>Ga0180732_1001608_pt1 | contig 13531 bp, 17 predicted proteins | sample KR11_01MetaG_FD_148674 | JGI IMG/M metagenome (GOLD analysis project Ga0180732, IMG submission 148674) | Groundwater microbial communities from the Olkiluoto Island deep subsurface site, Finland - KR11_0.1 MetaG | ecosystem: Environmental > Aquatic > Deep subsurface > Groundwater | place...
GTCACTTATGATTCAGATATGCAAGCAGACTTTGATGATATTCGTATTGTTAATGATACATCAGGATTAGCAGTACCTTATTGGATAGAATCGAAGATTAATTCAAGTTATGCTAATGTATGGTTTAATGCTTCAAATATTCCTGCTTCTGTATGGACTAATTCAACTTATTATCTGTATTATGGAAATACTGTGGTGAGTGATGGTGGAAGTGGAACGAATACATTTGTGTTTTTTGATGATTTCCCTGGTTCGTCCCTTGATGAAACAAAATGGACTATATTGAATAGCACAGGATTTACTGTTGCAAATTCGCAACTGAAAGGAACTTCAACTACAGGCAAAATAACTTCAATACAAACTTTCAGTTCAGGTGTAGTAGAAGAAGTAAAATTAAATTCTGTGGCAGGCGCAGGCAATGGGTATGCTACGGGAGGTTTTTGGTTCAATAATATAAATATGTTTATACTTTGGCCTCATCCATCGACAACATGGTTGGCATATGATACAAGTTATTTAAACATAGGCAATGTGTATCCAAACAGTGTGAATACACAAACAAAATATTATGTAATCTCAGGAACACAAATCACAGTGAAGATAATCAATCTTGATACTGGCGCCGAGTTATACAATGCAACATTCAATAATGTTGTCGATGGAGAAAAAATAAGGCTTGGAGAACGTGGAGATAACTACCCAGTACAAGCTTATGAAGCATATTGGGATTGGGTTTTCGTTCGCAAATACACCGCCAATGAACCCACAGCAACATTAGGAACAGAAGAAATACAACCTGTATCATATACAACAAACATCTCTCAACCCATATCAGTATCCGCTTCAGTCTTAGTATCAAAGATAGTAGCAGTAGTAAATTATGCAAAAAATGTTACTCAAGAAGTTGTAGTTCAAGCAACAGTCCAAGTAACAAAAACTGTAGCAACTGTGAATTATTATTCAAACATAACTCAAGATTTTATAGTAACACAAGTTGTTAGTATTGTTAAGACAGTCGCACCCATTTTATATGACCGAAATACAACTCAGATTATGTTCTTAATAGGATATGCGAATGTAACAAAGACTGTTGCACCTGTTAATTATAATAGAAATACAAATCAAAGTATTGGATTGAATGATTATGTAAATACAACAAAGACTGTTGCACCTGTTAATTATAATAGAAATACAAATCAAAGTATTGGATTGAATGATTATGTAAATACAACAAAGACTGTTGCACCTGTTAATTATAATAGAAATACAAATCAAAGTATTGGATTGAATGATTATGTAAATACAACAAAGACTGTTGCACCTGTTAATTATAATAGAAATACAAATCAAAGTATTGGATTGAATGATTATGTAAATACAACAAAGACTGTTGCACCTGTTAATTATAATGCACAAGGTTTAAAAACAATAAAAATTTCACCTTTTAATGACAGTTGTGTTGTGTCATCTAATCCAAGTACAAATTATGGAGGATTTACATTCTTATATGTTCAAACCTCTTCTCCTACTGCTTATGCATTATTAAATTTTAGTTTATCATCTTTACCAGCTGGAGTAACAATAAAATCTGCGACATTTAATGTTTATGGACGTTCTGATCCAAGTCCTTATATTGATAGTATATATGATGTAGATAGTTCTTGGACAGAATATGGTGTGACTTGGGATAATAAACCATCATTCGGAGATATTTTAGTCTCTGATTTTGCATTTTATACTAATACTTGGACAAGCCAAGACATAACAAATCAAGTAAAATCTTGGTATAATGGAACAAATTCAAACTATGGATTATATATTACAGGAACTGGTTCAAACATTCATCCAATTTATAGCAGAGAGTCTGTTAATGTTCCATATTTATCTATAACTTATTCATCACCATACATGGAACAAAAAATAAATGTAAATGATAAAGTTAGTGTTAGTAAAATAGTTCAACCAATATATTATAATAGAAATATATTACAACCAATATCACTAGAACAATTTGTGAATGTTTCTAAGATTGTATATCCTATTAATTATTATTTTAATATACCACAATCAATATCAATAAATCAAAGTGTTAATATAGAAAAAACAGTTGCTCCTGTTAATTATAACAGAAATACAACACAACCAATTATAATTACAGATAATGTTGACATTAATAAAATAGTTCAACCAATTTATTACAATAGAAATATATCTCAACCAATTATAATATCTGATAATATTAATGTTTCTAAATATATCGCACTAGTATATTATAATGCAAATAAAAGTCAACGATTTTATGTGAACGATTATGTTAATATTAATAAAATAGTATCTCCAGTTGAATATAATATTAATATACCTCAAATTCTTTCTATGTCTGATATTGTATCAGTGTCAAAGATAGTTTCACCAGTAGAATATAATATTAATGTATTACAACCAATTGAGTATAATGATTATGTTAAAACAGATAAAATAACTTCACCAATTTATTACAATAGAAATATATCTCAAGAATTAAATATATATAATAATGTAACTATTATTAAGACCGTAGCAGGAATAAAATATTATGCTAATGTATCTCAAAATATTTCTTTATTAGATAATATTAATATAAACAAAACAATTGCGGTCGTAAATTATTCAAAGAATGTTTCACAACCAATGAAAGTCTCAAATAGTGTTGTAGTATCTAAGATTGTGGAACCAATTAATTATAGCAAAGATATATTACAAACAATGAAAGTGTCTGATGTTATTAGTATAAATAAAATTGTAGAACCATTATATTATAATAGAAATATTTCGCAATCAATATTAATTGTAGATAATATATATGTTAATAAGACAGTATCTTCCGTTTATAAATATACAGAAGTATCTCAATCTGTATCTGTGTTAGATGTTATTAGTATAAATAGGACTGTTGCTATAGTAAATCTTACTTTAAATTTAACTCAAAAGATAAAAGTAGGACAATTTGTTTCTATAAAGAAAGAACAATTTGCAAAATGGAATTTAACAGGATATGTATGGAATAGTTTAGAATATACTATGGGTGCTGGTTCGAGAATAGATTTCAATGGTAAACACACTTTTACAGATTCTTTAGGATATTACGAATTTACTAACATCACCGATGGAAATTATACAATATTGGCAAGACAGATAGGATATAGAAATAATTCTGAAAATATAGAAATAACATCTGATACAAATGTGAATATTATATTGAAGGACATAAAAATGCCTGCTGTGAGAATGACTCCAGGATTTGATTTTATAGGATTAATTGCTGTAATTTGTCTATTATTTGTAATAAGAAGGAATAATAAGTATTAAAGTATGAATAAAACATGCCCTGTGTGTCCAAGGAGACTAATAGGAACGAAATTAAGAGTGTATGGTGTGTTAAAAATAATTAGTATTTAGCATATGTATATATAGTATTAAGACTATTAGTGTTATTAATATGAAAAATATAGATAGTTTCGCAATTGACAAAGATTTGAAAGAATTCTTTGCTTCAAAAAAGAAAGCAGGGTATAACAAATCTGCACTACTTAGTAATATTCTTAAAGAAAGTGTAGAATATAAAGAATATGTAAGAAAGAATTTAAAATTTTAAAAGGAAGAGGATAAGATGCATAAAGAATATAAAAAACATTGTGAATGTCCTTTAAATACACACGGACTAGGAAATGATTCAATTGTTAAAGGGTTAAAACATAGTATTGATAAAAGACAAATAAATGTAATATCTAATTTATATAAGAGGTCTTAATTTATGATAGAAAAAAACAATTCCAAATATATAAAAACAAAAGAATCAATACATAAATTAGATTCTAATATGACATTAAGAACAGTTAAGTGCAAATGGAATAAAACCTTAAAGGATTGTATGAAAAATACAAATAACAGACCTTGCGGAAAAGATAGTATATGTGAACTCCAATATTTTAGCAATAAGAGATGATAAATAATGGCAGATACATTAAAAGATTATATGTATGACGAAGAAGAAGCAGATAGGTCTAAAATTAAACCAGAAGTTAAAATAGAAAGAATTATCTATCCTAAACTAAAACTTAAAAAAATAAAACCGGACAAAGATATATTTGCATTTACAAATAATAATAATTTTATGGAAGGATATAATCCATTCGGAAAAAAGACAAGAAAGCACAATTTCTTGGGATTAAGGAGTGATTTTTATCGCGCTTAATATTCCCGATATTCTTGGAATGAAGAATAATACTTATAGAAAGTCAACGGAAGAAATAGCAGAGGAATTAAAACTGCAAATAAAAGAACCACAAATACAGATTAAGAAGAAAAGAAAGTGGAATTTCGATAATTTTATGCCAAAAACTAATGAAAAGAATATGGGAATGGAAATAAATGAAAAGTCAATATTTGGAAAATGTAAATTATAAGGAGAAATTATGGTAGAAGTATATGATACAAAAACAGGAAAAGTAGTAACAATAAGTCAAACAATTTATGATGCTATGAAAGCACAAGGAAGCACAAAGTATTCTGATACACCACAAGGAACTACATTTACTCCAACTGTTATATCTCCTTCAATACCAGTAACATCGGTTGATAAAGTAGGATTTGCTGGACGAGAAAGGGCTCCATTTGAAGTATCTCCAATATTAGCTCCAAGACAACCACAATTAACACAATCTCAAGCAATAGAAGCACAAGCAGCACTTGAAAGAGCATCAAGACCCATAAGTCTTTTAGGAATAATTGATATTCCGCTTAGTGGAGAAATATCAAAGATATTTTATGAAAAAGTATCAAAGCCTTGGCAAGAAACATTTATAGACCCACAAAAACAAAGATTCTTAGAATTAACATCTGAACAATATGGAAGACCTGTTACAATGGAAGAAATGTCTATAGAAGCTGGTAAATATGGTCAAGAAAAATTTGGTATAACCCCAGAACAATGGCAAATGTCAGAGGGTGCTTTAAAATTTATAGATGAATATATGGTCGAAAGACCTTTAGAATTTGTATATAGAGGTGCTGAAACTGCTACAACAATACTTGGTATTGCTGGGATAGCAGGTGGAATGGCTAAAGTTATTCCATCTATAGCAAAACCATTAGTTGGAACAAAATCTTTATTAGATATTAGTGGTTATGGACTACTTGCAGCTTATGGAGGAATGAAAGGATTTGAATTCTATGAGGCTGGTTATGCTCCAATTGAATACGATACTGGAGAAACCAGACCAGCAACTCCAAGTGAAAAAGGAGAAAGATTAGGAACAGCATTTATAACAACACTTCCAGAAATTGTTGGATTTGCGGCATTTATGGGAGTAAGACCACCAAAGCCAGGAACAAAACCAGGAACAAAACCAGGAACAAAACCAGGAACAAAACCAGGAACAAAACCACAAACTGAAAAAGATTTTTTTGATTCAAGAGCAGAACCATATACTCCGTATGGAGATGTTCCTCCTCCTAAAACAGATATACCACCAGGATTTGGTGGAACAACTCCTCCAAAACCAGGGGCACCTCCACAAAGACCATATACTGGGATAAAAACACAACCACCAGTAGGATATGAAAAAGTACCACAATTTACTACAAAAACTGGTGAACCTATGACAAGGGCAGGACAAATAAGAGCTGAAGCAATATGGAGGACTGGTGTTGGTCTTAGTCGTGGTACTCCTATTACTCCAGAAATGAGTGTAGCAAGAAATATATTTAACATCAGGTATAATGTTGGAAGAATGTTTGCTGATACAAGTGGTCAATTTAATATATTAGGAAGAACAGAATGGAGTCCATTTAGATTCACACAACCAACAAAAATCACACCAACAACAAAAATCACACCTGCAACTAAACCTACACCAACAACTAAACCAAAACCCGAAACTCTTCCTATAGTTAGGGAAGATACATTTTTGGGAAGACCAGGTAAAGTAAAAGATTTAACTGATATAACAAAATGGAAACCTACTAGAGACGTGATAGTAAGACCTGGAACAGATATAATACCAAGACCTAAAACAGATATAATACCAAGACCTGGAACAGATATTATATTAAGACCTGGAACAGATATTATATTAAGACCTCCTCCAAAACCTCCTGTAGTAAAACCTCCTCCAGAACCTCCTGTAGTAAAACATCCTGTAGTAACAATACCTAAACCAAAACCACCAAGAAGGGGTGGAATAAAAATAAAACCTACAGGAATTCCATTCGGGATACCTCCTCTTGGATTTGGTGATGGAGGCGGAGGCGGTGGCGGCGGTGGTGTAGGAAGATATGGATATGGTTATGCAGAAATAATTAATCCTATAAAAGAAGCAACTGCAGCACTATACTTAGGAACCAAAAAACCATCTAAGAAAGTTAAAACAACTATGAAATCAATAGTTGGATTAACAACTCCAAAGTTAGATTTAGGATATGGAGTTAAGAAAAAAACTATCATACAACCACAAAGAAAGTCTCAAACAAGAGCACCAGACTTTATAACAACAAAGGGTGTTTCACATACAAAGTCTAAACCACAAAAGGAGACATTCAATCTCGGATTTGTAGAAACTAAAAAAAGTCCAAAAGTAGCCAAGAAGAAGAAACCTTCTTGGCTCTAATTTTATAATTAGTATTTAGCATAAGTATAAATACTACCAAGAACAATATTAATAATTATTAAAAAGGATGATTAAATGGGACGACATAGAAAAATTGACAAAAAGATTCCGCAAACTTTTGCTATAACTCCATATACTATTGCAGAAATGGATAAATTTATTGATAGGGGATCAAGAGGAATATTTGTTGAAACTGCGATTATAAATGAATTAAGGAGAAGAAAGGAGACAAAATAATGGATATAAGAAATATATTTAAAAAAGAAAAGCCGACAATTAAATATTATCAAAAAATGGATAAATTTATATTAATTATCGGAAGTATAGCATTTGTGACATATTCGTTGTTATGGGGAATTGATATATATAATGACAAATTTTATAGTGTATTTTTCTATTGTATAGCAGCAACGACACTAATAATGGCACTTTCGATGTTTAATGTTAAAAATGAAATAGATAAATTAAGAACAGTAGTATAATAAATGAAATACCTAAAAATAGTCCTCTTGTTGTTGTTTATCGGATTCTATATAGTCCCGACTTCTGCGGTTCCGGCACTTATAACAGGTGGAAAACCTTATTATAATGGATGGGCAACAGCTCCGCTTTATCCAGAATGGGCTGTAGATAGAAATTATACAACAGCAGATGCACGATATTATAATAGTACTGGATTCCCAGGAACATATGGCGATGGACAACTAAATGGATGGTGTGACCCATGTACTGTTTATATAACACAAGACCTTGGTGGTATATATCAACTATATAACATAACTGTTAAAAATGAAAAATATGGTGGTGCTGACGGTTATCCATATCTTGGAGTTTTAAATGTTGAAACTGGATTATGGGGTGAAACACTACTTCCAACTTTAACAAATGGAAATGTATATACCACAACTACTTTTTATAATGGTTCTGTAAATGCAAGATATATAAGAATTAGATATGTAATTTCTATAGCAAATAATAATTATGCTTGGATAAAAACTTATGAATTATTAACACACGGAGATTATGGATATGACACATTAAAAGTTGTATCTCCTGTAAATAATAGTGTAAATAACACAAGAGATGTAATATTGAAATGGAATTCAACAATATCTAATATTCCTTATACTTATATTCTTTCTACAAGTCCGACCTTATCTCCAGTAATAGCAACTGGTGGTCATTCTTCTGTTACATATTCTGAAAGCAAATTTGTGTGGTCTTCAGCGACAATATATCTAGGTCCAAATATAACATATTATTGGAAAGTATCTGACACATTTAATAACAATGTATCAGGAAGTTTTTCGACAGCATATGAAACTCCTGGATTATTAAATATCCAAGTATTAGACGAACAAACACTCGACCCGGTGTATGCTTTTAATACGACAATATATGGTGCTAATGGTGAAAGTAGAATAAAATCTACATCTTATGGTTGGGCTAATTTCACATCTTCCGAGGTTTCATCTGGTGAATATACAATTACTGTTACACCATATTCTAATCTTACAGCTTATACCCAAACAATATTTGGAGATAATGTAACAACAACATCTGCTATCACAGAAGGATTAGGTTATTCTCCACGAACGATGATTGTAACAAGTCCAGGAGATGTAATAGTATATGTTCCAAATTTGGAAACTACAACAGTTAATCAAGTCCAATTCGAATTAGTGGACATGACAGGATTATTTGCATTTGAAGATTCATATATAAGAATAATGAGCAATAATTCGGTAATGTTTAGCGACAATTTCGACGGTTCCGCAAAATCCAGTGTATATTTAATTCAAGGGAAGAGATATTATATTTCAGTTATAAACCCGGTCAAAAGTTCAGAATATACAGTTGGAGGTTATGTTCCTTCTTTTAGCAGAACAGAACAAATACTTATATCACAATTTTCAGTTAATCAGTCAAGATTATATCCTCTTTTATATAATATAACTTATGATTCGGATAGTTTTGACTTAGAATGGTCGGATAATGGTAATGTAATGAATAGTGTATCATTTAATGTCTTTAATACGACACAAAATATATGCGAATTTTATTCTACGGCAAATATTGGTGGAACTACTTGTAGTGTAGTAGTTCCTGGTCTTTATAATTATACATTATCTTTCAATATGACAGACGGAACATTTATTAATTCATCTATTTATACCGATTATAATGCCGGACTTAGACAGACAAGCACAGGAGTATCTACTTATGATGGCGAACCAATTGGAGTAGGATATACTTGGGATTATGAAACTTTCACTATGCCAAATTGGGTATATACTTGGGTATCTATAATTATATTTGTTGCAATCATCGCTATATTTGGTCAAAGAGACGCAAATCTCGGAGCTATAATTTCACTTATAATGGCTCTAATATTTGAATTTTATGGTGTATTTCGACCAGCATGGAATGATTCATTATCTCAATCTGCAAATATGACAATTCAGTCTGGAATAATGGGAATAACTGGTGGATTTTTAATCTTATGTATATTATATTATATAGCAAATAAAGATAGGGGTGGATAATATGGCAATGTTTGCTTACAAATCAGCAATGTTTCTAATATTCTTAAATCTTTCAGCAGATATAGTAAATTTTATTGCAGATTTTCTATTTCCATACAGTGTTGTAAGAATTCCAACTTTATTAGTCGACCTCGGGTTTCTGAATGGATTAGGAAACATAGCAGCATTAAGCACAGGAGCCGCAGCTGCAGGATTATTATTATTCTCATTTATGCCTGTTACATTAGCATTTATTATCGGTTTATTTGGAACATCTATAATATTAACAGGATTTATGTTGGCTCTACTTCCAATACCATTTGTATTCAAAGCAATGATTATAATGATAGTTGCAATAACAAACATAGTCGGGATAGTTCAATATGCAAGCAGATCAAGTCTACAGGGGCAATGATTTAAAATGATAAATAAAATAATGAAATATATAATTATAATATTATTAATATCTATGAATTCAGCTTCTGCTATAACATATTCAAATGGGAGTGTAAGTGATTCGCCAATTTTTAAGTGTCAACCTACAACAATTTATGCAAATTTTTCTGTTTATTCTGGGATAACATCAGTATATACACAATTATCTAATAAACCTCCACGACCAATGATATATGGAGTGCAACAATATGGTGTAGAAGAATTATTAATGACAAACGCAGGAACTGGACATTATTATCTCAATTATGCTAATGACCCAGACACAATAAATGGGAATAAAAATATTGTATTTAAAGTTTACGATGGGGCATCAAATACAACAATATCTACATCATTAGAATTAATTGTAGCACCGGACACTTGTGTCGGAACAGTCACAAATTATACCCAAATTTCGTCTGGATTGGGTCGATACACAAATATGTTATACACAGACCCCAATATTAATCTCGGGACATGGGTATTGTATCCATATGTAGAAATGTTCGGATTCGCATTCTATGTCATAATAATATTAGTTGTAACAGGAGTGATATATATTGGCTCAAGAACAATAACAACACCGGCAGTTGCAGCATTATTCTTGTTATTAGGATTTGCTTCGGCTGTAACATTACCAACTTCGTGGATTTTATATGTATTGTTTGTGTTTATGATAGCATTCGCGGTTATTGCATATAGATTATCAGTGAGGGAATAACAATGAAGAATATAATTAAAGATGAAAATGGTTCGGTAGCATATTTATTACTTGTTGGGTTCTTTGTTACTCTGATTGTTGCTGCAGGAGCGTTTATGTTCTTACACGATATGCTATACTCTTTTAATCTGAAAACAATTTATGATGGAACGCCATTAGCAGACTCAATAACAACAGAAGATATATGGTATGGTAATATATTTTTTATAATTAGCGACAATATATTATTCCTTATATTAATCGCAATGATAATCGGATTATATCTTGCAGCACAAAGAATCGGAAATCAAGGAGGATAAAATTATGACAGATATAATAAATATAGTTAGATTTATATTAAGTGTGTTTTTTGTTACAATTATGTATTGGTTATTTATGCCATTCTTAGAATATCTGAATAACACAATGATAAAATTTGGTGCGCCATTAGCAACTTCACAATTCTTAATGCTTGAAGCAAGAATAGGATTTGTAATATTTATGCTTGCGGCTTGTTTTGTATTTTTTGGGAAGATATTCAAAAGAGAGCCAACTACGTATCAATATCAATAATTAGTATTTAGCATAAATATAAATACTATAAAAGCGTAGTATATTGTGTAACATATTTTATCTCCGTCCAGCTCAGAGGACGAAATTTCTGAGCATCTTTCATTTTATTCTTTCAACTTTTTTTATTTGGATTATTTTATCGGAAACAGAAAATATCATTGTATCTCCCTTATTTAATTCCAAGTCTCTAATAATATTCATCGGAATTGTAATATGATATATGCCGGTAGTTTTGTTTAACATAATTCTATGTTCCGGTCTTGAATGATTTTTCATTTTCTCAGATATTTCAATATATTCATACTCTCTATAACAACGAGATAGAGTATCTGAGAATTTATCTCCTTTTAGAACTGATCTGTATTGCTTATTCCAATATTTATATCCTTTATTTATCTTTTTATTCATATTTTCCTATTTATTAATATAATGTCGCAGCATAGCGATTATTCATATTCCTCCAAACAACACAGAACGATTTATTTTAGAGAAATAGGGATATGCTATACCTGATTTTATCTAAAAAATGGCGATATGCTTAGAATTAGTGCAATTACAACAAGAATCATCAAAAGTATAACAATTCCTGCACAAAAATACGCATATATTTCTTTTCCATCTGTCATATTTTAATCCTCAAATAATGATTTTCTTATTGGTTGTTCTTTTTCTTCAACTAATTCTTTCCATTGTTTATAAGTATGTTCTACATGTTTTGACGCACCATTGTCACACTTATTACATGGATAAATATTTCTATTCTTATTATATAAATTCTTTCTATATTCTGTTGATTTTTCTCCATACCATATTTCTATCAATGTATTTTCATTAACATTTCCAAGTAATCCTTCATTATAATAATCATCACAACAAAGTGCAACATCTCCACTTGCTCTTATAACAAAATTCTTGAATGGAAAACTACAAATTTTATTTAATGAATTTTTAATATCCTTAACCAACCAAGGAATATTTCCTGCTCTATTTCTTATTTTATGTATAGATTTTAACTCTACAAAATTTATTTTGTCTACTAATACAAATTTGAAATGTCCATTAGCTGCTTTATAATATATATTATCATTTTCTACTATATGTGTTCTTCTATGTTTTTCTAATTTATCTTCGCCATATAATTTTATTGTTTCATTTCTTATATTAGTAAGAAATTCTCTTCGTGATTCGTCATAAATATTAAGTTCAAGACCTGAGAGACCATTTTCAAAAAGTTTTATATATTGTTCTGGTTTTTTATAAACATCACCATTTGAATTAAAGAAAATGTTGACTTTTGGTAAATTTTCACGTATATATTTTATAATTTCTGGTAATCTTTTATCAAAGGTTGGTTCATTATATACTGACAAATCTATTCTTGAAGAATTATTAAAATCTAATTCTTTCAATTCGTCAACAATTTTATAAATTGTTTCCATTGGTAATTCTACAATTTCCTTTCTTTCGTCTTTATATTTTGGACAGAATATACACTTCCTTGTACAAAAAGAATTTGTTTCTATTTGTATATGTTTAAATAATTTCATATTTTTTAATCCTCAAATAATGATTTTCTTTTTGATGTATTATTCCAAATTTTATAATCAAATTCTTTTTTTGTAAAATCTAATTTTGAAAAAATATTATGTTTATACATTTTATTATAATCAATCTGAAATATTCCTGATTTCTTTCGTCTAAAATATATATTATTATTATATTTTAATAAAAGATATTCAATTGTTTTTTTATTATCTTCAAAATAATTATATGAAGAACATCCACCATTCTTTTTATTTTTATCTCCACCTTCTAATTTAACATCAAATAAAACACTTGTATCAACTGCTTTATAATATCCATATTTCATTGCTCTTAATTGTAAATCCTGATCTTCAAAGAATATCAGATTTTTGTCAAAATTTCCCAATTCAATACATTTATCAACATCAAATACCCAACATAATACTCCCTGACTCAATACATATCTTAAACCAGAATTTATTTTATAACTAAAGAAAAAATCATTTTTATACATTGCTGCACAACTAAATAATTCTTTATTATTTTCAAAATTTTTAAATAAATCTAATACATTTTTACCAACAGATACATCGTCGTCTAACATTAGAATATGTGTATAATTATTTTCCTTTGCATGTATAGTACATTCATATCTTACACGACCAACTCTTGAATTTTTATCAATATAAACAACTATACAATCTTCAATATTATATTTTTGTCCTTCATTAATAAATATATAAATTGGTATTTTATTATCTATACTTCTTATTTGATTAACAAGTTTTCTACATTGTTCCTCTCTTTTATGAGAGGGTATATATATTGCTGTTTTCATACTAGATCCATCCTTCAACAAATTCTTTTATGATTATTCTATCTTGGTAATACATATCTCCACCTTTTTGTAATATATAAAATCATATGAATAATTATATGACAATATTTACATAGTGTTATACAATTTTTAAGTGATGCTTCACCATTTGGAATTATATGATGTATATGTAATTTTCCATTTGTTTCGTATGCATTACTACCATATTCCCCACTTAAACCACAACATTGACATATATAATTATCTCTTATTGTTATTTCTTCTCGTAATTTTTTATTTATTGGCTCTT
>Ga0180732_1001609_pt1 | contig 13531 bp, 15 predicted proteins | sample KR11_01MetaG_FD_148674 | JGI IMG/M metagenome (GOLD analysis project Ga0180732, IMG submission 148674) | Groundwater microbial communities from the Olkiluoto Island deep subsurface site, Finland - KR11_0.1 MetaG | ecosystem: Environmental > Aquatic > Deep subsurface > Groundwater | place...
GCCGGTTTGATCGTCATCGTAATGATGATAAGGATAAGATCATGATCGATGGTAATGAGTTTGGGGGTAATATTATAATTGCAAACCTTGTGCTGATCATTGTTTCCCTGTCGGTTGTACTGGGCGCAGGGGTCATGTTCTGGTTCTCAGGATTTGGTCTTGTGGATTCGATGTTCGAGGTCTCTTCCGCCTTTGGCACAGTAGGTTTGTCGACAGGGATAGCCACCTTAGCCCTGGCTGCTCACCTGAAGCTTGCGCTGATAGTTCTGATGATCATGGGACGAGTGGAGGCGATACCGTTCTTTGTCGCTCTCTCGGGGCTGCGATTGAAGAAGGGCGACAGGGCGGCGCCGACGCCGGTTGAGGAAACTGCCCAGGTGGTTGAGCCGATCCCGTCCGACTCTTTTAAGACAGAGCCCGAGATATCGAACGACGAATTTAAGATCAGTTAATGCATGTCATTTTAGACAGGATCACAGGATCGACAGGATTAAACCCTATATTTCTCTTCCCATCACCCGCGCAGGTATTCCCTCATCCTTAGAACATCCGTAAATACCACATCGCACCCGCCCACCGTCATGCTGCCTGCCTCTCCCCTGTACGACACCACGAGCGCCTTTTTCGGGCTGTAGGTCTCAATGAATGAGCGCAGGCTGCGTTCTATATTACCGGGTTGTGCGCTAAGTTTTACTTCCACCGGGATAACTGCATTTTCCTTCTCAACGATAAAATCAACCTCTGCCTTTGATTTTGTTCTCCAGTGCTTTGGAGAGAATCCCATCTTGATAAGCTCCATGAGGACATAGTTCTCGAACACATTCCCTTTCAGTTCCGCATCGAATTCCTTTGCCACTGTGTTCCTCAACCCTGTATCTACGAAATAGACCTTAGACTGCTTGATGATCTCCTTTGTCCTGTTCGTAAAGAATGGGGGTACACGGACGATGAGATAGCTTTTCTCCATCGCGTCAAGGTATTTCTTTACAGTCTGGAATGACAGCTTCATGGTCTTTGAAATGCTATCATAAGACAGAAGTCCGCCCGTGTTTACGGAAAGATATTTTGCAAATAATTCAAGCGAGCCTATATCGTCGATGGAAAAAGTCCTCGCCATATCTTTCAGCAGCATGGTCTCATAAAGGTCCCTGAGAATTATTTTCTTGAGTTCAGGCTCCCGGGTCATCACTACTTTGGGATAACCCCCATACATCGCATGCTCCCAGACGCTTCGCCTGAGTATGGTTGAAGTCACCTCTTTCTGACCCTGGGAATTCAGGAACTCCTGAAGTGAGAAGGGATACAGTTTGATGATCGAGACCCTTCCTACAAGATATGAAAGTATCTCTTTTCCAAGAATGATCTCAGAGGATGAGGTAATCCATACCCTTCTGCCTTTATCAGCAAGATACTTGAGTTTCATTCCTGCATCTTTGCAGTACTGCACCTCGTCGAGCACGGAGACGTCATAACCTTCAAGATACTGTTTTTCGAATTTTTTGATGTCTTCTTCAAAAAGTGATCTTACATCCGGATCATCGAACATCACATAAGAAGAGTGCAGAGGCATGATTTTCTGTTTCAGGAACGTGGTTTTCCCAGACTGCCTCGCGCCGACTATTGCAATGATATTATAAACCGGAAGTATTTTTTTGAAGTTCTCATCTATCAGCCGTTCTACATACATGAGTATTTGTATGGCGCTCCTGCTATAAAAGATTTACTAAAATTAAACTGTACTTTAATTTTAGTTGGACTAAAATTAAATATGCGTCTAATAATGGTATTTCTGCTGAAAAAATGGGTGATCAGGTATACGAATGAAGAAAACCTTTAAGGAACTTGAAAGAACTTGTTCCGAATGAGGATTACCATTTAGCCATTGATGAGTTTGAGAATGATAACTAAAACAATACTTTTGCCTGAAGATCTCTCTGCGAGGATCGGTTATCGCGCGAAGAAGGAAGATGTGGACGAATCCGATGCGATAAGACAGCTTATCAAACTCGGATTGAAAGAGTATGCGGTGAATCTGTACCGGGACAGGAAAGTGACTTTGAGGGAGGCTTCCGAGCTTGCGGATGTGAGCCCCAGAGAGATGCTTGAGATACTTATGGAGCATGGGATCAAGGGGAACGTGTCGCTGAAGCAGCAGCAGAAGTCGCTGGAGTATGTTGAGAGAATGCTGGAATCGTAGAATCAAATTGCCCAAAAAAGGTGTAGGAGACATTAGAAATATGCGCTGTACAAAGGGCTTTATGAGTCAAACTTTTTATACGTGTGAGTAGAATATCAAATATCATTATGAATATAATCGATGACCTTCTTGAGGTTAGACCTGAGTATCTGGAAAAACTGAAGAAAATCGATGAGGAAAAGTTTATTTCAAGAGCAGAGCTTGAAAAAGAACTTGAATTTATTTCTGATTCTGGTACGATAACAAATCGCAGATAACCGCAGATAAACGCAGATGAACGCGGATTTGTTGCTACGCATCTGCATTAATCTGCGGCTAATATATATGAAATCCATTGAACTATATCAGCAGGAAAAGGTCAGTTTCGGTCTCGGAGCAAAGATAGCCAGGCTCTCGATATCGGAATATATGGACTTGCTGAAGGAGTATAAGGTCAGGATAAATATCTATATTGGCGATGCCAAGAGTTCGCTCGATTATGCAAGAATGACTCTCTAATATTTTTTATATCATTTCTTGCCTCTTCGCAAACCATTATTAAACAAAAAGTCATTTAATCCCAAAATCCGGGATAACAATGACTCAAATCAAACCTCACGGCGGAAAACTGGTCAACAGGACATTGACCGAACAAAAACGAAAAAAGATCATCGACCAGGCATCTGAATACCAGAGCGTTCAGATCAGCGTTGACCTGATGAAGGACGTGGAGAACATCGCTTCAGGACTGTTCAGCCCTCTTGAAGGCTTCAACTGCCGCGAAGACTACGATAGCATCCTCTACAAAAAACGACTTGCGAACGATCTTCCCTGGACACTTCCTATCGTGCTTGATACTGACAACAGCGACATAAAAGAAGGGGACGATATCCTGCTCAAGAGCGGCGAGCACATTGTGGCAGTGATGCAGGTAGATGAGAGATTCAATTATGATAAAAGAGCTTTTGCAGAGCAGGTATATGGCACGAACGACTCGGCGCATCCCGGAGTTGCAAAGACATATTCCATGAAGGACACGCTTCTTGGAGGCAAGATCAGCCTGCTGAACGAGTCGGAAACGCCTTATTTCAAGTATGCCATGAAGCCTGTGGAGACGCGCAATCTCTTCAAGGAAAAAGGATGGGAAAAGATAGTCGGGTTCCAGACGCGCAATGTGGCTCACCTGGGGCATGAGTACCTTCAAAAGAGCGCCCTTACCATGGTTGACGGGCTGTTCATCAATCCCGTGATCGGGAAGAAGAAGAAAGGCGATTTCAAGGACGAGGTAATACTTGAGAGCTACGAAGTTCTTATCGATAATTACTTCCCAAAGGACAGGGTCGTCCTCGGCATTTTCCAGACCGAAATGAGATACGCCGGACCGCGTGAAGCTATTTTCCACGCCATCGTGCGAAAGAACTACGGGTGCACGCATTTCATCATCGGACGTGACCACGCGGGCGTGGGGAGCTATTATCATCCGTTCGCGGCGCAGGAGATTTTCAAGGAGTTCCCCGATATCGGCATCGAGCCCATGTTCTTTATGTCGTTTTTCCACTGCCACAAGTGCGGAGGGATAACGAATGATAAGGTGTGCCCGCATACTGACAGGATAGACTTCTCAGGAACGAAGATGAGGCAGATGATTGAAGCGGGGAAGAGACCGCCTGCGGATTCCATGAGACCTGAGGTGGCGGATGTTATATTGAAGTCGGGGAAGCCGTTTGTAAAATAATATGTAATACATTGTATTACACCACTTTGCGCTCTTTGCGTGCTTTGCGGTGTTTGATTATATTCACCGCAGATGGCGCAAAGATTAGTTCAAAACATTCAGTTCTCAACTATAATTATGAAGGAATCGCCTGCCCCTTCATATACTCCCTCAAAACCACCGTAGCATAACTCCCCTTGGGAAGCGTGAAATCCAGTACGACCTTTGTTTTCCCTGCATTAACCTCATCCTCCATGACCGAGAATTCCGGCTTTACGATCAGCAATATCTCCCTGCGAAGCCCTTTTGACGCTATTTCAGGCATTCCCGGAACTTTAAAGCCTTCGGTGTCAATGTTCATCTCCCTGATGACCTCCCTCTCTATCTCTCCCTGCCTTCCCTCTGAAAACTGTGTATCATACCCCACAAGCGGCGCAGTGACGAAAGCGCGCCCCCTGTTGATGAGGTTGTTTATTCCGTCAAGGTTGTCAACCGTGACCTTCTGAAGCCGCGATGTATCAGGCATCCCAACCTCATTCTTGAAGCACACCACATCCCCGTCGTAAGCCTCATTTATCGACAATCCTGCCGCGATGCGCCTGCTCAGGATAATATTGAAGATATATGATTGATACGCATGCAGGAACATCTTTTGAAGGTTCGGGGACAGCACCCTGAACGCCCCTGCGTGATCATCGGGATGCTCGATCAGGTAATTCATCATCGCCCTTTCGAACTGGAGCCGAAGATGGTACATCTTCAAGCCCGCCTTAAAATCCCCGGTATCCTGAACATACTTCCTGGCTTGCTGGATATCTTCGTTCTCATCAGGGAATGGTCTTGCGATATACGTGAGCGCAGCCTCTTTAATATCCCCCTTCAAAATTGCTTCACCCACCACATGGGTAACCGGTCTGTTCTCCCCGAACCTCTGCACACCGAAGAAATCCGGCGCGCCCTTCTCTAATTCTTTGGTTATGGCTTTCACTCTTTCAAGCGTTTCATCCACAGGGAGAGCGATATCCCTTATCGTTATCTTAAAACGGTTGCCCCACAGGTCTCCAAGACTTATCTTCTTGTTCGAGCGCCCGACCGGAGTAAGTTCCACATCCTTCAGCCTTACGCGCGCCAATTCCTCAGCGCTCATATCCCAGATGCTTATCTTCTGTTTCGTGAGGGCGCGCTTATCCTTCGTACCAGCCCAGCCGAACCTGTCCTGGCTCACCCTCAGTATCCGCGAGAGTTCCCGCATCAGGCGATGTGTGTCCCAGTTCCGTTTTGTAAGCTCTACGATAAGATAATTCCCGTTCGTGGTCTCCACCCTGTTCGTGATCTCCTCTACCGCAAAGTCATCGACCAGCTGCCGTATCCTGCCTCCGGTTCCCGGACTCCCGGAATAATATGAAAATATGCCTATTTCATTATCTCTAATGACAATTCCCCTGTAATTTCATACAGGTAATATGGCTGGTATGTAATTTAAAATAGCGGTCGTTACACCTGTTCTCTCAACACGAATACAAGATTTATGTGCCTGTTATCTTTTATCACAGGAGAGCACTTTATGGTCATATTAAGCCTGAGCCCGTGCTTGTTAACACTGACAAGGTTCCCCTTCCATTCATGTTTTGTATCCTGGATCAGGCTGTCTTTATCAAGCATAAGGTTACTTTCCTGATGTTTGATGGCGCTGATATGCATTCTTGAAATTTCATCCTTCGAAAATCCGTATTTTTTTTCAAAGGCAGGATTTGCATACTTGATGTCCCCGCTCATGTTCGTTATTATCACGCAGTCGTCCATGCTGTCAAGAGCAGAACTGAATATAAGAAGCCTCTGCCGTTCTTCCACCAGGTTATCATGGAATTGCTTTACACGCAGCAGCGATTTTACCCTTGCGTTGAGTTCATACATATCCACGGGCTTGCTTAAGAAATCATCCGCCCCTGCCTCGATAGCCTTTATCCGGTCTTCTTTCTCCTTAAGGGCTGTAACCATTACGATCGGTATTGACATTGTCGCGGGACTGCTTTTCAGATTCTTGCACACTGCGTAGCCGTTCATATTGGGCATCATTACATCAAGAAGAATAATGTCTGGAAATGTTTTTTCCACTTTTATTAAAGCTTCGGTTCCGCTCATCGCAGTAACAACATCGTAATCCTTGGAAAGGATCCCTTCCATAAGTTCAACGTTCAACTGCTCATCGTCCACCACAAGGATCTTTGATTTACTCATTCGGTTACTTCCCGTATTTTTCCATTTTTGTTATGAACTGATGGACGTCCAGAGGTTTGGAAATGTAATCGTTAAATCCTGCCTTAAGCAGTCTTTCCTTGTCTCCAGCCATCGCGAATGCTGTCAGTGCAACAACAGGGACGTTCTTATAAGCGGGTCTGCTTTTTATGATCCTGGTCGCCTCAACCCCGTCAATGCCTGGTAAAGCTATATCCATAAGTATCAGGTCGTAGGAGGATTTTTCGGTTATCTTAATGGCTTTTTCTCCATCGTCAACCGTATCGACAGTGAAACCTTGAGATCGGAGTATCTCAAGTATCAGTTCCATATTCAGGGGATTATCTTCAACAACCAGTACTTTTACCATTTTAAAATCATCATTGTAATTATTAGTATGAGGTGTTATATAAAGTTGTCCTTCAATATTATTTACAGCCAATGTTTATATGTTCATGAGCCAATTTAAACCAAATGCGGATCGCTCTGAAAGTCGCTTATATTGGAACGGATTATCATGGTTTCCAGGTACAGCCGGACGTCAATACCATAGAGGGTGAGCTCTTCAGGGCTCTTAAGGAATTGAACATTATAAATAATCCTCATGAAGCGAACTATATCGCTGCCGGTCGTACAGACAGGGGAGTACATGCGCTCGGGCAGGTCATAGCGTTCGATACTGATAACCCTGATATGGTAATTCCCATGGCAGTGAACAGCAAGCTTCCCCCAACGATATGGATATGGGCAAGCGCCCGCATGCCGGATGAGTTTGACCCAAGGCGCGATGCGATAAGTCGCGAATACAGGTATATCATGTGCGGACAGTACGATATATCACTTTTGCGGAGTGCTTCCAGGCTGTTAAAGGGTGTGCATGATTTTGCCAATTTTTCGACTCCTGACGGGGACAGGAGCAGCATATCAATGGTCCAATCCATCAATGTAAGGGTGGAAAGGGAATTCATGATATTAGATATACAGGCAAACCATTTTGTCTGGCATATGGTGAGAAAGATCGCAACAGCGCTGAAAATGGTAGGAAGCGGTGCGCGCGACCTGGCATGGCTTGAACAGATGCTATCTCCCGGAGAGTATACTGAAGGGTTAGAGCCCGCTCCGCCGTATGGTCTTATCTTCAAGGACGTGGAATACCGCAACATGATATGGTGTGAAGACGCATACGCGAAAAAAACCATCATAGGGAAGCTCGATAAGGAGTTCTTATGGCACGGGGTCATGGCTGAGATGCTAAGAGATCTTAAAGAAAACCTGGCAGCATAGATCATGTTGATCGCATTTGAATTGTCGGGTGAACACAGTACTCTTCCCGGATCCGAAGTGCTCGCATGTCTTGAGTCTGAGTGTGCTGATTTTAGCGTCGTTCTCAGGCTTGACGGGTGTCTTATGATCGAGATACGAAAAGACGCATGTGAAATAGCAGATATCCTTGCAGAAAAACTCTCCATGACACATTATATAACTGAAGTTCTCGGGATAGGCGGGGCGAGTGAGGAAGATGTTTTGGATACTGTGGAAAAAGCAGGTTTTGAAATTAAAGGTACCTACAGCATACGGGTCAAAAAGATAAGGGAATATTCCACAATAGACACGGGATTGATGGAGAAGCGCATTGGCGGGATCTTCTTTCAAAGAGGTGATCGTGCAGACCTGAAAAATCCCGAAGTGCAGTTAAGGGTACTGCTTACGGAGGATAAAAGCATCTTCGGACGCATAATGTATTCAATTGACCGCAGTGCTTTCGAGGCGAGAAAACCCCATTATAAGCCTTTCTTTTACCCTGGCGTGATGATGCCCAGGGCGGCGCGGGCTCTTGTGAACATCGCAAAACCGGAAATAAACCTGCTTGACCCGTTCTGCGGAACAGGCGGTATCCTGGTCGAAGCTGGACTTATTGGGATCATGGTCATTGGCGGCGATATGCAGCGTAAGCTGCTTCTTGGCGCTAAAATGAACCTTGACCACTACAAAATCGATCATTCATTGATGTACCAGGATGCATGCGGCATGGCGCTTCGTGACGAGAGCGTGGATGCCGTGGTCACTGACCCGCCTTACGGCAGGTCAGCGGCGATAAAAGCAGAATCACTTGAGCACATGCTCACCGGTTCCCTGAGAGAGATATACCGCGTGCTGAAAACGGGAAAAAGAGCCGTATTTATTTCTGAGCGGGATGTAGAGGCGCTGGCAAAGGATGCGGGTTTCAGGGTTGTGCAGAGCCATCTGCAAAGGGTTCATAAAAGCCTGACAAGAAGGATAACCGTTCTTGAAAAATGAAACTGTATTTAAATCCCTTCCTCGATTTCATAAGAAAAGTATCTATTATTAGGATTTCCGCTTTACCTTCTCCACTTCCTTCAATATCGTATCAATACCCCCCTTAACAAGCGCCTCGAACCTCTCCCCTCTCATACATGCCCTGTTCAAGCTCTCTCCGAGTTCTATCGGGATCGCTATATCCACCCAGTTATCGCGCGCCCTGTGAAGCACAGGCGACTGGAGGAATTCATACGCTTTCTCGTTCACTTTTGAAGCGGTCTCGCTGTCCTTGAATTTTACAGGCACATGCATCGTAAGCGATGTGATCTTACCATCACTGCTTTTTGGTGTGTAGAGCCGCACTATCTCTTCACCGAAGCGCCCGAAGAACTGGTCTGTGCCTTTCCCGAAACCAACTTTTTCGATGGCAGCAACCGCGCCTGCTGGTATGTCATCCATAATGCAGCCGCACAGCGCATTCGTTATTTCTTTCTCTTGGGTGCTGTCGGAAATGCGGATAAAATCATCAAGCGGGAACCCCATAACCATCTCGTCGTCCCTGTAACCGGAGAACATGCGCGCTCCATTGCACAGAAGCGACAGGTTCACTTTTTTCTCCATATACGGTATAGCAGTACACTCGCCGCACACCGCGAACTCGCCTTTGAATTTAACCTCTACTGGTTGTTTATCATGCAACTGGGCAAGTATTGTCGATACGCGCATGAGTTTCCTCGGCGTCCCGACGATCACTACCACATCCGGTTTTTTCTCTGTTTTTTCAAGCGGTGAGATGCTCACCAGTTTCGTGTTAGCAGGTTTTATCCTTGGATATACATCCCCGTATGATGGTTCAGTGAAGCCAAGCGCCAGTTCACCGCTCGTGCATGTAAGTTCTTCCACGCCGAACACAAAGCTCTCCCCGTACATCGCGCTTCTCCTGACCATTTCGCAAAAACGCATGGGCTGTTTGTTCGTTTTTTGTTCTGAGTCGTCAGTTATGATCCTCACTGCAACAGGTGATGACGGCAGTTCGAAAAATTTTCTGAATTTGGATGAATTTTCTGAATATTTCATTTTTAATTCCTAATCCTCTACTTTTATCCCATTCGTGCGTGCAATATCTTTGAAAGCCTCAGCGACGTATTTCACCTGTTCCCATTTCAGCCCATAGGTATTTATCTTGAAATTCTTGCTCATGCCGGGATGAAGCCCGATGATCTTACGCTTCTTCAGTTCATGGTACAGGAAATAACCTCTGCGCTTATCCTTCTCTGCTATCTCGTGCAGTACCAGGCTTTCAAAATTCATAAGCGTGTGCTGCTTGGGTTTGACTCCCATCTGATGGAACCTGTCTATCTTCTCTAGCTCCCCGACAAAATACTGTGCTTTTTTTACCTCTTCGTCCCAGAGTTTCACTCGTTCCACAACAGCAGGGAACGAAGCCATGAGCGTGGCAACAGGTGCTCCGAAAACAGGAGAGCAGCCGAACAATGCAACTTCTTTTTTCGTGAATCCCCTGCCGCTCCAGTCGCCGCGAATGGTTGATTTATTAAAGACCTTGTTCGTCCATTCGAATGTGGTCGCAAGTATTCCCATGGGAGCAGAAGCCGCCCAGCTCTTGTGTCCTGAGCCGCACAGGAAATCAACATGTAATTTTTTACCGTCAACAGGCATGATGCCGGATGAATATGCTGTATTTAACAGGAAAGGGACACCGTATTCCTTGCATATGCGCCCGACTTTTTCAGCATCAGCCACATTACCGTACCTGTAATCCACATGCGTAAGAACTGCCATCGAAGGAAGTTTTCCTGTTTTCTGCTCTACTTCCTCGAATTTCCTGGCATATCCTTCGATGTCTATCTCAAATGTGGGGTAGCCGTTGTGCGGCACTTCGACAACGTTCAGTCTATTCGCTTCTGCTGCAAGATATGAAGTGTAATGCGCAAGTGAGTCGATCACAACAGTATCGCCGGGTTCGCATACCATGTGCATTACAGCCCATTTCGCGTGCCTGCACCCTGCCGTGAACCGCACTTCGTCCATGTTCAGGAACTCAGCGATGTCCTGCGTCAGGTCATGGACAGGCGGGTTTTCCACGAGATCAACCCTTGACTCAAAGCAATAATCGCAAACAGAATAACCGTCCCCGAACTCAAGCAGGGCTTTTCTTGCTTCTGCTGTCAGCACGCCTCCGCGCTGTATGGGGTGCACGTTCACGTATGTCTCTGAAACACCGCGTGTAACGTTCTTGTATTTTTTAGTGTCCATGCTTAGCTCTCACGTGATGCAATCTCTCTTAAAAGTTCCTCTCTTGATACTCGTCCCACGAGCACGACCTCCCCGTCGATAGCGACCGTAGGGACTGACATGATGTTCAGTTCTGATGCCCGCTGCTTCCCTTCAGGATAGGAGATGTTTATTTCTTTGAATTTCATGTTCTTTGGAATGAGTTCCATTATGAGAGCCCTTAACTGATGGCAGTTATGACAGGTATCTGAATAGTAAAGTTCTACTGTGGTCATTCTTATCACATTTGATCTAATGGCATTAATCGGTTATGTATGAGGCAATATTTGCTGTGTATCATGGATCTTAATCAGATTAATTTTTGCTTTTTTCGAAAGAAAAAGAAATATATAAGAGCAACATCAATATTACTATGGTCGAAGGTACAATATGTCAATACTTGATGTAACGGAAGACGATATTTTTCGCACGCTTGGCAAGGGAAGAGATCCTAATTTTAAGCAGATAGAAAAGGTTAGACCGGTAACGTATGCGCCCAAAAAAACGTATGTCCCTCCTCTGCCTGTAAAGGCACAGGTAATCCCCGAACCTGTGAAATATCTCCCTTCACCTGAAGTTGAAGAAGCTATAAAGAAGTTGAACGAGGAATTATCCCAGATGAACAAAAGTGTAGGCGGGATAAAGACAATGATAAAGTTGTATATTTTCATGTTCGTGCTTATGCTGATAATATTTGTCGGACTGCTGGGATTGTATATTAAATATTATAAACCATAATAATCCAGCCATTTGACCGATATTTTATTGTACTGGCGTTCTGTAAGTGGGGGCTATGAAATACATCGTACTTGTCGGCGACGGGATGGCGGACTATCCCCTCCCGGAACTTGGCGACCTGACGCCGCTTCAGGCTGCAAATACCCCGAACATGGATTTTATTGCAAAGCACGGAAGGAACGGAATTGCCAGGACAGTACCCGACAATATGCCCCCTGGAAGCGATGTGGCGAACCTTTCCATAATGGGATACGACCCGGCGCGGTATTATTCAGGACGCGGACCTCTTGAGGCTGCAAGCATCGGAGTTCCTCTTGAAAATGACGATATTGCCTTCAGGTGCAACCTCATAACCGAGAAGGACGGGCTGCTGGCTGATTACAGCGCAGGGCATATCTCAAGTGAGGAAGCCCGGATACTGATTGAAGCTGTTGATAATGAACTTGCGAAAGATTGCAGGTTCCATGCTGGCGTTAGCTACAGGCATCTGCTTGTGATGAAGCGGGGAGAGAAAACGATATGCACCCCGCCGCATGATGTTGTGGGGCAGTCAGTGGAAGATGTCCTTCCGCGCGGTGCGGATTCCGATATGCTGATCGACCTTATAAGGTCATCAAAGCCCATTCTTGAGAAGCATGAAATAAATATGAAGCGAAGAAAGAACGGGAAGAACATTGCGAACCTTATATGGCCGTGGGGGCAGGGAAAAGCACTTGATATGCCGCCTTTCAGGGATTTATATGGCGTTACGGGATCGGTAATTTCAGCCGTTGACCTGCTTAAAGGGATTGGGAAATCTGCCGGTCTTGATATCATCGAGGTTCCGGGCGCTACGGGTTATCTTGATACCAACTTCTCTGGCAAGGCTGCTTATGCGCTTGACTCGCTTAAAGAGCGGGATTTCGTTTTTGTCCATGTTGAGGCGCCGGATGAGGCAGGTCACATGGGAAACCTGGAAGCGAAGATGAAGGCTATCGAGGATTTTGATGAGAAAGTGGTGGGTGGGATGCTGAACGAGCTCGGAGGATACGGAGATTATAGAATTCTGGTATTACCCGACCATCCAACGCCAATTCCCATCAGGACGCATACCAGGGACCCTGTTCCTTTTGCGATATATTCTTCCACTGAGAAAGCGGATTATGTGGACAGGTTCGATGAGTTCTCGGCAAAGGATGGGGTTTATGGGCTTGTGGAAGGGCACAGGCTCATGGGGATGCTGATGAAAAATGATGTTAGGGGCATTAAAGAAAAAGGAACCGCAGATAAACGCAGATGAACGCAGATTTGTTGCCAATTATTATGTATCAAATCGAATAAGATATTTTTCCGCGATCTCTCAATCCCTTATGGATGTTCCAAAGCGCTGCGACAAGGCGGAGACCCCTTCTTTTCGGGGCAATCCCTCCAAGGGCTGATTTTAACTCAGGAAACCGGCAACAATCGCCACACTTCAAGCAAGTTTCAATCCCTCCAAGGGCTGATTTTAACATGCTCAAGATAAAGGACTTTGTTTCGCCAAACCAAATTTCAATCCCTCCAAGGGCTGATTTTAACTCACATACGCTGCATAAAATGTTATTCCTGCTGCGCTGTTTCAATCCCTCCAAGGGCTGATTTTAACACAATACTAAGTGGAACGTGTTATAATACGTCACTGGTTTCAATCCCTCCAAGGGCTGATTTTAACGTGAAATCTCTGATTATATCACCATCACAATCATCGTTTCAATCCCTCCAAGGGCTGATTTTAACACTAAACAGTCCAGTTGCGAAAGCACTTGAGAAACGTTTCAATCCCTCCAAGGGCTGATTTTAACTCGAAATGTTCAAGAAATTGGGTGAACATTATGGCGTTTCAATCCCTCCAAGGGCTGATTTTAACCGATGTCGTGGCTTCGTTGGTATTACACTTACTGATGTTTCAATCCCTCCAAGGGCTGATTTTAACGCTTCTGTATGGACTAATGTTAGTGTCCAGTAACATCTTGGGGTAAAGCTTTATTAGTTATTATTTATATATTTACATATCATGGTACGGAATGTGTATAATTGGGAGAATATACATCAATTTTTTCCATCTGAAAAAGTTGAAC
>Ga0180732_1001610_pt1 | contig 13504 bp, 9 predicted proteins | sample KR11_01MetaG_FD_148674 | JGI IMG/M metagenome (GOLD analysis project Ga0180732, IMG submission 148674) | Groundwater microbial communities from the Olkiluoto Island deep subsurface site, Finland - KR11_0.1 MetaG | ecosystem: Environmental > Aquatic > Deep subsurface > Groundwater | place...
TATAAACAGGCGTTTATCGCGAAATTAAATAAATATATTTAAGCCGAAACAATAAACAAAATTCGGCAAAACGCGATAAGCCTAAATAAATAAATCTTCTATAAATTTAGAATCACAAAGACAAAAAACAAAACCGGGATTATGCCCGTGTTTTTGTTCTGCTCGAGAAATAATATTATTGTTTTTATTTTATCTTCCTTAAAAAATCTCTCGCGATTTCCCTGTCATCCCAAGGGATTTTTTTCTCGCCGCAAACCATAAATTGTTCCGCGCCTTTGCCGGTTATAATTACTAAATCTCCTTCGCTCGCCATATTTATAGCTTTCTCAATCGCTTTTTTCCTATCTGATATTTTAAATAGGCTTTCGTCCAACTTCTTGTTTTTAATTCCAGAAAGAACTTGATCTATGATATTCTCGGGGTTTTCACTATAAGGATCTTCGTTCGTGACAATAATTATGTCCGCGTATTCATCCACAAGCGCCCCGCCTTTGGCGCGGTAAGTTTTATCCCGATCCCCCGTCCCGCCCAAAACCGCGATCATTTTATTTTTGACCATGGGCTTTACCGCGCAATAAACGCTTTTTAAGGAATCGGGAGAATGGGCGTAATCCACGATAACTTCAAAGTTCTGCCCCTCGTCAATTTTTTCCAATCTGCCGGGAATATTCTTTATAGATTCCAGCGCTTGTTTTATTTTTTCCAAACTTATTTTTTCCACAAGCCCGACGCATGCGCCAGCCAGAGAATTATAAATATTAAACTCGCCTATCAATGGAAGTTTTACGGTTTCTCTTTTTTTATCAATTACGATATCAAATTCCAGCCCGTCTTTGCCCAAAACAATTTTTTCCGCTTTTATCAGTTTAACTTTTTCTATTTCTTTATATCCCTTCAAGCTGAAAGCATATTGATTTGGCGCCGCAAAGTTCAAGAAACTCCTTAAATTTTCATCGTCATAATTTATAATTATATTTTCCAAATCAGGCGTGATTAGAGCGTTGTGAGAATGTTTATAATTTTCATAAGTCTTATGATAATCAAGATGATCGCTCATCATATTCGTCAAAACAACGGTTTTGTACGGGACTCCCCAATGCCGATATTGGATAAGCCCGTGCGAAGAAATTTCAACAATCGCGTAATCGCATTTTTCCTTGACTGCCTTCGCCAGAAATTTTTGAAAATAAAACGGCGAGGTAGTGGTTAGCTTCACATCATTCAGCCATTTTTTTTCTCCGATTTGAAAATTCGCGGTAGAAAGCATCGCGACTTTATATCCTCCCTCTTCCAAAATTTTCGCGATCATATTCGTTGTCGTCGTCTTTCCTTTCGTCCCCGCGACTCCGATCGCCCTTATTTTTTTCCCCGGAAAACCATAAATCATCGCCGCTAAAACAGCCCTGAATTTATGAGTAAACAAAATGAAATTATAAGGAATAATTTTTCTCAAAATTTGTTTTATTTTGTATAGCATATTTTGATTGGTAATTTGATAAAAACATCGTCATTGATTTTTTTGAAGTTTTGCATGGAGGTTGGATTATATATTATCAATAATATTTTTTTCAAAAGAAAGGGGAGTCGATCTTTTGTTGTAAACTATAAAATAAGCTCTTTTGTATAGCTCATCAAATGTAACAATGTCTAAATTCCGATTGTTTCTTCTGAATCTTTGAAAAGTGTCTCTTTTTGTAAAAACATCAATGTTTGTTGAGGTCTCTGAAAATTCTTGAGTTTTATTTCCAATTAAAAAAATTGTTTTGGGGTCAACAGTTCTTGAAATGTCTTGATTAATAACCTTATCATTAGCGTCAACAATATTCTTATTTTTATGAAATTTATCCCAATCAGATTTCTGTCCTATAGATAAAACACTATGAATTCGCACTGTCATTCCTGCCCCGTAATAAGATACGGGATAAACTCCGGCAGGAATCCACTGCTACAATAAGCGAAAATCAGTGCGTTTATTTTCTAAAAATAATAATCTAGTGCGGTTTCTGGATGTGATGTCTATAAGCATTGACTAACACCATCTATAAATTTATCCGAGAATGACCAAGTATTTGCTCTTGAGGTTGATTTTTTAACATCAGTAAAAATATTAGTATTAGAGGTTTTAAACTCGACTAAAACTGTATATACCAACTTGCTAAACGAATTCCGATTATATTATTTCAAAATTAAGAGTTAATAAAGTTTTTAATTCATCTTTGTATTGTTTAATGTTTTGGAAGAATTCGAAAATTGCTTTTTTAAATTCTTCAAAAGTTTCGTAATATTTATTTTTTCTTATTTGTTTTTTAAAAAATTTCCATAATCTTTATCTATATGTTTTCATCGCTCTGTCAAAAGCTAGTTCGGGATCTTCTGTTTCTTCTATTCGTTCATATCCAACTTTTGCAAGCCATAATTTAAACGGTTCTGCTTTTGGGGAAGGAATTGATTGGACTACGCGAAGCAAGTCTTCTGTTGAAAAAGAGTCTGTCGCGTATTTCTTCCCGTCAGAAGCTGTGAATTTCAGTTGTACGATTTTTTCGTACACCTCGCTTCCTTCATTTTTCAACTTACTTTTCAAATCGCTCCAATATCGTTTTGGAATAGTGGAATCAACCAAGACTCCTATCACATCAATAATAGAAAAATACCACGATTCTTTTTTTTCATCATAAAAACGACGCATTTGCTTTTGATCAAATAAAATTATTGAATTTGATTTTTTCATATGTAATTTTGATTAAAGTTAAATTTTTCTCTCGGCCTGTCCACTTTTGGAATGTCTTTTAACTTTGTCATATTAAAAAACCTGCTTATTTAATAACCTCAAACCATCTCCCCTTTTCTTCATCTCTATATTATCATTAAACCAGCAGTAATTCAAGCATATGCGCTCGTCTTGTACAATATCTCTTTTTTTGTTTGGTTTTATGCTATAATGCAAGTATAAAACATTTAATAAAATATCATCTATGAAAATAAATAATAATTTGTGGATCTCGGGAGGGTATTATGTTGATTTTGACGCCTTTGATCAATTGAGAATAATCGGACCGAATAACCATCTTTATTGCGGGCTGATTGATATTCCCCGCCACAAAATAGCAATCAATTCTGCCAAAGAGAAAGACGATGTGCTGTATGTTTTGGGATATTTCAAGAGCCAGAAAATAAATTTATATTATCCGGCAATGGACGATATGAGGACTGTCAGGGATTTGCTCGGATCGGAAACTTTTTTGCAAATCAGAGAAGAAATTTACGATCGCCTCGTTCCCCATTTTGCAAGATATGCTAAAAAGGACGGAAAAACGATTTTGAAGTTTAAAAGAGTTTACGGAAAAAAATATTATCAGACGGTTTTTGAGTTTGATGATGCCGTTAAGATAAAAAAAATAAAAAAGCCTTTTGCGGGGTTTGAGATAACCGCCAACTTGAAAAAAATTCCTTTCCGCGTAAAAGCGAGCACGAATGATATAAATTACAGCAAGATAAAAAAGATAAGTTTGATTGACAAAAAAAGTTTTGACTTTAATGTTTTTGGCAAAAAGAAAGCTTTAGTTGAAAAAATATGGACTCAAACAGAAAAGGAGATCAAACATTTGCTGGAGTGGGGAAAAACTTCCGGCGATCGTTTTGGGACGGTGTTTCCAAGAGACTGGATGGAATCGGCTGATATAGGCTATCACGACTTTACTCTGGAAGCGCGGAATTATATTTACGAAAAATCTCTCAAAAATGTGAACGCGAAAGGAGAAGGGTGGCATGAAGATGTCGTGGGAGAATTCAAATATGAATATGAAATTTCAGGCAAAGATATTTTAGACAGGCATATGATTGACATTGAACCGCGCTATTTGATGAGCGTCAATTATTTATCTCAGGACTTTTGGATGAAAAAAGACAACAGGAAAAAAATGCATCTTATCGCAAAATATGTCCTGAATCAGGCCAGAGAAAAAAATCACATCATATTTAAAAAACACAATGATACCGGCAATTGGAGAGACAGCGCTGACGCTTTCAAAAAAGTTGGCGAAGTTATCGCTCCTTTTGATGTTAACGCGGTGTTCTATCCCAAAGCTTTGCAGTCTATAAAAAATAATCATAAGAAACTTGGGTTTGGCGAAAATGATGTTCCGGAGATAAATAAAATTTATCAAAAATGGAAAGACAAAAGAAAAGAATATAAATTTAAAAATGAAGATGGAAGTCCGGCTTATGCTCTTGCGCTTTACGGGGTTACAGACAAAGAAAGCGGAAAATTCAAATATAAAAAAATGGAATTAAATCACATTGATGAATCGTATCTTTATACATATTGCGACGGCACAAAAGAAGAATTGGAAAGTTTCTGCCAACGGCTTTTGGATCCGAATTATTTTTGGACAAAATCAGGACCGCTCATCACGGCGAAAAAAAGCAAATATTTTTATACTCCTCAAGAATATCACGGATTGGTAATCTGGATCAAGCAAACGGCGCTTGTTGTTTTGGGGCTAAGCAAGCATCTTAAACTATCCATAATTGAAAACTGGCCTGTAAGCTCGCAACGGCTGCTTAAAAATACAATTTTAGAAATCACCAAAGACACTTTGAACGCGGTGGATCAGATGGGTTCAATTCCTGAAATTTATGTTGATGTTGATGGAAAGCCGATTCCATATTATGATTTGATTGGAAACAAAAACAAAGGGAGCGAAGTCCAGCTCTGGTCCGCGGTTGGCATTCGAAGGATAATCAGAAAATATTATGAATTATTGACGGATGAGGTTTATGAGATATAAATTTTTTTGTTGAAGTTGTTATTTTTAAATTTGTCATTCTGAACTTGTTTCAGAATCTACTATATGCTACGATTGGCTTAAATAAATAAAACATAACCATAATCGCGAAAAGATCCTGAAATAAATTCAGGATGACAAAAAGAAAAGTTAAAAATAGTGTTATTATTATTATTAATTCTAATTCTATGAAAAAAAACAAAAAAATTTTAGCGTTTGACATTGGCGGCACGAAGATAGCTTCCGCTTTGGTGGAGATTAAAAAAGACGGGTATAAAATTTATGATTATCAAAAAACCGAAACGCCTGAAGGAAAAGACGAGGTGATCAATAAAATTATTGAAATTGCGATAAACTATGAAAAAGACGGCGGATTTGAAAAAGTTGGAATGGCGATTGCCGGGCAGATTGATTATATTAAAGATGTCGTGAAGGACGCGCCGAATATTCCCGGATTTAAAAATGTGAATTTAAAAAAAATCATCAAAGATAAAATCGGAAAGAATGTGGAAATTGACAATGATGTGAAATGTTTCGCGCTGGCGGAAAATAGGTTTGGAAAAGGGAAAAAATATAATGATGTCGTCTATCTGACGATCGGAACCGGGATTGGCGGAGCGATTGAAATAGGCAATAGACCATATCGCGGGGCGAATAATACGGCGGGGGAGTTCGGGCATATGATCATATCTTTCGGCGGGAAAAAATGCTCTTGCGGAAACAGCGGCTGTTGGGAGCAATACGCGTCAGGCAGAGCGATTGAAAAATTATATTACGAATTTTCGGGCAAAATAAAAAAAGCCAAGGATATAGCTTTTGATTCCGCAAAAAATATGGAACTTGATAAAAAAGTGATAGGGCAAGCGAGTCTATATCTGGCCGTCGGCTTGATCAATATCGTGAATACTATCAATCCCGAAGCCATTATTATCGGCGGCAGCGTCGTTAAAGGCAAAGAGGTTTTTAATTTAGCCATCAAGGAAATGAGAAGCAAAGCGCTTCTTCCCGCCAAGAAAACAAAAATAGAAATAACCAGCCTAGAAGACGAAGCGTTTCTGGTCGGCGCGGGGATGCTGTAGATTTTTTTACAACAACTCTGTCATACTGAACCTGCCTGCCGGCAGGCAGGTTTATTTCGACATCTTCTATATTTTACATTTAAATATAGATTTATAAAAAAATTACGGTTTCTCTCGCTGGCTCCAGTCTCCTGACTGGAGCCTTTTGTGGAATCGCATTAGTTTTACTTTTTCACGCAAAACTAATCAGTATTTGCTAGAATAATATTTCAAACAAAGGTAATATTATAAAATACGCCGCCTTAATCCCAAACAGTATGGTAATATGTATTACCATACTGGAGGGTTATATAATGGCTTGGAATAAAGGAAAAAGCAAAATGAGAATTTTGTGATTTATATATTTTTGCGTTAGCATAGTAATATCTTATGTTTTTCACAACAGGATCCACTCGGGAGAGATGGAGCCAACGGAGGATTTATATATTTTTCCGCTTTTTTATTTATAGCCTCTTTGGATGCGGTCGCATCTAAACAGGCTATTAGTGTTTTATTTTCACAAACTTCCTCTTCCCCACTTGCGCAATCATTCCGTTTTTTATTTCAATATTTTTTTCAAAATCTTTTTGCACAACATCATCAATCCGAACTCCGCCTTGCTGGACGAGTCGGCGAGCGTTTCCTTTACTGTCGGCTAGTTTTATTTCAACTAATAAATCAACTAATTTCCAGTTTCCAGTTTCCAGTTTCATTTCTTTCATTTCCGTTGGTTTTCCCTTATCTCTGAATATCTTGTTGAATTCATCTTCGGCTTTTTTTGCCGCATCTTTTCCGTGATAAATCGCGACAATCTCGCGAGCAAGTCTTGCTTTGGTGTCACGGGGATTGTTTAGGCTCATTAATTTCTTAATTTCCTCTAGCGATAAATAAGTGTTATTCACAAATAAAGTTTCTATCATTTCATCGCCTTGCGACATAATTTGTCCGAACATATCATTGGCGGACGCGTTCAAAAAAACGCCAACGCCTTTGCTTTTGGACATCAGCTCGCCGGTTTTTGGATTTTCCATTAGCGTTACGGTCACGACGAATTTGTCTTTGTTTTTTAATTTTTTCAATAATGCTCTGCCAGCCAAAGCGTTAAAAGTCTGATCCGTTCCGCAAACTTCCACATCAACATCCATTGCGACGGAATCATAGCCTTGCATTAGCGGATATAAAAATTCGTGCAAGTGGATTGGCTTGCTCTCTTTCATTCTCTTTTGAAACATATCCCGCTCCAGCATTTGCTGGACAGTGAAATTGCTTGCCAAACTTATAATATCTTCCATGGTTAATTTTGCCATCCAATCATTATTATACATTATCTTTGGCGGATTATCCTTGCTTTTAAAATCCATCAGAGGCTCGATCAGCTCTTTCCACTTTTTCACATTCCCAGTGACATCTTCCCGCGACAACTGTTTTCGCGCGGAATTTTCTCCCGTCGGATCGCCGATTCTCGCCGTGAAATCTCCGAACAGAATTATCACTTCGTGCCCGAGCTTTCTGAATTTTTCCATCAGCATAAAATTTTTGGCGTGGCTCAAATGCAAAGTCGGCGCGGTAGCGTCAAAGCCGATATAAAACCGCAATTTTTCCCCGCTCAACAGTTTTTCCCTAAACTCTTTTTTCGTCGGCAAGACCTCCACGATCATGCCACGATCCAAAATCTCATCTATTTTTTTTAGGTCCGTGTTTATTTTGTTCATAAATTTTATTTTTTGCTAAGATTAAATTGATTAAAATTGATGCTGGTGATTTCGTCGTTGGCTCCATACTTTGTGTGGAGCCTGTTGTGAAATCGCATTTAGTTTTGATGCTAAGGAATTTCAATATCCGGAGTCCTGACGAAAGTCAGGATGTGAGCCCAAGGCTCATCAGCCTTGGGTTGAAAGACTCGTAAAATTAGTGAGTTTCAAAAGAATCGTGATATTTCTTCCTGACTTTCGTCAGGATTCCAGATTGCGCTTTATTTAGGGGCTGCTGATTTTCTCCGAGTATTCCCCCTATCTGAAGAGTGGAGCCAATGCATTGCCGGTAATTCCAATTTATCATAATTATCGGACAAAGACAAGAAAAAAAGGATAACCTCCTCCTTTCCAAATTTTCAAATTATAGCTATAATGTATCAGTATCAAGCAGTGGGGTTGATTTGTCATTCCCTTGAAGAAGGGAATCCAGGCGAAATATCATCAGTTTTTAAAATAACACTATAACCTTTTGAATATCGCAAAACATTGTTGCCGGTTTGTTTTCAAAATTTTACTGTGAAATAAACATCAAGTGAAACTTCTCCTGGATTCCCGCCTTCGCGGGAATGACAAGTTTTTATGTGAATGACAAATTTAAAATACTCAATACCAGTTTCTAATTTCTAATCCATCCATGCCCGTAAGAAAAAAATACAGGGTAACAAGAAATACGCAGGTAAAAAGAGCCGCTAGAAGAAGGGGGTTTAGATTTGAGTTGCCAAAGTTTAAAATGGGAAACAAAAAAAGATTGATCAGGAAAGATATGTCGCCGTCTTTGCTTAAAAAGTTATTTCATTCTATAAGCCTAAAATCAAGTTCAAGCGCGAGAAGAAAAAACAAGGGATTGAAAAGAATCTATAAAACTGTTTTTAAGTTGGCGATAATTTTATTTATAATCGGGCTAGCCTCTATGGCGGGGGCGTTTATATATTTTTCAAAAGACATTCCTGATCCGAATAAAATCGCCGACAGGAGCGTGGCGCAGTCCACAAAAATATATGACAGGACCGGAGAGAATTTGCTTTATGAAATACACGGCGAGGAAAAAAGGACGGTTGTGAAGCTTGATCAAATTTCCCAGCACTTAATAAACGCGACGATTGCGACGGAAGATCAGGGTTTTTATAATCATTATGGCGTTGATTTTAAAGGCATAATAAGAGCGGTGTATAAAGATGTAATAAGCGGAGAAAAAGTTCAGGGCGCGTCTACCATTACTCAGCAATTGGTAAAAAATTCGATCTTAACCACGGAAAAAACTTTCACCAGAAAAATAAAAGAAGTGATCTTGGCAGTTGAAACGGAGCAGAAATTCAGCAAAGACGAGATTTTGGAAATGTATTTAAACCAAATTCCTTACGGGTCCAACGCTTATGGCATTGAAGCGGCGGCGCAAACATTTTTCGGGAAATCCGCCAAAGATTTGGACATCACGGAAGCGGCGCTATTGGCCGGACTTCCGAAAGCTACGACCTATTATTCTCCTTATGGCGCCCATCCGGAAGCGCTGGAAGCTCGCTATAAAAATATAATCGCTCAAATGTTTGAAGAAGGATACATAGGCGAAGAAGAAAAGAAAAGCGCGCTGGAAGAAAATATCTTAATAAGAATCAAACCGTTTGAAGCAAGCATAAAAGCCCCTCATTTTGTGATGTTTGTCAAGCAGCAACTGGTGGATGAATTCGGAGAAGAAAAAGTTGAGAAAGGCGGATTGAAAGTTTGGACGACTTTGAATTATGACATGCAATTGATCGCCGAAGACGCGGTGAAAAAAGCGGCTGAAGAAAATTTGAAAAAATATAACGCGAAAGACGCGGCCTTGGCTGCCGTGAATCCCAAAAACGGCCAGATTCTTTCTATGGTGGGAAGTAAAGATTATTTCAACATAGAAGATCAGGGAAATGTGAACGCCGCCATTTCAAATAAATTACAGCCGGGATCTTCATTCAAGCCGTTTGTCTACGCGACGGCTTTCAAAAAAGGCTACACTCCCGATACGATTCTTTTTGATGTCCAAACAAATTTCGGCAAAGATGGAAGCGGAAGAGATTATATTCCCAATAATTATAATCTGAAATTTTCCGGGCCGGTAACGATGAGGCAGGCGCTGGCGAGATCTCTTAATGTTCCCGCCGTCAAAACTTTATATTTAGCCGGAATAAAAGACAGCGTTCAAACGGCTCACGATCTTGGCATCACCACTTTGAATAAACCGGAAGAATACGGACTTTCTTTAGTTCTAGGAACAGGAGAAGTCAAATTGCTGGATATGGTTTCGGCTTATGGAGTTTTTGCCAACAATGGGAAAAGAAATTCAACGGTCAGCATTTTAAAAATAGAAGATTCTAAAGGCGAGGTTCTAAAAGAGTTTGGAGAAAATCCCAAAACGGTTATAAACGAGCAAGTCGCGCGAAATATAAACAGCATTTTGTCGGACAACAGCGCCAGGTCCGCGATTTTCGGATCAAGCAGCAAGCTATATCTGAAAGACAGGCCTGTCGCGGCAAAGTCCGGCACAACCAGCAGTTTCAAAGACGCGTGGACAATCGGCTATACGCCGAGCTTGTCCGCGGGAGTTTGGGCTGGAAATAACAACGGGGCGGAGATGAAAAGGGGGGCGGACGGAAGCGTCATTGCCGCGCCGATTTGGAATGATTTTATGTCCCGCGTTTTAGCATTAGATGAAGTGGAAAACTTTGTTGAACCTGAAAAAATTGAAACAAAAAAAGCTGTCTTGAACGGCAAATATAAAAATGAAGTGATTGTGAAAATCGACAAAGCTTGCGGCGACAAGCTGGCTAGCGAACTTACGCCGGAGAATCAGATTGAAGAGAAAAAATATATTGAAGTCCATAATATTTTATATTATGTCAAAAAGGACGATCCGCAAGGAGATTATCCAAGCGCTTCTGATACTGATCCAAATTTTTCAAATTGGGAAAATGGAGTTTTGGCTTGGGCGGCAGAAAACTCGGAAGAGGTGAATATTGATCCTCCGACAGAAGTTTGCCCGGTAAGAGAGGATGACAAAATGCCGATCTTGAAAGTTTCATCTCCTCAGAATGATCAAATTATAAAAGATAATAAGCTGGCCATAAAAGCGGAAGTGTTCACCGTTTTTGGCTTGAAACAATTGGATTTCTATTTTGACGATGTTTTGATCGGAGTCGGCAAAGAGTCTCCTTATGAAGTTTCTTATAAACTGCCGGCAGGAACCAAAGAAGGAATGCATACAGTTACAATCAGAGTTTATGATCAAGTTGAAAATTCCACGGCAAAGGAAACGCAGGTGATTGTAAGCAACGACAACACATCTTTATATTTAAAGCCTATCTTGGACGCTGATTTTCCGTTTGTCATCAATGCCGCGACAAGCGGAGCGGATATAAAAAATGTCATTTTTTATTACCAGCTGGACAGCATCTATGACGCTGATTTGAATTTAATCAGCAAGCCCGGATTAAGGCAGGAAATCGGCTCGGCAACTTTCCCCATTCCGGGCGAAACCAATCTCTATCAAATCTTGTGGGAGGAAGACAAGCAATATTTCATTTCCGGAAAATATAAAATCTTCGCGGTAATGGAAGATAAAAACGGAAATTTCTTTGAGAGCAATAAAAGGTTTGTGGAGATAAAGTAATCATTTTAACATAGTAGCATATTAACATTTTAACAGAAATTATATTGTTCTATTGCTGTATTGTTTTATTGTTATTTTAACAATACAACAATTTAACAATTTAACAATTTAACAATTTAATCTTATGATCACCAAAACATATCTTGAGGGAAAATTGAATCAATTGGAGGAAAAAATGAAAAGGACGATTGATGTTAAAGATAATAGGCAGACGGAAGAATTAAGCGCGGAGATTAAAGAACTGCGAAATGCTGTTAAACTGCTGGAGGAAAAAGTCGCGGAAAATAGGGATATGCTGGAAAATTATTTGAAGGAGCATAGTGATTTGAAAGAGAATGTTGAAGAATTAAAAAGCGAACCGGAGGAATTAGAACAGCCGGTTGAAAACTATCAGGAAATAAAAAACAGGGAGGACATAAAACAGAAAGACGAAAATGACGATGCAATTACTTCGGATATATAGAAATTGTTTGTAAATAAAATATTTATTCAAACAAATTAGTCATAGTTCGACAAGCCTGCCTATCGGCAGACAGGCTCACTATGACACATGTCGCCCTGAGCAATGTCATCCTGAGCATAGTCGAAGGATTGTCGAAGGGTGATTATTGGTGAATATTGAAATTCCTTAGCGATAAATTAGGAAATCAAAATACCGCGCAGAATTGCGCGGTATTTTTTGAAATGCTTTTAATTTGTCCTTCTAATCCGCCAGCTGGCGGGCAGCATGATAATAGTTATTTGGAGAATAATCTGAACATCCAGCCGAATAAACTAAATCCTTTTTGAGAAACATCCAGCGAATTTTCAATTTCCAGATTAGCTTGTTCAAGAAGCTGAATTTGCTCGGTTAAAGTTTGTTGATCGCCTTCATTGGCAAGCTGGTTTTTAACTTGGCTTAATTGCTTAATTTGTTCCCGATTTTGTTCCAATGTTTTTTTCGCGCTGTTTATTTCGCCGTAATTCGGACCGATAAAAAACTTAACAAGCCCGTTGCGGCCTTGGACTTTTTGCAAGCTCACTTCTAATTTTTCATGATTTTGAGTTTGGGTTTGAGCGATAGTCCTTACTTGCTGTCCGATTCCGTTTTCTTCGTTTCTATCCGCCATTTGCAGCATTTCTTGCGCCGCATTAGCCACTTGGCTTCTTCTTTGCTGGGCAGTTGCCGAGCCTGATTTGTTTTGATTCTGCTTTCCTTCTTGCTCATTGTTTTGGATTTGGCTTTCTTCGCCTTGATTTTTTATTTGATTCTGATTCTGGATTTGATCGCCTTCTCCGCTTTCATTTTGCGATTTTTGCTGAGCTTGATTTTCTGTCTCGTTATCGCTGTTTTGATTTGCGGCATAGACTGGGTCATACGCAATTTAGTTGTTTCTATCTATATCAAAAAGTTTTTAAATGATAGCCTGCCTACCGGCAGGCAGGCCTCTCCCTTTATCAAAGGGAGATTGAGAGGGATTTCCTCCTCGCGCTTTGGAAGTAAAATAAATCTAACGCTTTTAAATAAAACTGTATTTATCGAAAGATAAGCGAAAGATAGTGTTTTGATGATTTAATTATAGCTCTGCCCGGAAATCCCCCCAGCCCCCTTTGATAAAGGGGGAGTATAACTTTTTTTTCTTTTCTAAAGAATAGGCTCGCTCATTCTGACTTATTAAAAACAGCTAAATTGCGTATGACCCCATAGACATTGCCGGCAACAGCAAGAGTTATCGCTAAAACACCAACTGTTAAAATTTTGTTCTTCATATTTTTTGTTTTTACAAATTAATAATTATTATACGAAAGAATAAACCTTTTTGGATTGATTTTTTTCTTTTTTATCTCTGCCAAAAAATTTAATTCATTAAAATTTTTATTCGTATCGCCAGATTAGAAACACTGCCAGATTTCAGCATTTATAATAAGTTTCATAAACATGCTTTAAGGTTGCTGTTATTATATCAAACTTCAATCATTTATGCAAATTTTTGAATTTTCTACGATGTATGCTGATTAAATTAAGTATGAATATCAATAATCGCAAATTCCCATTCTACAAGCCATATTTTACATTCTTGAATTTATACTTTATAAAATATTTCAGCGCGCTTTTGATGTGAATGCGCGCATATTTTGACAAAAGGGAGTCAAATAAAGATTTTTTCTTACTGGATTGGAAATGATAATGATACATCACAGATTTTGGAAAATATATGACCTTCAGCCCGTTCTCCCAAAACCGCCTCGCCCAATCCACATCCTCAAAATACATAAAAAAATTCTCGT
>Ga0180732_1001611_pt1 | contig 13499 bp, 12 predicted proteins | sample KR11_01MetaG_FD_148674 | JGI IMG/M metagenome (GOLD analysis project Ga0180732, IMG submission 148674) | Groundwater microbial communities from the Olkiluoto Island deep subsurface site, Finland - KR11_0.1 MetaG | ecosystem: Environmental > Aquatic > Deep subsurface > Groundwater | place...
GGGCTTCCCGCCACGGGGACGGTGAACCTTTCAATGTATTTGATCGGGCTTTATAATTTTATGCTCAGCGTTGTGGGAATCGTGGCGGTTGTGATGCTGATTATAGGAGGAATGAGATATATCACTGCCGTAGGAAATCCTACCGCGATAAGCGACGCCAAAGACATAATCAATAACGCCATAGTCGGGTTGCTTCTAGCTCTTCTTTCCTGGGTTTTTATCAGCGCTATAAACCCTGATGTGCTTTACATCAAACAGCCGGGATCCGCCTTTACCGTTTCTGGCGTTCAAGATTTAGGGAAATGCTGGACAACTTATACCGTTGCGACTGGAGCTTGCGTTTGCAAAGATGGCTTTGCCACTACTGCGGCAAATGCAGATGCCTGCCAAGCTGCCTGCAAAGCTGATCACTGTAATCTTCCAACCCCCACGCCCTGCATAGCGCAAGGATCGCCCGTTGATTCCAGCACTTTTAATTTTTCTTTAGATCCATACAAAGGCAAATGCAAATGCATCGATCAAGCTTTTGTAACTCCGCTCATAGGAACAAGCTGTCAGGACACATGCGCGCCTAATAATTGCTTGGTGGCGGATTTTAGAATAGGTTTTATGGCTATGGACGATTTTAATACTCTTAATACTTATCCTTCGGATTATGCTAGAGCAAAGGCTTACGCCGTTTATGATACAAAATACGAAAGTCCGCTTGAAGCTAATGTGAAAAATATAACAGTATGTGATATGACTTTAGCAATTAATGCTGTTGATTATACTATAACACCACCTGGCGTTCCTCCTCCTACTTATAGTCTTGATGTAAATCTAGCGGGTACTATTGGCGCCCCTCCTTGTATTAACCCTCCTTTTGATGACATAATTACTGGCGGCTATGCTGCTCCTTTGGCGGGAGGATACTTTGGTTCTATGGCATGCAATATCCCGCCTTATGAATGTCTGAATGATGAAAATGAATGTAAATTCGAGAGTTGGTCAAGGTCCATTATATGTCCCATAAGAATTAAAGTTGATTGGGGAGGAGGAAATGTAAAATATGCTACTCAGTTTATAAAATGGTATTCTCCATAAACTAGGAGAATTAAATAGTTCCTATGTAAAAAACGAAATGTTTTTTTTGGTTTAGCAATAAAAAATTAGAAATAAAAAAAAGGAAATTTCAACCAAAAATTGAAATTTCCCACTGAGTGGCCTCGCTTCTATCCGAAGTCCACTTCGAATTTTTAAGAAAGGGCATGCCCTCTTCTGTGATTGAAACTAAACAGGTGTATTCCTGTCCTGTTTTTTCGTCTTTTTCACACGAAACACACTTGCCTTTCTGATCTAAAATCCTTACTATAGCCATAACAGGCAAGCTTGATGCACTAGCTATCGTTATGGAAACATCTCTACGGGAACTTGCGTATGCCGTTCCTTTTTTTCCATCTACATCAAACTCTATGTATTGGCTCACTAGCGAACCCTGGTTGTTTAATTCTCCGAATGGTGGCAGGAGTGCCGGACCAAATTTTTTGACTAGTTTTAACTCCTTGTTTATAACAGGAGTCACGGTGACTATCTTATTTACTGATGTCCCCGTATCGCAAGCCTTATCGCAATAATTCTTTTCCGACGGCGGGATTGTTGCTGGAACAGGCGAGATAGGCTGACTTGGACCTAAGCCCTGACCAACACTACTCTGTGTGGCATACAAAGCTATGCCTGTGATTCCCGCCACTATTACTATGGCAATTGCTATGATCGGGAGTGGTGGCAACTCTATTTGTTTTTTCTTTTTATATCCTATTTCATTCATTTCAATCATCTCCTATTTTTTCTATTCTATCACCTCCCTCCATCACTTCCTCAAGGGAGATTTTTAAAAGATTATTATCTATAATATTGGATATTGATTTCCTAATTTCCATAAATTTCCCAATTTCCAATGTATCATAACCCTCTAAAAACCTTCCCTTGAAAAAGTTGGTTTGTTTTTTTAAAAGAACAACCCTTTATCATAATGAGCATATAGCCCATCCTCTCTCCTCTTCTCTATCTTTATTGTATCCCAATACAACAAAACAGCCTAGCACAAAGAAAAAGTTTGTCAAGGGGCTGTATTCTGTTTATTTTCGGGGTGTGGTATAATGAAAATGTAATAAACCATGAAAAAGCAATCAGGGAATTTTGGGAAATGAAATTGAATAAGCTCTGAAAAATGATTGAAACAGATAGACGCAAAGCATAAAAAGAAGTTAATTATCTTTATATGTCAAAAAACCAAATCATAACAAAAAACCCAAAAGAGACGAAAGAGTTCGCGAAAGTTTTAGCTGGCGAGTGGCTTGAAATAAATAAAGCCAAAAATTCAAATTGGCTGGTTTGTCTTTATGGCGATTTGGGCGGGGGCAAAACGACTTTTGTTCAGGGAGTGGCTGAAGAGTTGGGAGTTAAAGAAACAGTAAATAGTCCGACATTTGTGATTATGAAAAAATATAAATCAGTGAAAAATAAAAAATATTCTTTGTATCATTTTGACTGTTATCGCGTTTCGGATTATAAAGATATTTTATCTCTTGGCTGGGAGGAAATAATAAACGGAGAAAACAACATAATAATCGCGGAGTGGCCGGAAAAAATTGAAAAGATTTTGCCGAAGAAAAGATTGAATTTGAGGTTTGAATTTGTGGATGAAAATGTCAGAAGGATAAGAGTTAATAATTGATTGCAATTTGTTTATTTTATTGTTGTATTGTTATAATCACTAATTTAATGCTAAGGAATTTGATATTCGCGCTGAACGAAGGCGAACAAGCGTTTGTTCGCCTTCGTTCAGCGCGAAGCTTAATTGATTTTTAACGAAAAAATTTATGGCGCGAATTTTGGTTTTTGGGGATAGCATAGTTTATGGAGCTTGGGATGCGGTTGGGGGGGGGGGACTGATCGGTTAAAGAAATATTATATGGAAAAAGAATTGGAAAATCCAGAGATGGATTATTCGGTTTATAACCTTGGAATTTCCGGGGATAGTACGGAAAATTTACTGGAAAGATTTGAGTTTGAAGCGAAACAAAGAATTTACGAAGGAGAAGAGATAATCATTATTTTTGCGATTGGCGTGAATGACTCTTGTTTCGTAGAAAGTAAAAATATTTTTTTGGCGGCGGAAAACGATTTTTTAAAAAATATTAAAAAATTAATTGGAATAGCCGATAAATATGCTTCAAGAATTATTTTTGTCGGCTTGACGCCGGTTGAAGAAAGCAAAACAAATCCGATTCCATGGAGCGTGACGGGCAAGTGTTATAAAAATATTTATATTGAAAAATATGATGAAATCATAAAATCAATTTGCCGAGAAAAAGATGTTTATTTTATTGATATGTTCAGCGAATTTAATAAATTAAATTACAAAAAACTTCTGGAAGACGGGCTTCATCCGAGCGCAAAAGGGCATAAGAAGATGTTTGAGATTGTGAAGGATTTTTTGGCTGAGAAGAGGATTGCGATATGAAGGAAGTTATAAAAACAAAATCGGAATTTACCCTTTAGGGTTTCAAAAATTATTGCAAGCGCAAAAATGAAATCCTAAAGGATAAATTCCGAAATGGCAAAAAAATAAAGACATATAGCCTTTGTTTATATAAAATTAGTTTAACAATACAGCAATACAGCAATTTAGCAATTTAATCATCCTCCCTATCCCTAAAAATAAACTTGTCGTTTTCTTTGGCGTTGGTGTAGAGCTCAATTATTTTTCTTCTGGTGGCGACGGGATGGGGGATTGATTTCATTTCAAATCTGTGTTCCTCGGCGGCAGTTTGAATTTGGATATTTCCAAAACCAAACATAGTCGGGAGAATCCCGCAAACCTTGCTTGTTATATCTTGAATTCTTTTTAAATCCAACTCAGAAACAACGCGATTGAAAAATCCAATCTGCTCCACATCAAGTATGCGCTGGTCGGTGACAATCCAAATGTCAAGATAATAATCCACCCAGATTATAAAAATTAAGATCCAAATAAAACCAAAATAGATTATAGAAAAAAAGATAAAAACTTTTTGGTATGAATCTTCCAGAAGAGCGGGAAACGCGGCTGGAGCGATAAAATTATAAAACAATATTGGCAGCAGAAATAGAAAAATAATCTGCAAGGCATAAGGGAGAAGAGTTATTTTGTGTTTTCGCAGGACAAGAACGACTTCCTCGTTGTGGCGCTGGCCGGGGAATTTGTACTTGTTTTTTTTGTATAAGTTTATTGATTCGTTTTCCATAATATTAAATGCGGATAAAACTGATTAGGGGTTGCGCGCTTAAGCCTGTCATCCCGAGCGACGATTAGGAGCCGAGAGCCTGCCCCGAGCGATTAGCCGAATGGGGATCTGTAAGCGGATAAAATATGTGTTTTACAATATCTTTGTTTAGAAATAAGTATTTCGTGTTTACAGACCTGCCTATCGGCAGACAGGTTCCTCCACTCCGCTGCGCCCTGTTCTTAAAATTTATAGAGTAAATTTTAAGAACAGGGCTGCGCTCCGGTCGGAATGACAGCAAACGGGTAAGTCCTAATATTAATACTAAATTTAATATGAAATCTAATTTATATTTCCCGGTCCGAATTCTATGTTTGATTTTTTTATAAAATCTTTGATGTCCAGCGCGTTCCAGTCTATTGTAAAAAATATAAAGATTATCAGAAGAGAAAGCAAAATTAAAACTACAGAAAAGAAATAAGCGGTATTTTTTGTTGAATCTCCTTCTATCCCGTATCTTTTGAGGTGATAAAAAATCAGCCAGCCGAAAAGAAAGAAAAGACCGAGGGGAATAAAGATAAACGCCAGGAAATCCACGAAAGAAAAAGACATAGATTGGAAGTTAGAATTTAGAATGATGAAGTTAGAATTTGGAGGCATAGGTTTGTAAATTGTAATTGGTAATTGGTAAATAGGGATTAATCCAAATTACAAATTACAATTTACCAATTACTATTTACAATAATGTATTCTGATTGTCTTTAGGAAAATTAATTCCTAAATGTTTATATGCCAGTCTGGTTGCTTTTCTTCCCCGCGGAGTTCTTTCCAGAAATCCTAATTGAAGAAGATAGGGCTCATAGACATATTCAATCGTGTCTTCTTGTTCGTTCAGGCTGGCGGCCAGAGTTGAAACGCCAACCGGTCCGCCGCTGAATTTTTTGATTATAATTTCCAAAAGCTTTCGATCGGTATGCTCCAATCCATGACAGTCTATTTCCAAATATTCAAAAGTTTCTTTCACGACATCTTTATTTATAATTCCATCTCTTTTTACTTGAGCGAAATCACGGACTCTTTTCAGAAGGCGATTGGCAATTCGGGGAGTCTGTCTTGAGCTCTGCGCTATCTTTTTGGCTCCGTCGGAATCTGTTTCTACATCCAAAATTTTGCTTGATCTTTTTACGATCTGTTCAATTTCCTGATTGTTGTAAAAATCAAGCCTTTGAGAAATTCCAAAACGATTCAAGAGGGGAGATGAGATTAAGTCTATTCTCGTGGTTGCTCCGATGAGAGTGAATTTTGGCAGATCCAATCTTATGGTTCTGGCAGAAGGGCCTTTGCCGATGATGATATCAAGCGCGTAATCTTCCATTGCCGGGTACAGAACTTCTTCAATCAATTTATTTAATCTGTGAATTTCGTCTATGAACAAAATATCCCCGTCTTCCATATTAGTCAGTATCGCTCCAAGGTCTCCCGCTTTTTCGATTGCCGGACCGGAAGTTATTCTTATATTCTTTCCCATCTCGTTGGCAATCAGATGAGACAAGGTTGTTTTTCCAAGTCCGCTTGATCCGTGAAATAAAATATGCTCAATTACCTCGCCTCTTTTTTGCGCGGCTTTTATCAAAATCTCAAGGTTTTTTTTGATTTTTTCCTGTCCTATGAAATCAAAAAGCCTTTTTGGCCTTAGAGACATTTCAAAATTTTCCTCCTCTTCCTTTTTTATTTCAGGATTTGTTATTGTCATCTTAATATCTTAAATATCTAATCATATCTTACTATGTAATTGCCCTCTTGACAAGGGTGAGGTTTTCTGCTAGACTACCCTGTTGAATCAAGAAATGGCTGAATTTAAAAGCGTTTAACAATTTGCAGACGGTTGGGGACATTATCTCAGACATGGATAGTTTGGATTCCTTCTGGAATTTCTGGTCTATTCCTCGGAAATTTCTCCGCCCTTATTCTTTATGAAGTTGAGGATCTAGCTGTCTGCAAATTATTGAACGCTTTATTTTTTTTATCCAAAATGATATACTGGATTTAATGCTAAACATAGGGCGTAGAAGATTTTTTATAGCTGTCATTTCGAGCCTGTCTGCCGTCAGGCAGGCTTGCCTAACGGCAGGCAGGCGTGTCGCGAGAAATCTATAAACAATAGAACGCAGAAAGAACAGTTGATTTGAATATAGCTTTTAGACCTGCCTGCCGGCAGGCAGGTCTCTCAATCGCTGATGCTCATTTCGAGATGACAAAGTCGTTTTTTACAGTCTAAAATTCTAAAAATAAAATCCCAGTTTATGTTTTTAAAAGAAATATTAAATAAAAATGAAGAAAGAAAAATGATGATAGCGGTTTTTGTTTTATTTTTGTCGTTAGTTTTGTTTTATAAATGGCAGGTTATAACTTCAAAGGGATATTTATTTTTGGGAAACGAAAACCATAAAAGCAAAGACTATAATGAATCCTTGAAAAATTATAAATACGCGGCGGTCGTTGATGGCGATAGGAATGTAACATATTCAGCCAGGTTAAAAAGGGCGGAGATATTTTATTCGCACGGCAAACTGGACGAAGCGGAAAAAGAAGCGAAGGAAGCGGTAAAAGAAATAGAAAATGATTTCAGAGCATTTGAAATTTTAGGAGACATTTGCCGCGCGAAACTGGACGCAACAAGCGCGATAGGATATTATCAGAAAGCAGTTGAATTAAAAAATGATGACAGTGAAGCGATAGGCGTTAAATTGGCAAAAAGCTTCGTGGCAAAAGGCGAAATCGGCGCGGCGGATGATATTTTTTTAAAATTATATTCAAAAAATAAAAGCAATAGCGAAATTTTATATTATCTGGGGATTATCCGTTTTTACGAAAATGGATCGTATAATGGCTATCTGGCGTCCGCCATAAAAAGCGAGGAAGCTGATTATAAAAATAAAATTGAAAAGATTAAAATTTTTTTAGATGATTATGGCAAAATAGATAACGAGGCCTATTTTGATGTTTTAACGGCTAACTTGTTTAATGAAATAAATGAGCCGCATCTTGCCGTCGCTAAAAGCAAGAAAGAGGCGGAAAGAAAAATAAATTACAGAGATTATTTTCTTGTGCTGGGCAAATCCTATTTTTTGGCGGAAGACTATAAGAATTCTTATGAAAATCTTTCTAAAGCCCTGGAGCTTGACAGCCACAATCCAGAAATATATTTTTGGCTGGGAACTGTTTATCAAAAAATCGGGGATGGAAATTAGAAACTGGAAACTGGAAACTAGAAACTAGAAACTAGAAATTGGGAATACGGGACTTATTTAAAAATCAAGCTTCAAATGTTTGAAGCTTGGTTTTTTAGTAACTTTTATCTTCTTTCAGAAAGTGTCATTTCGAGCGATTAGCGAGAAATCTATAAACTCTGGATATTTCTACAGTATTTAGATTTCTCGCGAGGCGCTCGAAATGACAGATTTTTAGGATAAGTGATTTTTTAGAGCGAAACCTATTTTATAATGCGCCGTCAAAAATTTCGCCGGTAACTCTTCTTACTTCTTCGAGCGAAGTTATGCCTTGCAGCGCTTTTAACACCCCGTCTTCCTGCAAGGTGATCATCCCGTCTTCTTTGGTCGCCGCCGTGATTTCCGAAGAGGATATGTTTTTTAAAATTATTTTTTCTATATTAGCCGTCATAGAAAACATTTCGTAAATTCCAATCCGTCCCGAGTATCCTATGAAATTGCACTTGGAACAGCCGCTGCTTCTATAGATGACTTTTATCTCGTTTGGGATTTTAACGCTGTTATTTTTTGATATGCCAGAAAGAAATTTTTTTATTTTATCTATTGTTTCTTGCGCCGGAACATATTCTTCTTTACAATGCGGACAAAGTTTTCTCACAAGCCTTTGGGCGACAACAATATTAATGGCCGGGGCGATCAGCGCGGGATTGACTTTCAAGTGGAGCAGCCGCGGTATCGCTCCCGCCGCGTTATTCGTGTGCAAAGTTGAAAGCACTAAGTGCCCGGTAAGCGCGGCTTGAATTGAAATCTCAGCTGTTTCAGGGTCTCTTACTTCTCCCACCATTAAAACATCCGGATCTTGGCGCACAACCGCTTTAAGTCCGTCGGCAAAACTTAACGCCGAATCTTCCCCGACCTCGGTTTGGGATATTCCTTCCACCATGTATTCTACGGGATTTTCAAGAGTTATAATTTTTATGCTTGGGCGGTTTATTCTGTGGATGAAAGAATACAAAGTGGTCGTCTTTCCGCTTCCGGTCGGTCCGGTAACTAAAATCATCCCTGTCGGTTTTGTGATTTGTTCTTCTATTTTTTCAAGATAATATTGATTTAATCCAAGTTCGTCTAATTTTAATCCCGTTATGCTTTCCGATAAAATTCTCAAAACTATGCTTTCTCCGAAACTGCTGGGAAGAATAGAAACTCTTATATTTATTTGAGTGTTTTCCAGATCAATATTAAAATGGCCGTCTTGCGGGATGTCAGAAACATTCAATTTCATTTTGGAAAGCATCTTTACTCTTGAAATTATAATTCTGTGAACTTTTTTGGGCAGTTTGACAATATCCTGAAGAACTCCGTCAACTCTGTATCTGATCCTTATATAATCAATATTCGGTTCAATATGGATGTCGCTGGAATTGGTTTTTATGGCGCCTGCCAGAATTATATTAAATATTTCGGTCGTGTTTATTTCTGAAATTCTTTTTTTCAAATTAATAATAGTGTTTATGCCTTTCTCAAATTCAGTAAGGTCTTCTTTTCTAAGCAAAACTCCTTGATCCTCAAACTTTTCAGTAATCATGCCAAACTTATAGCTTCCCCAAGCTTTTTTCAAACTATCTTCGGAAACTACGACCAGATTATAATTTATTCCTTCATCCCTCATCTTTTTAAGAAGTTTCTTTGTTTCATAATTGTCAGGATCAACCGCCGCTATTTGAAATTTTCTGCCAGCTCTATAGATAATAGCCAAGTTTGCCTTTTTAGCTTCTTCTTCCGGAATTGAATTTACGGTTTCAGCGTCAACGGGTATCAAACTCAGGTCTATATATGGCAGTTTGAATTTGTTGGCGATGATCGTCGCTTTTTCCTCTTCGCTTTTATGATACAATCTTTTTATTGTTTCTTCCTGAATTTTTTCCCGCAATTCCTTTTTTTCATTGTCGCTATTATTTGTTCCTGTTACAAGTTGCATATTATTAAATATTATTTATTATAGAAAACACTAAATTCAACTAATGCTCACGCTAATAAAACTAAAATTGGCAATTTCATAATTCAAGGTAACTATGCTATCTGTATTTTACTAAACAATCGGCGAGTTGGCAATGGATAGGGAATTTGGAATTATGAATTATGAATTATGAATAACGAATTATGGATTGGGAATAAAAAAACTGGCTATAAGCCAGTTTTCTTATCCCAAATCCCAAATTACCAATTACCAATTACCAATTACTAATTACTAATTACTTTGAATTACGAAATGCCGTTTTTGTCATTTCGAAATGAGCATCAGCGATTGAGAAATCCCTTAAATAAAGTAAATCTCAGTAATAATCATTGAAGAGATTCCTCGCTTAAGGCTCGGAATGACACAAAAAATTACATTTCGTAATTTAAATTAATTACTAATTACCGACCGTCCCGTCTTCCCATTCTTTGATTTTCTTCAAGATCTCTCTTTCGGCTGAAGCCATTTCGGTTTCGTTTGTGGTAAAAATAATTTGATTATATTCCACCTTTCCGTTAAGCGATTTTACAAGCGCGCTAACCTCCAGCTTTTCAGAAAAATTGATAATGCCGCTTATTGCGGAATTGTTTCTGTATAAAAGCAATAGCATCTCAAATTCAGGAGAGCTGCCTGCCAATTCGCTTACAACCAAATTAAGATTTTCAGGGGCTGTGTTTGTTCTTTCAAAATCATCCTTGTCAACAACCGCCCAGCCCAGCTTGTGCCGGCTGTTATATTTCAAAGCGGACATAATCGTCCCCATAAGCTTTATGACCGAGATTGATTTTGTCTTATATAAATATCTGATAATATCTTCTTTATTCGCTCCCTTGGCGATCAGAGAGGCTGCGGCCAAAAACGCCTTGGGAGTGGTATTTTTGTTTTGGAAGCTGTCCGTCTTTGAAATTATTCCCGCCAGCAAATTTGTCGCGATATTCTCGTCAAATAATTTTTCATCAAGTTCGGAAAGCTCGGAAATAATATTATACACTATCTCGGAAGTTGACGAAACGGCGACATCCACCAGATTTATTTTTCCAAAATATTCATTTGAAGGATTGTTGTCTATATTAACAACGGGAGCTTCGTAAAAAAGCTCCGAATTTTCGTCATAAACATTTCCCAAATTTTCCAAATCCGCCGTTCCCAGCGCGATTATCAAATCATACTTGAATTTTGACGATTCAAGCCTCGCGCTTTTCTCGTTTAAGTTTCCGTCTTTTGCCGTTATGAATATTTTCAGCTTATTGTCTTGAATCTCATATCTTAATTGCTGAAGCTTGTCTTTTTCAATATCAATAAGAAAGACATAGTCGCGGGCTCCTTCAAGCTTGTGGGTTATCAAGCCTGAGGAAGGCAGGAAAGAATATTTTTCCAAAATGGGCGTCGGGCTTATAATATCCGTTTTCTTGCCCAGTTTTTTCAGGGCTAAATAAAAACCCAGAGCGGAGCCCAGAGCGTCCCCGTTGGGATTTTTGGCGACGCAAAGCAAAACAGTTTCGCTTTTTTTGATTTGCTCAATAATTTGTTCTTTTGGCGAGAGTCCCATTTTAGCGGTTTAATGATAAGATATGAAAAGGCTGGCTTAAGCCTGATTTAAAGTTAATTTAAGTTGATTAGTCAATTTACCACAAATAAAAATTCTGTCAAGACGGGGCTCTAAAAACAAATTGCCATAAAAATAAAAAACACGCTGGCTTTAGGTCGGCGTGTTTTTATTAGTCGCATTTTTTGAATTCCTATTTGCTTATATACGGAAGCAGTCCCATAAATCTCGCTCTTTTAACGGCGTTGGCGACTTGCTTTTGATGCTTGGCGCAGGCGCCTGTTCTTTTGGGCTGCACGATTTTAGCGCGCTGGTTGATAAACCTTCTCAAAGTTTGAGGATCTTTATAATCCGCGTTTCTTTCTTTTTCAAGGCAAAATAAGCATTGTTTCTTGGGCTGCAGGACGGGATTGTTGTTATTGCGGCCGCGGTTATTCATATTATTGCGGCTGTTTTTGTTATTCATCATAATTTATTAATGTTTTTAATTAAATCTGTTTAAATTACAAAACGATAATTTTGTTATATTCGTCTATTATTAGTTTGATTTAGTGCGTGCTGTAGAAAACACTAATAAAACTAATATTTACACTAAATAAAACTAAAATAGGCAATTTCGTAATTCAAGATAATCTCTAAAATGGAATATCTTCAATTTTTATTTCCTCGCTGCTGTTGCTGTCGGGCTTGCTTTCTGCCGGAGCTTGTTTTTCCGCGGGACTTTTTCCAGCATTATCTTGCCTATGCTCTTCTTTCGGCTGATAAGACGGAGACGAGCTTCCTTCTTGGGATCTCGGTCTTGGACCCATTTGCATATTCTCGGCAACGATCTCCGTTTTTGATCTTTTAACCCCGTCTTGACCTTCCCATGTCCTGGTTTCCAATCTTCCTTCAAAAAGCGCCAGCTGTCCTTTGGTGAGATACTGCCCGCAAATTTCAGCGAGTTTTCCCCAAGCGACAATGCTGTGGAATTCAACTTTTTCTTGTTTTTCTCCGCTGCTTGAGTTCCAGACTCTATTGGTGGCAATGCCGATTGAAGCCACGGTTTGTCCGTTTGGAGTAGTTCTTGTCTCGGGATCTTTAGTCAATCTCCCGACCACTATAGCTTTGTTGAAATTCATATTTTTTAAATTAATTTATAAACACGGATGCAAAGCGCTTCCTGCAGGCGACATTCGCGAATGTCGCCTTCGCTTGACGGAAATATTGAAATTTCTTAACGATAAATTAACAATGCATTTTTAGATCATCGTGTCCTCAAGAATTTCATCAAGCTTGTCCTCCAAGTCTTCAAGTTTTATTTTCTTTTTCTTTTTTGTTGTCGTCTTCTTTTCTTTCGGCTGTTCCTTTGCCGTTTCTTTTTTTTCTTCTTCTTTCTTTATCTTTTCCTCTTTAGCTTTTTTCTCAGGAACTATTACTTTCTCTTTCTCTTTCTCTTTCTCTCTTTCTTTTATATCCGGAGTTGCCGGCGCTTCTTCCTCGTCTTTCTTTATCAAAGGAGCAATTTCTTTTTTCTCAATTTTTTTCCCAGCCGCTTCTGCTTTCTCTCTCAAAACTTTTCGGTTTTCCTTCTCCCTTTCTTCTTTAGCAGTCTGCGATTCTTCTTTCTTGCTCTCTTTTTCCTGCTCGGCTCTTTTTCTGGCAAAAAGTTTTTGCAGCTGAGCCAGTCCTTCTCTGGTCATCGGATCGGCCTGAAGAAGAAGATGCCTTAAAATACGGCTGTTTGTTTTTAGGTATTTGTCAATTTCTTTTACATTTGTCCCTTCGCTTTTAAAATTAAAAAGGCAATAAAAGCCAAAGCGATTTTTTTCGATAGGATAGGCCAATTTTCGTTTGATCACCGGCAGATTTTTCAATTCCTCGGATCCTTCTTCCTTTGATATTTCCGTCTTCAGCAAGAACGGATGATCAAGCAAAGTTTCCAGTTTTTCTCCTCCCAGCCCCTTGATCTCTTTTTCTATCTCTTCAAAAACAGACTTGATTTCTATTCCGGTCAAGCCGGAAGGAAGAATATAGAGCAGTTCGTAATTATTCATTTAATTTAATGGTTAAGTTGTTATTGTGAGTTACGAAATGATAACTTCGTTTTTTAGTTAATGTATTAGTTGAATCAGTGTTTGCTTCTGAAAACACTAGTAAAACTAATATTTGCGCTAAATAAAACTAAAATTGGCAATTTCGCAATTCAAAGTTGTTAGATCATTATCTTGCGTTTTGGCGCAAAAAATACAGATATATATGGACCTTTGGGCGGGGAAATTATATCTTCCGCGCCATATATCTTTATGTGTTTGAATACTATCACAGGTTTTTAATTCTTGCAAGGGCGAGTCTTGTCCAACGCAAGATGATACCCAAATGAATTATCATTCTAACGCAAAATGAGTCCCAAAGGACTCATATTGCCAAAAGATAGGCGCGGCTCATAATAGATTTATGAGAATCATTATGAAGCA
>Ga0180732_1001612_pt1 | contig 13498 bp, 15 predicted proteins | sample KR11_01MetaG_FD_148674 | JGI IMG/M metagenome (GOLD analysis project Ga0180732, IMG submission 148674) | Groundwater microbial communities from the Olkiluoto Island deep subsurface site, Finland - KR11_0.1 MetaG | ecosystem: Environmental > Aquatic > Deep subsurface > Groundwater | place...
ATGTTGTAGCATAGTTAAGATAAATGCTCTCTGAATACCATGACCTGTCCTAGATACGTCCGTTGAATAACCATCTTCAACTAACTTGACAATTGCTTGAGGCATCTGAAGAAATATATTATCGAGGGGCATCCAAGCTAAGTCGATACTTCCGTCCGGAACAAAAGTTTTTAGTGTTTTTGTCATTTCACTTGCTAAAGAGGCTAACTCAGTTAGTTGTGATGGATCCATTATATCCTTATATTGTCTATTGGTTTCCTCCTCAAGCCTTTTCAATTCTTCCTTCCGGGCCAGAACACTGCGTACAACTAAATCCATCAAATCTTTTAAAGCAGAACCTCGACTTTCAGCGGCATCATCAGATGCATCTCGGACCGCTGGGATAAATAAGAAGCGTGTAAATCTACCAAGATACCCTTGTGCGACTTCTTTAAAACCAAAGAATTGACCGTCGTCTCGTTGTCGGGTGCATTTATCCGGATGTTCGGCTTCCCATTGCTTTAAGTTGTCTAGCACTGCTCCTTGATTTGACCACGCTGAAAGTGTACTATAATCTGAAATTGTCCGAATTTTTCCGTACTCTTCTTTTGCAGTCCTCGCATTCGGTGTGGCACGAACGGTTTGAAAATCTGGATTCTGCAGAGTGGCTCCATGATACTTTGCTACAGTTTTTCCATCTTCCCAAACAAAGACACGCTCGATAGTTAATTTTTCAGCTTGCATATAAGAGGTGAAAAGTTCTTTAGCTTTCGAAGATAAAGCTTTGAATGTTATGGCGACGATGATTTCTGCATCTGTGTTTCTGTTGTAAAAATCTTCAGAATCAATCTTTGGGGATGAGCTATAAAATAAATCCAATGCCTTCAAGAATGAAGATTTGCCAGCTCCATTAGCTCCAACAAGTGCAGTCAAACTTTCACAGTAAAGAGTTTCATTCAATATAGAACGATAGTTTTTCACATGAACTGATTCGATAATCACTTCAGCACCCCCCAACTAATACGTTTATATTTATAATGTTCTTTTATACGGTTATGGAAATAAGTACCTTTTGAAGATGCTTTCACGAGACCTATATATATCGACTCTGGGACTTTGAAATATTGATAAATACCACCACTTTTAAACTCGATTTCCAAAACATTTGTGTTCGGGTCGTAACCAATTGATTGCAAGTCACTTGATTGCACAAATTGTCGGTTCATTTTCACTCCATTATTTATGATTCAACATCTACACCACCGTTTTTTGCGATTTATCTATTTATATCATTAAAAATAAAAGGGCACCCTCGTGCCCTCTCACCTCGCCCTCACCGACTCCAGCGCCTGCTGCACCATCGCCCTGTAGCCCTCCACATCAGTAGAGTAATGCTCCCTCGCCTTTACAGCATCAGGATTATCACCCTTTAGCTTCTCAAGCCTCGCCATGGTATGCTTCGCGCAGTCCACGACCCACCTGTCCCTCGTCGCAGCATCCACTATCTGCATGGACTCTGCCCTGATGGACGTAAGAACGTTCCCTTCTTTTGTGGTGTATGTCGTGGGCTTCCCGATGACAGCGATGAACTCAGGAGGCGTGGTCTTTGCAAGAACCTGCGCTGCTTCAGGCTGGTACTGTCCCGCATTCACGAAGAACGCGCCAGTGGGGTCAACAATACGCCCGCGCCAGAACTCTGCGTCTGTGCCCACATCGTCCTTCTCGATCAGCGTACCCACGATAAAGACGCGGTTGCACTTTGCGCCCGTCGGTGTGAGCAGGTACGAGGGAGAATACTGGTCCTGCCCTTCCTTTGCCTGTAAGTTAGATTCCCTGAACTCTGCTGCGAATATGCGGTGCGCCACCTCGCGCACGAATCCTGATCCGTTCCCTGATCCATTTTCAGCCATGTTACGCCTCCTGCGCCACTGGCGCCGCGCTTCCGAGCAGCCTCATAATATCTTCATCTATCGGTGCTGTATCCTGCCGGATCGTGTCAACAAGTATGAACCTGTCAAGTTTGGCTCCCGATACGGTGAAATACCTGCCCACCAGCTTGCTCTTTATCACATCAAGCACCACAGCCTGGTCAAGAGCCTCTGTCGCCATGTCCTTAGCCTGGTCAAGCGTAATGCCGACAAGCGCTTCAGTGACTTCCCTGTTCAACAGGATGTCCTGCACCTTTTCCCCGTCGTCCATGACCGCCTTCACGCGCAGATCGTATATGCCATCCACCTTGCCATGCTCTCCGCATGCGCCCTTGATCAGCGCGCGGTTGCATTCAGGGCAGCGCTTTATGAGACCTGAGCCGCTCTGTATGTCCACTATGGCCCCGCTGTATTCAACAAGCGTCCTGCCAACCTCAACATCCTCATCTATCGGGACTATTTCACTTGTCTTATTCAGCTTGACGCTGAACTGTCCCTGCCATTCCGAAGTTGTGATGTTCTTGAACAGGTAGCTCTTGCCTTCCTCCACCTGAGGCAGACCCGCTTTCGTCCATTTTGTGAACTTTATCGTTCCTGATTCGTCGCCAAGCAGTCCGACCTGGGACACGGATTCATGGTTCGTCTCCCACAATTGCACTACTTTACCGCGAAGTGTTACCCACTTGCCATCTTCTTTTATCTCTGATGCTTTCACCTGCGGTGTTTCACGCTTCTCGAAAAACTCAGTTCTCGGGATATTGTGCTGCTTCAGAAAATAGTTGATGACGTTCCTTCGTGCTTCTTCAGGAGGCACCTTGAACTTATTTATCAACTGGTCCAACCGGGTTTCGATTTCTTCTGGCTGTACTTTGATACCCAATTCTGTGAATCGGGCTTCTATCTTTGTTGCTATGTCACTCATATTATTCCTCAAGCCTCTTGTTTAATCTTTTAGTTGAGAGGCAATAATACCCTTGCACCTGTGAGAATATAAAGGTTATCAGAGCGGTGTGAAAGTAATCTACCAAAGATAAATAAGAGAACATTTCCATTAAATGAAATATGCCTGTGGATAGATATCAAACGATAAGAAATAAGCTTGTCTCTTTCATTAGTAAAAAAGTACATGAAGCAGGTGCAAGCGGCGCTGTCATCGGGTTAAGCGGCGGCATAGACTCAAGCCTCACAGCGTATCTCTCTGTCGAAGCGCTTGGCGCCGATAAAGTCCTGGGTCTGCTCCTGCCTGAAAAAAGCATCACGCCAGGGCAGGATATTGATGATGCAATGGAGGTAGCAAAGCTCCTTGGCATCGAACATAAGACCATAGATATCTCAAAAGTTTTAAATTCATTTTCATCCACCATCCCTGATTTCGATAAGAACAACCTGCTTGCGTGCGGAAACCTGAAGGCGCGCACCCGCATGTGCATCCTGTATTACCATGCAAACCTCAGGCATCGCATGGTCGTGGGAACTGGGAATAAGACTGAACTGCTGGTCGGGTACTTCACAAAATACGGAGACGGCGGCGTGGATATTGAACCGATCGGGGGTCTTTATAAAACACAGGTACGCGCGCTTTCGCAGCATATGGGCGTGCCGAAGCATATTATTGATAAAACACCCACTGCTGGTCTATGGCCAGGGCAGACCGACGAGGGGGAACTGGGCGTCACCTATGAAGTTGCAGATAAGATACTCGCGATGCTCGTGGATGAGAAGAAGGATATTTTAGAGGTTAAGAAAAAATTCTCAGCGTCCCATGTTGAGAGGCTTGTTGCCCTGATGAAAGCTAATAAGCATAAAAGGCAGATGGCACCATCTCCGTAGTTTCTCGCACTGATCCGTGAAAATCCGTTGAATCCGTGTCATCCGTGTTCCGTTTCAATATCTGACCAGCGGTTTTGACAGGTGCCTTCGTGCAGATGGCGGAACTTCATAGAACCCTGTCGAAATATTCCTCTTAATTGATTCAACAACCTGTTCTTTCGCTTTCGCCCCGCATTTCTCGCACCTGAATCCCTGTCCATATCCCATGGACTTCATCCTCTTTCCGCAGCATAAGGGGTTACGCAGTTCATTCTGGTTCAGGGCAGTGACTTTGAGTTTTTCAAGGTTCAACGTTCCATCCTTCACGCTGCCGTACACTGTGACCTCATCACCTGCGCTAAGATTCCTTATAATACTGCGAAAGCCTTTCGTGGGCTCAAATGCCGCGCATTCGATAAATGCAGAGCCATCAGATATCTCAAAAATAACATGCCCACCCTCTATGGTTTTGGGGGATCTGCTGACCGTTCCCTCGAGAATATACGAGCGGGAATCCAGCGCCTCGCTTATCTTCGCTCTCAAAAGATGCATGTCTGTATTCTGGTTGGTCATGTAAACGACATATCGTTCCACAGGCTCGCTTTTGACAAATGAATACGCCCGCCGCACCGCAAGCTCGCTCTTTCCCCTGATGCCAAAAAGAATTGGGTCAGGCGAATGAGGCGCGAACACGATGCGCCTGTTCTCATGATCCACCGTGTCCCATGTATCAGGCTGATCTGCCGCATTCCATACAGAATCCTCGTCTATCTCTCGCGGTGTGCCCCACATCTTTTTTTCCCTGTACGCAATAATCTCATACGTTATATCAGGAAGACCGGTAAGAGCGAAACCCGCCGCAGCAAGAGCGCCGATAAGACCTCTGCCATTCTTGAATCCTTTATGGATTATCCCGTAGCGCGAAAGTATTGCCTCTGCCTCGCATATCTCAAGCACATCCTGGACAGCCCTCAGGGAAAATCTGGCGAGCTCTTTTTTCACATCCTCTGATGCATCCTCGATAAAAACCACGCCGGGGTTGGTATTCTCTGCCGAAAATTCCGCCATCTCTTCGACCAGATCAATGACCATCTTCCTGACAGTTCCGGCGTCCTCGCTTCTTTTCAAATCGATGGGAATTGCCATGGCAGCGTTCCCGCGCGTCTTGTAAATTATATTAGGGTTCAGACGGACAAGAAGCGGGTATCCTTCTATCCTGCCGAAAGCCACAAGTTTCTCGATCAGCACGGCTGCAAGGTAGGTCGTGCACATTCCTTCCTTTGAATCCGTGTCATCAAGTCCTATTATCATTTGCTTTCCACTCATATTCGATCGGATAAAAAACCTTGTCGGCTTAATGAGGCATAAGTATTTATATTAGTATAATAACAATTCATTTAATGAATAAGGAACTGCTTATCAACCGGGTTGTCTCAATATTGAGCAAAGCGGGGTTTAATATTTCTGACCGCTGCGACATCCGTCCAAGAAGTTTTGACCTTGCGGCACGGCGGGATGACTTACTGCTGTTGATAAAAGTATTGTTCAATATCGACGGCCTGAACGAAGAGACAGCCAATGAAATGCTGTTCCTCTCAAAACACCTGAACGGGAACCCGATAGTTATAGGTGAAAAATCCAGGGACCATTCACTTGAAGCAGGTGTCGCATATCTCAGATATGGTGTCCCTGCCATTGATATAAACACATTGGATGATTATTTTACAGAGAACATACCACCCCTTGTATATGCAGAACATGGCGGGCTGTATGTGAATATCGATGGGAAGATCCTGAAAGAAGAACGCATAAGTAAAAATATCTCTCTTGGCTCCCTTGCAAATTCGCTTGGCGTATCAAGAAGGACAATAAGCAAGTACGAGGAAGGAGAAATGGCAGCAAGCGTCGATATAACCCTCAAGCTTGAAGAGAGACTTGACAGGGGATTTGCAGTAGCAGTTAACCTGTTTGAAAAACGCGACCCTCATACACCGAAACATGAACACGTTGAAAAGGGCTCATCGAAAATCCTTTCCCAGCTTACAGATATGGGATTCGAAGTCCTCCATACTTCGCAGGCTCCGTTTGACGCAGTATCAATTCCAGCAGATCGCAGGGACGAAAATGGAACGATCCTCACAGGTGTCGGTGAATTCACTTCAACGATGGTCAAGAAAGCGCATCTTATGAGCAGCATATCCGAGGTCGCGCTAACACAATCCCTTTTGATAGTACGAGGCGGCAGTAAAATAAGGAATATCGAACGGACCGTTGTAGTTGAGGATACGGAACTTAAAAAATACAGCGACAAGGATGACTTAATTAACCTTATGCAGGAAAGAGGGCGCAGAGTGGTCGTTTCATAAGGGTTATTATTTTCGTGGTTCAACAATAAGTGAAGTAGATAAATGACCAAAAAGATCGACTGGTATGATGAATTTGTAGACCTTCGTTATACTCCGGCTAAAGACGACCTTATCTGCCTGTATTATTTTGAACCTGCAAAAGGCATGAGCGAAAAAGAAGCGGCAGGGAGGATAGCCTCTGAAAGTTCTGCCGGAACATGGACTACACTGCACAAACTCCCGGAACGAGTGGCTAAAATAAAGGCGCGTGCTTTCCATATCGAAGGAAAATATGTGAAAGTCAGGGTACGACCTGTTACAGGGGCGGTACCCAAACCCAAGATAGGCTTTAGCGCTGCGGAGCATTCACAGGTAGCCTATGAAACATGGATGGGTGGCTTTGATCTTGTAAAAGATGATGCGTTTGATTGGTGTCGATGAGATCCATGTGGGCACAGCAATAGGGAAATTAGTAGGGACAAAAAAGGAAGTCGTTGGTATCGCAGATATGCTTCGCTCCCCCCGTGTAGAGCCTGGAACTATGCTCGAACAGGACTGGGCTGGGATCAAGTCCGTACTTCCGGTCTCATCTGGAGGTTTGCATCCCGGATTGGTGCCGCATGTTATGCATATCCTTGGAAATGATTGCACTCTGCTTGTAAGCGGAGGCATCCACGGGCATCCGAAGGGAACTCGCGCAGGTGCGGCTGCAGTTATGCAGGCGATAGAAGCGACAATGGATGGTATTGACCTCAAGCAATATGCAGTTAATCATAAGGAATTAAAGCAGGCTCTTGAAAAATGGGAATATTTCAAGCCCAGGTAATTTCGATCAAAACAGTGATTTTCTCTTAGATTTCTTTTCTTTTACCTCTTCTTTCTTCTCTGGCTCTTTGACCTCAGGGGCAGGAACTTCTGCTTTCTCTTCGGGTTTCTTCTCTTCCATCCCAAAATTAAATAACTTGACATCATGCGGCGCTGTTATCTCAGGCTCATGCGGCACTGTGACGGCTTCTTCTTTTATCTCTTCTTTCTTCTCTGGCTCTTTAAACTCAGGGACAGGAACTTCCACCTTATCTTCGGGTTTCTTCTCATCCATCTCAAGTGTAAATAAATTGAGTTCAGGAGGCGCGGTTATTTCAGGCTCTTGTGGTATTGTGACGGCTTCTTCTTTTAACTCTTCTTTCTTCTCTTCCGTCTCCAGCATCGTTATATCAAGCTTGAGAGGAAGTGTGACCTCTTCTTCTGGCTTTTCTTCCTCTTTGTCAGACGTGGTCATGCCAAGCTCAAGAGGCAGTGTAACCTCTTCTAACGCTTTCTCTTCTATTTCTGTTGGCGCTAATTCAGGCTCAGGAGATACCGCAGGCTTTTCTTCCAGCTTCTCTTTTTCTGCAACAAGCGTCGGTATATTGAGCTTGCGAATCCGAGGCACCACGAATTCTTCAGGCAATTCATCTTCAAGTTCATCTGATTCCGGAGCCTCTGCTTCAGGTACTTCTCTTGTTTCCTCTGTGGGTTCAGGGACCTGTTCTTCTTCAGGTCTCATCCAGGGCTTTTCCTGAGCTTCGCTTGTTGCACCGACAGTCTCAGTGGCTGTGATGGGTACTTCTATAGAGGGTTTTGCAGGCGCAAAAAAATCAGACTTGATATCGAATCTTTCGGGTCTGAAATCTTCGGGTTTGATTTCGGCTATCCCTGCAAGTTCGCCTTTAGTTTCTTTTTTGGGCTGGATTTCAGGTTCAGCCTTTGCTTCACGTTTCTTCTTTGATATTCTGAGCCTGATCAATAAGAAAAAAGCAATGATAATTAGAATAACGTTTGCAATGATCAGCAAATTATTCGGGGAAGCAAAATCTATGCCTTCAATGTAAGTTTCAATACCCATATTACCTTCAGATATAATATTAATAGTATAATACTTAATGTTTTTGATTGTAAACATGATCCGGACTTGAAATTGTATCGAGTAAATTTTTAAAACATAGAAAATCATAAACTCTTGATTCTGCGGATAATATATCGAAAATTTTTTGTTAAAGAGAATATTCCCTATTAGAAAGACTGCCATCTGTCTAACGCAGGCATCATGAACCCAAATTTATCATTATTAATAATGATAAGCTTTAAATACAATGAATAATCATTATAGATGGGTGATATACTTGGAGACAAGAAACATACCAGAAATCGTAATGAAGAGGAAAGTATGCGAGTCGTGTGGCGAGGGCAGGTTCGAATTTGACCTTGATATATGCGGGTCGCGCGAATATATCTGCGGCAGTTGCTCCACCTGAGCACCTGCTCAGGTGAATCTTATTTTTTAATAATTTCTCTATTTAAACACAGATTTACACTGATTTAATGTATATTTTTTGTGCATAATACGTTTCTGTAGAACTCACGCCGTTTTCCTCAGCTTCGTTATCATATCTCTTAGTTCTGCAGCTTTCTCAAACTCCAGGTTCTTCGCAGCCCTGTGCATTGCAGCTTCAAGTTCTATGATGTAATTGAACATCTCCTCTTTAGGTGGAAGCGCAACCTCAGGCGCCCGCGGCTCAACTGCTTTCCTGATGGTCTGCGGCGTGATATTGTGCGCCTCGTTGTAATTTATCTGCATCGTTCGCCGCCTGTTTGTTTCATCTATCGCCCTTTGCATCGAACCTGTGATCCTGTCAGCATACATCACCACTCTTCCCTCGATGTTCCTCGATGTCCTGCCTATTGTCTGCATAAGCGAGCGGTCTGAGCGCAAAAATCCCTCTTTATCAGCGTCCAGTATAGCAACAAGCGCCACTTCTGGAAGGTCAAGTCCCTCACGAAGCAGGTTTATGCCCACAAGCACATCGAATTCCCCAAGGCGCAGCCCCCGGATTATATCGATGCGCTCAAGCGTCTCTATCTCGGAGTGCATGTACCGTGCCCTGATACCCATGCTGATAAGATACTCTGTCAGGTCTTCAGCCATCCTTTTCGTGAGCGTGGTAACAAGGACTCTGTGCGACTTTTCGGTCTTTGCATGGATCTCAGCCATAAGGTCGTCTATCTGTCCATTCACGGGTTTTACCACTATATCGGGTTCAACGAGCCCTGTCGGTCTGATTATTTGCTCAACCACCTGGGCGCTGTGAGCAATTTCATAATCTGAAGGCGTCGCGGAAACGTACAGCACCTGGTTGACACGCGTCTCGAACTCCGCATACGTGAGCGGTCGGTTATCATAAGCAGAAGGCATCCTGAAGCCGTAATCCACAAGCGATCCCTTTCGCGCATGGTCGCCAGCGTGCATGCCTCTTACCTGCGGCAGCGTGACATGGGATTCATCTATCACCACAAGATAATCATCAGGGAAATAATCAAGCAGTGAGTACGGCGGCTCACCGGTCTTCCTTCCGTCCATGTGACGGCTGTAGTTCTCGATCCCCTGGCAGTACCCGATCTCATGCATCATCTCGATATCGAACTTCGTGCGCTGCTCAAGGCGCGCGGCTTCGAGTATTTTCCCCATGGATCTTAGCTCATGAAGCCTCTCCTCAAGTTCATCTTCTATAGATTCAATCGCAACATCGATCTTTTCCTGGGGCATCACGAAATGCTTGGCAGGATATATTACAACCCCCTCACTATCCCGTATCGGTTTCCCTGTCAGGGGATCAAATTCAACTATCCTCTCGATCTCGTCCCCGAAAAGTTCTATCCTCATCCCGGTTGAAGCGTATGAAGGGAACACTTCAATAGTATCTCCGCGCACCCTGAACTTTCCTGCAGAAAAATCCATGTCGTTTCGCTGGTACTGCATATCAACAAGCCTGGAGAGTATCGCCCTTCGCTCCTTTTCTTCACCAATCCTCAGTATCATGGCCATATCATGCCATTCCTGGGGAGAGCCTATGCCGTAAATGCAGGAGACGCTTGCGACCACGATCACGTCGCGCCGCTCAAAGAGCGACCGTGTGGCTGAGAGCCGCATCCTGTTTATTTCCTCGTTTATGGATGCGTCTTTTTCTATGTATGTATCCGTTTGCGGGATATACGCTTCAGGCTGGTAGTAGTCGTAGTAGCTCACGAAATACTCAACCGCATTTTCAGGAAAGAATGCCTTGAACTCGGAATATAACTGCGCAGCAAGCGTCTTGTTGTGCGATATGACGAGTGTTGGTCGCTGTATCCTCTGTATCACGTTCGCTACAGTGAAGGTCTTGCCTGAGCCAGTCACACCAAGCAGGGTCTGGCGCTTCATGCTCTGCTCTATTCCCTGAGTGAGCTTTTCTATTGCCTGAACCTGGTCGCCCTTAGGTTCAAATCCTGAAACGAGTTTAAATTCCAGCAACATCCCCCCTTATTCCCGCAGGTCGTGATTTACTCTTCAACTGCATGAGATGCCCCACAGCTCTGCTGTAGGGAGCTTCACTTCGCAAAAAGAAAATAGCTTTCGATTTGCCTTTTGATTTCGTCATCATCTTTTGCCTTGTATTTTCTCATTAAATCACTTTTTGATTTTTTCTTACGATATAACTTTCTGCGGGACTGGAATTAAATTAAAATCATTGACTTGTGACCATTGTGGGATCGCCAATATTAAAATTGATGGAAAATCATATCCTGATATAGACTTGTATTCATCAGGTCAACCACAATTCCTTTTGAAAGATATTTCAACAAATTTAACCAATTCAGAACATATCCTGACAATATCTGTTTCAAATGAAAAAAACCCTGCATCAACCAATAATTTTATTCTCGTTGATGCAATTGAAGTTACTGTGCTTCAATAAGCGAAATGGACGATGAAGAGTTCACTGGATTGATCCAGTGAACTTTCTTGACGTTAATTTCAGGACTCTACATGTTAATTTTTCGATAAATAATTATTTATGTCAATATCCTCATTTTAACTATCGGGTCGAAAAAATGATCGATATCAAGGTGCCTGAAAAGGTCGGGAGAGGCGAAGTCCTCAAAGGAAATGTCGTAATATCGCTTGGCAAAGAAGTGAACTGCCGCAACCTGTTCATCTCCCTTGATAATGTTCTGACATACAAAAATCCATGCGTCAGGGAATTCTCAGGCTGGAGCATACAGAACATCCGGGTTTATTCCAGTAAAAGCGAAAGGCTCTGCAATGCCATCATCCCCGTAGAGTTCATGATACCGGAAAATGCGCCGCCAGGCTTTAGCGGAAGAGCCCTGAACAGCCGCTGGCTGGTGAAAGTCAAGATAGACATCCCTCTTTCGACGGACATACATGCTGAAAAGATCGTGGAGGTCGAACGTTCATGATATTCAGACCAGATGGAACATTGGACCTTCATATTGCAGAGAGTTCATTCAAGCCTGGAGATGTGGTCGCGGGAAGGGTTAAGCTCTCTCTTTCTAAACCTGTTAAGGCAAGGCGCCTTGTGGTTTCACTTATAGGGGAAGAATGGGTATATATCACATGGAAGGAACAGGGCTGCGCTGGATAGTTGAAGTGAAGCTTGATATCCCACTGGGAAAAGATATGAACGCTGAGCAGGAAATATTCGTTTCATAGAATTTCCGTAACGCCATTTATATTCATGACTGGACATGGTTATATATTAACATGCTCATGCAAACAAAAGAATGACTATCCAGATCGATGACCAGGGATGGGGCACGCCAATAGGCGGCGTGGGCATAATTGTGCTTCGAAAGGAGACCGAAGAGATATATTACGATATTGTTCCGATCGAACTGTTCGATCTTGAGAACTTCAAGAAAAAGACCTATATGGAAAACGCAAGAAGCTTAGTAGAACAGGGTTTCAATGCACTGAAAGTGACAAAAGATGAGGAAATAGAGATATGCTCAGGCTGTATCCATGATAAGGCAGCAGAATGGCTGAAAAAAGAAGGTTATAAATTCACTGTCATGAAGATCGATGGCGATGCCCAGAAGAAAGGAGAGCAGATGTTCATCGAATATCTTCAGGGGTTAGGCGTCCCGAATCCTCCTGCCATCGTTGAAGAGACGGTTGATGAGTATAAGGCGCAGTTCTTCTATATTATGGACTGGGTAAGGGAAGACCCTGAGGGGAGAAAGCATCTTTGCAAGACCGGGTGGAAGTATTTTATAAAATTCTTCAATCCTAAAAAGAACAACAGACGAGGACATTATTAATGAAACTGATAATCGTAGCTTCACTGAACCAGAATAAGATAAACGCAGTCAAAGAAGTATTCCCGTCCTATCAGGTGGAAGGAGCAGCCAGTCCTTCCGGAGTCAGGGAACAGCCACTGAGCATTGAAGAGACCATCAAAGGAGCGATAAACAGGGCAAAAGGGGCTTTCGGGGATTGCATGTATTCAGTGGGCGTCGAGGATGGTATATCCCGTGTCCCGCAGACCTTGAGCGGATACATGAATTTTTGCTGCTGCGCTGTTTTCGATGGCAGTCGGATATACCTTGGTCTTGGTCCTGCTTTTGAATACCCTCCTGAATGCACGAGAAAGGTCATAGAGGATGGGATAACGATTTCAGAGGCGTTTACTCCCTTTTCCGGTAAACCGGACATTGGCTATGATGAAGGCATTATAGGCTGGCTCACCGAGGGCAGGATAAACCGTAAGGATTATACAAAACATGCAGTAGAGATGGCAAGGATACAGATGGACAATAAGGAATTGTATTGATTAATAATTTAAGTCTGGCAATCCTCAAAGTTAATTACATTTTATCAATTATTAGGGCTTTCTCGAACAAAACAGACATTTTTGAACGATTAAGAACAGTTCAAGGGAGAATTGGACTTTAATATATAATTGATACTGTAGACATTATTATATTCTAATAGGCTATATAATAAATTGAGTGACTATGCAAGCAAAAGAAGCGATCGATAAGATCCTGCACGACCTGAATAATATCCGAGGGATAGAGGCATCAGCAGCGCTAAGCAGGGACGGTTTGCTTGTAAGTTCAACGATGACGCGGAACGCAGATATCCTGGTGGCAATGTCAGCTACTATGTTCGGGGCTGCGGAAGTCGCTTCAAGAGAACTCGATAAAGGCAGCCTGAACAGGGTGATCGTGGAAACAAAAAATGGGCTATTGATCGCATCCGGGGCAGGAAGAAAAGCCCTGCTCGTTGTTTTGGCAAGAGATAACTCAACCCTGGGGCATATCCTGCTTGAAATGTCAAAAGCCACGGAAAAAATGATAGATGCCCTTGAAAACAAAGGGGTTTAATCTTTTATTTTGAATAATCTACTATGAACTTGCTTGAAGCGGTTTCAGTTGTAATTATTATTATCATGCGTATTTATATTATCTAAATAATAAATTATATATACCTTGACTTTGTTACATTAATATTAATACATTTGTACATTCCTCATAAATACCACATAATCAATAAAAAGATTAGAAATAAAATAAAATATTTCACCCATTTTGGAATCATATCGGAAAACAAAACCA
>Ga0180732_1001613_pt1 | contig 13475 bp, 16 predicted proteins | sample KR11_01MetaG_FD_148674 | JGI IMG/M metagenome (GOLD analysis project Ga0180732, IMG submission 148674) | Groundwater microbial communities from the Olkiluoto Island deep subsurface site, Finland - KR11_0.1 MetaG | ecosystem: Environmental > Aquatic > Deep subsurface > Groundwater | place...
GACATCGGCGAGCCGATCCGAAACGGTCCTGCCCCGCTCCAGGAGGAGGACGGGTATCCCCTTCCGGGCGAGGGTCAGAGCGGAAAAAAGCCCCGCCGGTCCGCAGCCGACGACAACCGGCCTTCGCTCCGGCGCAGGGAAGCGTGTCCCGGAAGGCCCGGCCGGTCCCTCATCCGGGGCGTCCGGTTCTTCCGTCACGGTCAAACCCGCTGCGGCCCCTCCGACAGAAAAGGGGGTTCTATCCGGAAGGCGGACGGCGACCAGGTAGACAAAACGGGGCGGGCGGGCGCGCCGCGCATCGATCGATCTCCGAATCACATGCAGCTCCGTCACCCCCCCCGCAGGAAGACCGAGGAGCGAAGCGATCCGGGCGGGCAGCAGATCCTCCCCCTCGCCGAGCGACAGTGTTAAGCCGTTGATCTTCAATACCATTGTCACTTCACTGTTGAAAAAAGCAAACCGCTGTTATAGATACCTGTAAAAAGTGCAGAAAAATGGCGGGGTGCGCACTGTGCCTCCACCCGAAAAGGAAACCCATGCCCTGGTATGCCGTCCATACGCGAAGCCGCCACGAAGACCGTGCCTACATTGGTCTGACCCAGAAGGCCTTTCACTCCTTCTTACCCAAGATGGAGGTCTGGAGCAAGCGGAAAGACCGCCGGAAGAAGATAATGATCGCCATGTTTCCGGGGTATCTCTTCGTCGAACTACCCTTTTTGAACAACGAAATCAAGGTGGATGTCCTGAAGACCTTCGGCGTCGTCCGTATCCTCGGAAAACCGCGGGGTTCGGAACCGATTCCGATACCCGACGCCGCGATCGACGCCATCCAGCGGATTGTTCACTCGAAGGTGGAGGTGCAGCAGTTCCAGTATCCGAAGGTCGGCGAGCCGGCCCGGATTGTCGACGGCCCCTTCAAGGGGGTCGAAGGCCTGGTCCTCAAGACGGACTACGCAAAGGAGCTCTTCGTCATCGAAATCGAACTCCTCCAGCGCTCCGTCGCGATCAAACTGGAAGGGTTTCAGATCGCCAAGCTCTGAATACGTTATTTCATCTTGACTTTCTGACCAAGATGCGCAAGAAACCCTCATTACACTGGGCAATTGCCTTGCATTCTCGCCATGTGCGGGAACGCCCGGGCGAACATAGCCGACGGAAGATCGCCGAAAAGAAAAATCCGTCGCCCACTTAGGAGAAACGGCAGTTGAAGGGATATATCACCATCGACAAGGAACTCTGTAAGGAATGCCATCTATGCATCCAGGCATGCAAGAAGGGTCTGATCATCCCCTCCCGGGAGTACAATTCCCGGGGATACCGTCCGGTACACTTCAACGAAGAGGGGGAAGAGTGCACGGGATGCACCCTGTGCGCGATCGTCTGCCCGGATATAGCGATCGAGGTTTACCGTGAATAAAGTGCTGATGCAGGGAAACAAGGTCATCGGGGAAGCCGCCGTCCTGGCGGGTTGCCGTTTTTATGCCGGTTATCCCATCACCCCGCAGAATGAAATTCCCGAGTACATGTCGGAGCGTCTGCGCGAGGTCGAAGGCGGCATTTTTATCCAGTCCGAAAGCGAGATCGCAGCCATCCACATGGTGGCCGGGGCGAGCGCGGCAGGCGCCCGGTCCATGACCTCGTCGTCGAGCCCGGGGATATCCCTCAAGCAGGAAGGGATCTCCTCCATGGCGGCCTGTCAGCTTCCCGCCGTGATCGTCAACATGATGCGGGGAGGACCCGGACTGGGAAACATCTCCCCGGCCCAGGGGGATTACTTCCAGGCGACACGGGGAGGTGGTCATGGAGATTACCGGACCATCGTCCTGGGTCCGGCAACGGCGCAGGAAATGGCGGATCTGACCATGGACGCCTTTGATCTTGCCGATCAATACCGGACACCGGTGATGATCCTGGCCGACGGCATGATGGGTCAGATGATGGAACCGGTGATCTTCAAGGAACCCGGGGCTCGGATCTACCCGGAGGGCTACATGATGCGAGGCGCCGGAGAGGGCAAGAGCAAGATCATTCGCGGACTGATCCTCGACCCTCTGGACATGGAGGAGCACAACTGGACGCTGGAGAGAAAATACCGGGTGATCGCCAAAAAAGAAACGCGCCATGAGCTTTACAGGGCGGAGGATGCAGAGCTCATTCTCGTCGCTTATGGAACGGCTGCCCGGATCGCCAAGGGGGCCATCAAGCGGCTCCGCGAAGCGGGCATCAGGGCCGGCCTTTTCCGACCCATCACCCTCTGGCCGTTCCCTGAAAATGAACTGCGCGATCTGGCGAAGACATTTGAAAATTTTCTCGTTTTTGAAATGAGTACCGGACAGATGCTGGAGGATGTGCGGCTGGCCCTCCAGGGCCATGCACGGGTCGGTTTCCACGGCCGGCCCGGCGGGGTGGTGCCGACCCCCGTAGAGCTCGCGAATGTCGTCATGCGCCAGTATGACCGGAAACAGGGGATCATCGAACACTATTAGTCGCCGCCCCGGCGCCGTTACCGGCGAATGGCATAAGACAAGACGGCGGCAAGGACAGGAAAATGAAGAAGGTTTTTGGCAGACCGAAAAGCATGAAGAGCACCATATTTCATTACTGCGCGGGATGCGGTCACAGCATCGCCCACCGGCTGATCGCCGAGGTGATTGATGAGTTGGATATCCGGGGCATCACCATCGGCGTCCTGCCGGCGGGGTGCGCCGTGCTGGCGTACAACTATTTCGATGTCGACATGATCGAGGCGCAGCATGGTCGAGGGCCGGCCATGGCCACGGGGATCAAGCGGGTCCTCCCGGATCGCGTCGTCTTTTCCTACCAGGGGGACGGAGACCTCGCCGCCATCGGCATCGCGGAGAGTTTTCATGCGGCCAACCGGGGAGAAAATATCACCGTCATTTTCATCAACAACGCCGTCTACGGGATGACCGGCGGGCAGATGGCCCCGACCTCCCTCCTGGATCAGAAGACCACGACATCGTCTGCGGGGCGGAAATCGCTTCTCGATGGCCATCCCATTCGAATATCCGAAGTCTTTACCCTGCTCCCGGGAACAACCTACATCGAACGCTGCAAGGTCAACTCCCCGGGCAGTATCCTCAAGACAAAAAAATCGATCCGGAAGGCATTCCAGTACCAGATCGACGGTCAGGGCTTTTCGCTTGTCGAGATCCTCTCCCCCTGTCCGACGAACTGGAAGATGACGCCGGTCGAGTCCTGCCGGTGGATCGATGAGGTGATGACAAAGGAATTCCCCCTCGGCGTCATGAAAGACCTCCCGGAGGCGAAACGGCGGAAGGGGGAACAAGCGCCATGATGGTGAAGACCATATTCTCCGGTTTCGGCGGTCAGGGCGTACTGATGATGGGCTTCACCCTCGCCCAGGGTGCGATGAACGCCGGGTATCAGGTGACTTTTCTGCCGGCTTACGGGGCGGAAGTCAGGGGGGGGACGGCCAACTGCACCGTCGCCGTTTCGGACGATGAAATCGCCTCGCCCATTGCCTCGAAGCCGGACCACCTCGTGGTCCTCAACACCCCCTCGCTCTTTACGTTTCAGAATCGTGTGGCCACGGGAGGCACTCTTTTCCTGAATTCCTCCATCATCGCCGTCGATCCTTCCCGCCACGATGTCCGGATCTTCAAGATCCCCGCTTCGGAGATGGCCGAAAAGCTCGGGAATCTTCGCATCGTCAATACGGTCATGATGGGCGCTTTCCTGAAGGTGAGCGGTCTCGTACCGCCCGATATCTATTTGAACAGCATGGAGGAGGTCATGGGAGGCAAGAAGAAATCGATCATCGAGATCAATCACAAGGCCTTTTCGGCCGGGTTTGAATACGTTGAGGCGTCGACCTGATATGGCAGTCAAGCAAATCTCCGTCCTTTTGGGCAACGTACCGGGCACCCTTGCCCGGCTGACGAACATCCTCGACAAGGAAGACATCACCGCGAAGGCCCTCCTCGCCGCCAGCGCCGCGGAAAACAGCACCGTGCGGATGGTCGTCAACGACCCCGAAAGGGCGGCGACGGTCCTGGAGAGTTTCGGCTTCGATTATGAACTCACTGACGTTCTTGCCGCCGAGGTGCCGCTTCATCCCGGCGGGATGAATGCGATACTCAAACCCCTGGCCAAGGCAGAAATCAACATTCATTATCTCTATACAACGATCAACCGGATCGGCAAAGAAACGATCGTCATCCTCGGGGTGGACAAGATCGACTCGGCGCGGGAGATCCTCCGAGAGAACTGGATCCATGTGATCGAAGATGAGATCTATTCCCTCTAAAAGAGATGATCATTTCCCAGGAAAAGGAAACAGCGCTCCGGCAGCGGATGGCAAGCCTCGGTATCCGAGAGGAGGATTTCCGCGAAACCTTCATCCGTTCCTCGGGCCCCGGCGGCCAGAAGGTCAACAAGACCTCTTCCTGCGTCCATCTCGTCCATCTGCCCACCGGCCTGTCGGTAAAATGCCAGCAGGAACGCTCCCAGACGCTGAATCGGTTTCTCGCCCGCCGGTTGCTCCTCGACCGGATTGAAAGACTCAGGACGGGTCTCGTCGCTGCGGAAAGGATGCGGATGGAGAAGATCCGGCGTCAGAAACGGCGCCGTTCCCGGCGGGCCAAAGAGAAGACCCTGGAGGCGAAGCATCTCCAGTCCGAAAAAAAATCCCTCCGTACACGGATCAGCCTCGATGAATAACAAAGACCAATAAAAAAGGGAAGGAAAGTCGTGGTGTTCGCTTCCCTTCCCTGATTTTTATCATAACAGGTTGGATGATTTACGAAAGGCCAATCATCTTGAGAAGCGGATTGGCATAAAGGACGACCAGCGCGATAACCAGCGCGTAGATCGCCAGGGATTCGATCATGGCGAGCCCCACCATCATGGTGATGAGGATCTTGCCGTGCGCCTCCGGATTCCGACCGACGGCGTTGGCGGCGCTGCTCAAGCCGTTGCCCATGCCCAAGGCGGTGCCGATCGTCCCCAGGGCCATCACCAAGGCCGCGGCCAGAATGCTGCAGCAGACCACAATGGCCTTCGTATAATCGACCGCAGAACCGGGCGACGCTGCTTCAGCGGCCGACGCGAGCGAAGCCGCACTCAAAACTGCAAACGAGGTTAACATTGCCATACTGAAAGTCCGTTTCATCATTTACCTCCTTTCCTTTAATTAGGCAGTGTATGTAGCGGCAAGGGAAAAACTTGTCAAGAAATATTTGGCACCGCCCCGAGGATTTGTGATATAGAAGATCGCATCAAACGCGCCACGAGGTTGTATTTGCGATGTCAATGGAAACAGACCACAGCGGTGACTTGCCGATCGCCCGCGGGCTGACGTCGGCGGAGTCGGCAGTCGCCCGGCGGCTCCAGGGGAGCATTCCCCTCGCAGAGCGCCCCTTTCAGAAAATTGCGGAAGAGATCGGCCTGACCGAGGCGGAGGTCCTTGAGATTGCCGGCGATCTTAGGGCGCGGGGGATCATTCGAAAATTCGGCGCCATCGTTCGGCACCAGCTGGCCGGCTACACACATAACGTCATGGTCGTGTGGGCAGTCCCTCCCGAACAGCTCGATGATGTGGGAAAACGACTCGCCCGCTTTCCGGAAATCACTCACTGTTACGAGCGAATCCCCGCGTTCGAGGGGAGATACACTCTTTTCACCATGGTCCACCTCCGGCAGGACGCGGACCGGGATCTGCTCGGCAGGATCGCTGCCGCCGCGGGCGGCTTTGACTACAAGTTGCTCAGAAGCATCCAGGAATTCAAGAAAGTCAGCATGGAGTATTTTTAGCATGGACATGAACCGTCTGTTTACAGAGGCGCAGAAGCTCATCCCCGGAGGGGTCAACAGCCCCGTCAGGGCCTTCCGCTCGGTCGGAGGAACCCCCCGTTTTATCAGGGAGGCTTCCGGGGCGAAGGTGATCGATGCGGAGGGGAGAGAGTATATCGACTACGTCGCCTCCTGGGGCCCCATGATCCTGGGCCACAGCCATCCCGGCGTCGTTCAGGCGATCCGGGAAGCGGCTGAACGGGGGACCAGTTATGGGGCGCCGACCGAGATCGAGATCACGATGGCGAAGACGATTGTGGATGCCTTTCCCGCAATCGAGATGGTCCGGATGATGAGCTCCGGAACCGAGGCGACGATGACCGCCATCCGCCTTGCCCGCGGTTATACGGGAAGAGAGATGATCATCAAATTCACCGGCTGCTACCACGGTCATGCCGATTCGCTCCTTGTAAAGGCGGGTTCGGGAGTGGCCACACTCGGGATACCGGGAAGCCCCGGCATCCCTCAGCGGCTGGCCGAGCTGACACTCTCTTTGCCTTACAACGACAGTGCCGCGGTCCGAGAGGCCATCCGCCGCTTCGGCGGGGACCTGGCCTGCGTCATCGTCGAACCTGTGGCCGGCAACATGGGTGTGGTTCCCCCTCTGCCCGGATTCCTCGAAGCGCTGCGGGAGATGACCCGCGAACAGGGCATTCTCCTGATCTTTGATGAGGTGATCACCGGCTTCCGCGTCGCTTACGGCGGCTGGCAGAACCTGTCCGGCATCGCCCCCGACCTGACGTGTCTCGGCAAGATCATCGGGGGAGGTCTTCCCGTGGGCGCCCTCGGCGGCCGACGGGAGATCATGGAACACCTCGCCCCCACAGGGCCCGTTTATCAGGCGGGCACCCTCTCGGGCAATCCCCTCGTCATGGCCGCCGGGATCGCCACGCTGGATCTCCTTCGCGATCAATCCTACGCGGCTCTCGAAAAAAAGACCTCGGACCTCTGCAGCGGTTACAGCGATCTGTTCGCCCGCAAGGGAATCCCCATCCGGGTCAACCGCGTCGGCTCGATGTTCACCCTCTTCTTCACCCCGGAGAAGGTCATCGACTTCGCGTCCGCATCCCGAAGCGATACCGAACGTTTCGCCCGCTTTTTTCAGGGAATGATGAGAGAGGGGATCTCTCTCGCCCCCGCCCAGTTCGAGGCCGGCTTCGTCTCTTTCGCCCACACGGACGAAGACATCGCCCGGACCCTCGGGGCCTGCGGGAAGGTCCTCGCGGAAGGGGGGATCTGATGCGGAAGATTCTCGTGACCGGTGCGGCGGGCTTCATCGGATTTCACCTCTCCCGACGGCTTCTGGAGAGGGGAGACGAGGTGGCCGGTGTCGATAACCTGAACCCCTACTATGACGTGACGCTGAAAGAGGCGCGCCTCTCGCTTTTAGAGAAGAACGACGCTTTCCGTTTTATCCGGGCGGACATCGCCGACCGAAAAGCCATGGCGGCGCTTTTTGAGGCGGAGCGGTTTGATATCGTCGTCAACCTCGCCGCCCAGGCGGGCGTCCGCTATTCGCTCGAAAATCCCCATGTCTACGTGGAGAGCAACCTTGTCGGATTCACGAATGTCCTCGAGGGATGCCGTCATCGGCATGTGCAGCACCTCGTCTTTGCCTCCTCCAGCTCGGTCTATGGGGCCAACACCCGGATGCCCTTCTCCGTTCACGACAACGTGGATCATCCCCTGAGCCTCTATGCGGCGACAAAGAAGGCGAATGAACTGATGGCCCACACGTACGCCTCCCTTTACGGCCTTCCCTGCACGGGACTTCGCTTCTTCACCGTCTACGGACCGTGGGGAAGGCCGGACATGGCCCTTTTCCTCTTCACCCGGGCGATCCTTGAAGGCCGGCCGATCGACGTCTTCAACGAGGGACGGATGGAGAGGGATTTCACCTATATCGACGACATCGTCGAGGGGGTCTCGCGGATCATGGAGCGTATCCCGGCGCCGGATGCCTCCTGGAACGGCGCACGTCCCGACCCCTCCATCAGCTTTGCCCCTTATCGCATTTACAACATCGGGAACAACCAGCCCGTGAACCTGATGGATTTCATCGCGATCCTGGAGGGCCGTCTCGGTCGGAAGGCGAAGAAGCGCTTTCTCCCCATGCAGGCGGGCGACGTGCCGGCAACCTTCGCCGACGTGGACGACCTTATGGCGGATGCCGATTTTAAACCGGCGACCCCTATTGAGGAGGGGATCGGGCGCTTTGTCGCCTGGTACCGGGATTATTACCGGTGCTGACGGTGTTCTTTCGTTTGACTTCAGCACCTGTCTGTGTTAAGAGGCCCGCAGTGGACAAGGAGACAAGGCAAGCGGCGATCCAGATCGCGTCTCTCAGCAGTATCGGCATCGCCATGGTCATCGCCGTCTTTGGATGCTTCTTTTTGGGAAGATGGCTGGACCGGCAACTGGGGACGGAACCCTATCTAGCGTTCCTCTTGCTGCTCATAGGGATTGCCGCCGGCTTCAGGAATATGTACGCCCTGATCAAGCGGTACGTTGAGAACGAAAAACCGATCATCACACGGGTAAAAAGTGAGCCTCAGAGAAAAAGACCCCCTCCAAAAAAGGCTTGAGATCACGAATTGGATCATTCTGGCTGTCGTTCTCGTCATCAGCCTTTCCCTCGGCTCCACCCACTTCAGCCTCGGGATCCTCTGCGGGGGCCTGATCAGCGTCATCAATTTCCACTGGTTATACCGCAACCTCCTCAGCGTCTTTACGACACACGCGGACAGGCCCGGGAAGGCCCTTCTGATCCGTTATTATTTCCGCCTGGCCCTGACTGCCTTTGTCCTGTACTGGGTCATCTCCGGCAGGCTCGTCGACGTGATCGGCCTGCTCATCGGTCTTTCCGTCGTCTTCATGAACATCGTTCTGACGACCATTTGGGCTCTGTCAAAAAAAAATTGCATGGGGGAGGTCCGATAGAAGATGGAACCGTTGCTGTTCTTTGAAAACCACTGGCTTCACGAGCATCATCTCGTCGTTGTAACCTACAGCTGGTTCATCATGGCGATGCTTGCCCTTTCCTCTTTCCTGGCCACCCGCCGGATGAGCATGATTCCGGGACGTTTTCAGAACGTCATGGAGGCGATCCTCGGGGGTTTCGACGATCTGCTTACCGAAACGATGGGACCGGAGGGGCGGAAGTTCTTCCCCCTGATCGCGACGCTGGGGATCTACATCCTCACCTCGAATCTCCTCGGCCTCCTGCCCGGATTCGAGTCGCCGACAGCCAACCTCAATACGACCGTCTCGATGGCCCTCGTCGTCTTCGTCGCGACGCACATAGTCGGGATCAGGCGCCACGGCGCCAAGTACGTCAAGCATTTTCTCGGACCGATCTGGTGGCTCACTCCGCTTATGCTGGTCATCGAAACCGTCAGCCACCTCGCCCGTCCCCTTTCCCTGTCCGTCCGGTTGTTCGGGAATATCATGGGAGAGGACAAGGTCCTTGCGGTCGTCATCCTGCTGGTCCCTTTTCTGGTCCCACTGCCGGTATTCGTCCTGATGATCTTCACCTCCTTCATCCAGACCGTTGTCTTCATGCTGCTCACAATGATGTACATCGCCGGGGCAATGGAAGAGGCCCACTGATCCATCACTCGATCCATCACAACAGAGAAACCAAGGAGGGTCTATGAGAACCAATGAAATCAAGAAAAAACTGAAAAACAATGAAACGGTCTTCGGCGTCATGATCAAGGAGGCGCGCAATGTCAACATCGCCGAGATCCTGGAAATCGCCGGGTTCGATTATTTCGTCGTCGATATGGAACATGCCTTTTACGACATGTCCGATATCACCGAGATCCTTCAGTTTGCGAGAAAGTGCCGGATAACGGGTGTCGTGAGGATCCCGCGTCTCGACTATGCCTACGTCGCCAAGACGCTGGACATGGGCGCCGAGGGGATCTGGGTGCCCCATCTCGACACGGCTGAACAGGCAAGGGATCTGGTCGCTTTCGGAAAGTATCCTCCCGAGGGGAAGCGGGGAGCGGCGGTTCCTGTGTTCAGACAGAAGGAACGCCAAGAATTCAAACAGGCGGCGGACTTCTTCCGGACCGTTAATGACGAAACGTTACTGATCGCACAGATCGAAGGCCGCGAGGCGATCGGCAACATCGAGGCGATTACCGCCGTCCCGGGGATCGACGTGGCGATGATGGGCACACAGGATCTCTCCCTCGACATGGGCTACCCCGGCCAGGAGACCCATCCCGAGATGAAGGCGGCCATCCAGAAGGTCGTCGATGCCTGCCGAAAGAACGGGAAGGCATCCGGAAACCACATCGCCAACATCGATGAACTCCGCTACTGGATCGGTCAGGGGATGCGGATGATCACCTACTCTTACGAGACAAACCTGATCATCGAAAAAGGCCGGGATGTACTGAAGACCTTGAAGGCTTAAGCTGAACGACCTTCGGCTATAAGCCGAAGGGTTCAGCGGCCGCGTCGAATAAATTCGACTACTATGCGGCCGCTTTATAGAACGCTTAAAGCGCTCATCCCCTTTGGGATTTCGCAAAACCTTTCTTCGCCTGAAGGCGAGGGATTTCAACCATCCCCGAAGGGGACATTAATGATGGAAGAGAAATGATTGGATGATTACATTATCCGACAAAGGGGCGTTTATATTCGGAGGCCGGCTGATGATCGACAATGCCGATCGGCTAAGCCGGGAGGAGATCAACAACCGTCTAACAGAGGCAGGCCTTGCGCCTCTGTCCGGCAAGAAGATCGCAAAGGAAACGGCCCGGATCGGCACCATGGCCCATCGGATCCTTTCCGCGCACAACCGTTCGGGAGAAATGTGCAACCTGAAACTCCGGTTTGACTCGCTGGCATCCCATGACATCACGTATGTAGGCATCATCCAGACAGCCAGGGCCAGCGGGCTTACGGAGTTTCCCGTTCCGTTTGTCCTCACCAATTGCCATAACAGCCTGTGCGCAGTGGGCGGAACCATCAATGAAGATGACCATGTTTTCGGTCTTTCGGCCGCCCGGAAGTACGGAGGGATTTTTGTACCGGCCCACCTGGCGGTTATCCACCAGTACATACGGGAAACCATGGCCGGGTGCGGGAAGATGATCCTCGCTTCGGACAGTCATACCCGCTACGGCGCGCTGGGTGCGATGGGCGTCGGAGAGGGCGGGCCGGAGATCGTCAAGCAGCTCCTGGAGCGGACCTATGATCTGGCCTGCCCGGAAGTGGTGGCGGTCGTTCTGGACGGACGGCCCGCCCCCGGGGTGGGACCGCAGGACGTGGCGCTGTCGCTCATCCGGGCCGTGTTCCCGGGTGGATATGTGAAAAACAAAGTCATGGAGTTTATCGGGCCGGGAGTGGCCCGTCTGCCGATCGACTTCCGAAACGGGATCGATGTCATGACCACCGAAACGACCTGCCTCTCCTCCGTCTGGCAAACGGACGAACAGGTGGATGCCTGGTACAGGATTCACGGACGCCCGGAGGATTACCGCCTCCTGGAGCCTGCCGACGTCTGCTGGTACGACGGGGTCGTCGAAGTGGACCTGAGCCGGGTGGAGCCGATGATCGCTCTGCCTTTCCATCCGAGCAATGCCTGGCCGATTTCGGAGCTGAACAAAAACGCTCTCGACATCCTGGGGGAAGTGGAGACGCAGGGGAAAAGGCAGATGGAAAATCCGACCCTGGAATTTCGTCTGAGGGACAAGCTCGTCGGGGGAAGACTCAAGGCGGACCAGGGAACGGTGGTCGGGTGCGCGGGAGGCACTTTTGACAACATCGTCGCCATGGCCGAAATGATCGACCGGGGGTCCATCGGAAACGGGGAGTTTCCGCTGAGCATCTATCCGGCAAGCCAGCCGGTCTTTCTGGAGCTGATCAGGAACCGTTCCATCGAAAAACTGATGAGCGCCGGGGCGGTCATCCGGACCGCTTTCTGCGGGCCGTGCTTCGGGGCCGGAGACACCCCGGCCAATAACGCCCTCAGCATCCGGCATGCCACGCGGAACTTTCCGAATCGCGAAGGGTCGATACCATCGAGCGGCCAGCTGGCCTCGGTTGCCCTGATGGACGCCCGCTCCATCGCTGCCACGGCCTTGAGCGGAGGCATCCTGACCCCGGCGACGGAAATAGATGTCCCGGAAGCGCACGCGGCGTACGTCTTTGATAAACAGGTCTATGACCGGCGGATCTACCAGGGCTTCGGGAGAGCCCACCGGGAAGAGCCGCTGCACTTCGGGCCGAACATCGTCGACTGGCCGAAGATAGAGCCGCTCCCGGAAAACCTGCTGCTCAAAGTGGCCTGTGTCATCCACGATCCGGTGACGACGACGGACGAACTGATCCCCTCCGGGGAGACGGCCTCCTATCGCTCCAACCCGCTGAAGCTGGCCGGGTTTACCCTATCCCGGAAAGATCCCGGTTACGTCGCTCGTGCAAAGGCTTTCCACGCACTCGAGAACCGGCGGCTCGAGCTGCTGATCGAAGGAGGACCGGCGGACGATCTGCTCGATGAGCAACCTTTCTTCCGGTCAAGAGAAAAACCGACTCCGGAGGAAATCGGCCGGTTCATCAAAGAGACCGGGCTGGCCACCGTGATATGTGCGATCAGGCCCGGCGACGGCTCCGCCCGGGAGCAGGCCGCCTCCTGCCAGAAGGTCCTCGGGGGGCAGGCGAACATCGCCGTGGAATATGCCACCAAGCGGTACCGCAGCAACCTGATCAACTGGGGGATGCTGCCCTTCACCGTGGAGAAGGAAAGGATGGCGGACCTGGCCGTGGACGACTTCATCCACATCCCGGGAATCCGCCCGGCGATACTCAGCGGCGAGGAGAAAATCGCCGCCTTCATTGTCCGCGAAGGGAATCGAACCCCGCTGGAATTGAAACTGGAGGGCCTCTCCCCGGAAGACCGTGAAATCATCCTGGCGGGATGTCTGATCAATTACTACGCCAGGAAATAGCGACCCACGCCCCTGGGGCGCTTTATCATTGAGAAACTTCATTGAAGTTACTCAGAAGGCGATACCCGATCTGGCGCTCTGGTAAAAGAGGACAAACGCCCCTCCTTCGATGGCGTTTGCGATCCCCGACGCGGCACAGATCCGTGATGTGGGCCGCCCGACACCCGGCCGCCGGCGTTCCAAACTTGACGACCTCATAAAAAGTCTTAAAAGGTCGTGAAAATGGGACGGCTTCGTAAAAAGGCCGCAGGCAAGGCGCGCGAATTCGAAGAATCAGCGGAGCGAAGCGTAGCTAATCCTGAGGAATGAGGCGTACTTTGGCGTACGCCGCAATGACGAAGGATGAAGCGCAACGCAGCATCCGGATTTTTTACGAAGCCGTCAAACTTACCGGGCGTTCCTCTCCTCAATCTCCATCCGGCACATCTCGACGGCCTCCTTCAGCCTCTGCCGCGCTATCGAAGGAGAAAACAGGGAACGGAAACCAAAAAGACGTTCTGATTTGGATGTGGACAGCTCCCAGGAATCGGCCAAAAATTGCGCCCCCTTCCACTCCCGGGCCGGGACGACTTCCAGGGATGAGGATGAATCGGTAATCTCCAGGATCATTCGGGCGATATCTTTCCACTCCAGGTAAACAGTGGCCAGGTTGAATATCTCTCCGACGCTCTCCTG
>Ga0180732_1001614_pt1 | contig 13470 bp, 18 predicted proteins | sample KR11_01MetaG_FD_148674 | JGI IMG/M metagenome (GOLD analysis project Ga0180732, IMG submission 148674) | Groundwater microbial communities from the Olkiluoto Island deep subsurface site, Finland - KR11_0.1 MetaG | ecosystem: Environmental > Aquatic > Deep subsurface > Groundwater | place...
TTATGGGGAAGCTATGAAATAATTGTTTTTCTGAATATATGAACCGGTTATCGGTTGAGTTTGGGATTTGTGGTTGAGATAAAAGTTGGGTTTTAACACAATCTGACGTATCTTACTTGAGATTTGAATATCGAGAATATTTTCAAGTGCTTTCCCGTAATAATGTAAAGCTGTGGAGAAATCGCGTTCATCGATGTCGTTCATTTTTTTGAAATCGTTAATCATCAGCTTTTCAGCGGTATAAAGAGTTTTTTTGATATCATTATCTTTTATAGATTTTAAATTAAGTTGTTTGCTAGAAAGTACATCAAGTTCCAGCTTTATTCCATTCAATCTTTCTTTATTTTTACCAGAAACTAATTTTATGGCTTCTTCGATACATTCTTTTGTTCTTAAGATATCCAATTTATTTCTATACTCATTTGCCATACTTTCCCAAGCATATTCACATTTCAAATAATCGAGAGAGTCCTTGTACATTCGTATCGCATTCTCTCCTTCTCCCATAGCAGAAAACGCAAGGCCTTTATTGTAAAGAAGAAGAGATTGTATTTCAGTATCTACTTTTCCCAAGAGTCCCCTGTCAAAATAGTCAACTGCATCTTCAAGGAATCCAACCTCAAGGTATGCACATCCAGCAATTAGATTAAAATTAACATTTTTTGAATCAATCTTAGATTCCAGGCAATCAATTACCCTATGAACATTTTCTTTTGACCAAAAGATTGTGGATGTGTTTATAATACTTATTAAAAATTCTTTAATCCCATCAGTTAATCTATTAAAATTATCACAGGCAATTTCAAGTTGTTCAATCCCCTTCTCAAAGTTATTTTCTTTGATTTCTATCAATCCAATATTGATCCTTGCCAAGGAAATAAGAATAGGAATATCTGCATTCTCAATTAATTTCTCACACAGATATTTGGCTTTTTGCAAATCTCCATAATATAAATTATATGTTGCCATATAATTCAAAGAATCAAAACAATTAAACCCATTGAGTTTTTCAATTTCATACTCTTTTTCAAAATAAGACATCGATTTTTTGAATTGGAATGAGTGGAAAAGTGATATTCCAACCTTTGACAATTGATTCGCTTTCTCCATGTTCTCAATTTTTGCTAGTTTTTCATGATCGAGTTCACCATGAGGCAACCTAAATTCTATTGAGTTGAGAATATCTAATCTATCAAATGCTCGTTTTTCAATATCTGGATGTATTGCATCCTTTAAAATAAGTTTTGCTAAATATTTAAATTCGTCATCGAATCTATTTAATCTTTTATTTGCATACGATAAATTGAACAGGACTAAATCTCTTTCAAAAGAAGATAACTGAGAACTTCTCTCTTCCGCCTCTGAAAAATATTTTTTTCCGAGTTCTTCTTGCCCTAACTTATAATACATTTCCCCCACGTTTTTAAGTTCAATCGCAACTTTATAATTGTAATTTGGAACCTTATCTTCATATCTTGTAAGATAATCATATATCTCTTTTTCAGTTTCATTTTTAAATGGTTGAGAATGCTTGTTCTTCGGTTGTGTACGGTGGATATCTGACTCACTGAGTTTTCTAGCTAATTCCAATGATTGTTTAAAATATTTTAACGATGATTCAAAATCCCCGATTTCTCTAAATACGGTCGCCAAATTCTCACAGCAGCCATATGCAGCCGAATTATCCGTTGTTTTCTTCAACATATATCCCCAAATAGTCTTGGCTTCATCAAAAAAGTGTGAATTAAATAGGTCATTAGCGAATATGAATAAGGTTTGACTGTCTCCTCCATCGCGAATAAAGCCATATTCATATATCGCTGATTCATATTCTTCTAACATTTTTTCGGTGATTTCAAAAGGATATTCTTTATTTAATATGGCAATTTTATCTTTTTCTCTATTATTATTGAACCAAATCAAAGATGCAACTGAAAAAGCATCGTTGATAAATTTATTGAAGTTCAACAAACCATTTAGCCTGGACTGCTCTTCGTTTTCAGTTTTCCCTCCCATAATTATTAAGAGTTCTTTTATAAATGCTGAATTGCCGACACCTAATTGAGTCAAATATTGAAGGTTAAGTGGTTGAGATAAGTAATGAGCGCCAAATTTTATGTTTTCAAGAATATATTGGTTTTGAGAATATAACCACCGTTGTGAATCAATCTGTTCGCCATATAACTTATCTTCACTAAAAATCTGGTGGCCAAAAAAATTTCCGGATTTATAATCGTTGATAAGTTGTGATATTGCTAAAGCTTCATCGTCATTACCCTGTTTTCTCGCAAGTTCGAGCCTCTTTGAATAATAATACAATGAATTCTCGTTTACAATCCTGAAATTATCTATTTTTTTTTTCAATGATGAGTGTTGCCAGGTAGCTGGATTTTCAATTTGTTTATCAAGTAACGGTTCACTCTTTTCAACAATAAATTCTCCAAATATATCCTGTTCTATATTGGAGTTTGAAGTGACTAGCCTGGTAACATATTGTTTTACACTTTCTTTGATTTTTTCATTCGTATTTACTTGATTAAGAACAAACGTATAGAATCCAGGGTCATGACATCTTCTGAGCAAAAAAAGATTTTTTAACACAACATGGTGGTAAAGTTCCTTTTTTTCTTCTTCCGTGGAACATCGCTTAAATTTCTCCCTCACCTTTAAGGCGCTTTCAATTTCAAATGAATTAAATAAAAATTCTTTGATTATTTTTTTGTCTGTTGAGTCCATTTTCACACCTAAATTGGGATATCATCAATTCCATTGATAGTTGCTGTTACGCTGGTTATATTTTTTAATAGATATAAAACATTCAAGGTATTTATTATCTTCCACATATTCAAGAGGGTATCGTTGATAAATATTGTTTGTTTTAACTAGAATGTCTCCATCCGGGCTTATCATGAAATACGAAACCATATCTTCACATCGCTCAAAAACAGGTTTTTCACCGGATCTTAAAATGAGATCTTTATTTAAGTTAGTATAATGTTTAAACTCTTCTCCACTGATTGAGAGACTTTTGATATTGTCATCACTTTGTCCTTTTTTGTTAAACACCTGAAAATTCTCCCACATATCAGGATCCAATTTCCTGATAAAAGGCTTCATATTTTCTTTGAAGTTTAGTTTTGTAACTGTTGTGTTGATTTTCAATTTAATCCCCTCCTCTTTGATTATCTCAGAGATTTTGAGAACATTTTGCACGTGTTTTCCACATCCCCTCCCCATTTCTCTTTCAATATTTTCATATTTTGAATCAACTGGAAGTCCTATCCAATCAAGATAAAGGGAGAACATTTTTATCTTTGATTTGGTTAAAAGAGATCCATTAGTGGTAATAGATGTAACAAACCCCGTTCTTTTGGCGATTTTTATTATATCGTATGTAAATGGGTAGAGTAAGGGCTCACCGCCAACAATATTTATTTTCTCGATCTTTAATTTTTTTAATCTATCTAATATCGTTTTTGAATCAAGTATATCAGTTACCCCAACTTCTAATCCTTTTATAAAGCAAAATTTACACCTGTAGTTGCATTTTGAAGTAATATGCCAATCTATATTTTTAGTGAAACTTTTGTTTATATCACAATCGTTTGGATTAATAATCATAACAAATGCCCCGTTTTTTTTAGCATAGAACATTATTTCCATTCATGTATACCAACTTTTTAATGACAGAAAAAAAATGGATAAATTAGTTTCCATTCCAATCATAGACCGCTTTCCTCTCACAATATTTATCGATGTCCACAATATCACTTAAATCAAGAGTGTTTATTGATGCAAAAGGAAGCACTGAACGTTCATTGTTGCGGCTCATAATGATATTTCCATCTGTGCCTATTATTAAATATGAATCAAGCATATCTGAATTCGCTTCAAAAACCGGGCTTGTGCCGTTTTTTAGCATCAAGTTTCCGTTTATTTCTTTGAATTTTTCAAATTTTTCTTTTGTGATTGCGAGATCAATTGCATCATCGTTTTGGCCTTTCATATGAATAAATTGAAATACCTTCCATCTCTCCGGGGACACAGATGCTATAAATTTTCTCATATCTTCTGAATAGTTAAGTTTCATGACCGTTGTATTTATTTTCAATTTCATATCATGTTCATGAACCAATTTTGAAACAACTCTGGCGTGTTCCACATGCTTCCCGTATCCTCTGCCAAGTTCCTTTTCAATCCTTTCATCTGCAGAATCAACCGATATCCCTACCCAATCTACATATGCAGCCAGTTCTTGGATGTTCTTTTTGTTAAGCAAAGAAGCATTTGTTACAATGCTCACCGTGAATCTCATGTGCTTTGCCATTTCCAGAAGGTAATTCAAATTTTTGTAAAGTAACGGCTCACCACCTGCAAAATTAATTTTTTCTATTCCGCGAGACCTCAGTGTTTTGAGCATACTTTCTGCTTTATCAATATCATTGAACTCCCCCTTCATGTTTTTATAAAAGCAAAACCTGCATTTATAGTTGCAATTCATTGTAATATGCCAATTAACTGAACGAATAGTTTTATTTTCTGCCATCAAAACTACAATTGGTATTGAAATATATCATATTTCTTTAGTTTTATAAATAGTGTTATAGATTAATTTATAAACTTGTAGATCAATATATTGGGTAGATGATGAGGTCTTGGTAGTGTAGAAGATATGACTGAAAATGAAATAATTCATATAATAAGTGCTGGAGCAAATATACACAACACATTTCCAGTGGCAGTTAATGAAATATCTGGAGCTACAAAACTCTATATAATTGTCGAAGAAAGAGTTTATGAAAATACTGGTAATATAGATATACAAAAAATACGCGACGATATTAAGGATTCTATTAATAAGCTCAAAACAATTGCAACACCTTTTGTCAAAAATGGTGTACATGAAAAAAGGATCCCTGAGGATTCACTTGAAGATGTCCGTGACGCTGTTATAAAAATATATTCTGAAAACCAGAACGCTAAGTTTTTCTTTAACGTTTCGGGTGGCACGAAACTATTGTCTATTGGACTTTTTGTAATGGCATTATGGATTGAAGCCGTTCCATATATTGTTGATCAAAACTCAGAAGCAAGAAAATTATCCATTCCAAAGATACATATAAAAGATCTAACAGAAAATCCTAACCGTGTATTGATATTGATTAAGCTTAAGGAGAAATTGTCAGAAGGATTATCAAGAAAGGTTCTATTTAGTGAAGTGGAAAAAGAATACATCCCTATTAGAGAACTAGGCAAGAAAAAGAGGGAATTGAAACAAGGAACGTTCAATGCACTTATCGAAAATTTACTTGAATGGGATCTTATTCGTGTAACATATAAAAAAGGAAGCAAAAAGGAGAAGCAATATTACATAACTCCTGATGGGGAATTCACGTTGAATTTTGTAAAAATACAGCACAAGAAATGAGTCATAGAATGCAGAATTTCATAATCCATAAAATATGGTCTAAATTCGGTTTGATTTTGGACTATAAACATTTTCAAAAACCAGACATTCTTAAATTATAGCTTACCAATCAAGTGCGTATAAAAATCCTGCGCCTTAAGACCTGAAAAAACAAGCACGTATATTCAGGGGCTGTAGCGGTGATGTTAGTGATTCTGATCTTGCAAGGGATTAAGAACATCTCGGGGGTTTCTGCAAGAATATACTGACGAAACCTGAAAACAAACTCACTGTTTTAATCGTAAATAGAACCTATAAATCGCCTTTCTAAGGGTCTCCATGGGTCGTAATCTTCTCCACATTCACGATTTTATCAATAATAGTTCGATGATGCCATATTTCGCACTGCGGTGCTGAAATCTGGCGAGTTCAGGAAATAGAGAACAGTAAAATTTCAAAACTGAATGATTTGAAGGAGCGAAGGAATGATCGAAGTAAAGAACAATCGAATATACTTTTACAATACGAACAAGCGGGACATAATCCCCATGGACTTCCAGTGCGTATCTGCATATCTGTGTCCACATTGCAAGAAGGTTCTTGCGGCATATTATGCAGGTATTATCGTGGATTTAGAGCCCTTCATGGAAGACCCTGCGCTGAAGTACCACTACACATTGGGTGCATCAAATGGTGGCCAGTACCTGCTGTTAGATGATCACAACCATAAGAAAGGCTGTCCGGGTTGGGAGATAGTTTCACTTTCTGCCCGCAGCATTACATATTCAATAGATGTCTGGGCAAGAAGATATGAAGTCGGACCAGAGAACCTTCAGAAACTGTGCGAGATGATTGCTGCCAGTAAAGTCCCAGGGTTCGATATCGTGCAGGATGCCTGCGGTGCGGATGACCCTATTGTTCTCTATAATGAACACCTGTTCATAAATATTAACAAGCCGGCGTTCGGCCAGTCTATCACTCGGAAGGAGAATCTGGCTGCATATGTCGATTGGATAGTAGCCGGGGATTACTCGAAGCCATTTGAACCGCCAATAAAGCCAAAGACAGAGCCGCCCAGAGATGCACCTAAAGATGACCTGCCATCCCTGGTGGATATTGAAGCTGAGACCGGAGATCAATCGACAAAAGGTATATTCGGAGAAGTGATTGATGTCTACACCCGTGCCCAGGCGATAAAAGATGGTGTTCTTATCGATGTTACAGAAACATCCGGGGAAGCCGGTATAGTATATCCAACAGCGGTTACACAAGCATTGTGGGATGGATACATCGAGCCGCCAGAGAGTCTAAAAGGTATTCAAGATATGCAGGGCAGATTATGGGATGTACTTACGATGTTCTCCTTCAGCGCCAAGGCAATGAAGAAAACAACCACAGAAGTCGCGGAGTCACCAAGAGACGCAGCGCAGATACTCTACTTCAAGACCATGTTCCAGATGCCTTCAAAAGCGGGGAATCCAAAGATGGAAACTGTGGATCTCAAGGCGGTCTGCGGCCCGGGAGATAATGCAGAACCCGTTCTTACGATCATGATATCGAGGGAGGATTGATGTTGCCTGAAAGCGAGAAAAGACTTTATGCAATAGCGAGAGCATCAGAAGCCGTTGCGTACCCCTATGATATAATAGAATACCACGGAAAGAAGTTATTGATATCAAAGAGTAAGTTGAAGTCTGCGATAAGTCTGACATGGGAACGCGTCCACGATCCGGAGACGGCAGAGCTGGCAAGAGAACTGGGAATCGTTCCGAGGATGATAAGGGGTGTTGTATTACAATAGTAATACTTATATTATAACAAGATAAGTAGATTCTGGTTGAAGTATGAGAGGATATGAGAGGATAATGGATATCATCGACTTTGCTAATATTCCCTGCACCTCCGGCGCCCTGGAATATTTGAGAAAGTCGGATATCGGCTCAAATGACCTGTGCTCACAAGCGGCCTTTGGAAGCATCAGATCAACAGGAAAAGAACGGGTGCTTGAGGCATTGCAGGCCGACGCCATTAAGTACCGGAGATATAATAAACTGGCCGCAGAGAAGGAGCTGCTGGCCTATCCGATTGCCAGAATAATCGTTTCATGCATCGATAACAATTACTTAACAAAGAGATATGCGCTCGCGGTTGCCAAGCTGTCATATGAGCACGTTATGTGGCTCAAGATCGATGCGCTGAAGGAGTTAGCTGCGGACTTTGGCATAAACATTTCAGCCGATGCCAGGAACATGAATGTCGTTATGCACTTCACAGATTATATTCACCACGCCCACGTCCTGCATGAACCTAAGTGGAAACTGTTGAACCGAACCGTGGAGCAGGGCATGCTGACGATATCAAAAGGTGATTTGGCGCGTCTGATAGAAGAGGTGGTACGGAAGAAGGTAGAATCTGGTCTGCCCCTTGAGGTACCGAAGGATTTGCAGGTGGCTATGGAGCCGTACATAGCTGAAGTGAGGGAAATAATCAATACCCGCACAAACAAGCAGGGTTTCAGCGGGGAAGGCTTCAGCGAAGTAATCCCTGACTGCTTCCCGCCGTGTATAAGCGCTGCAATTGCGGATGTTCAAGTAAACGTGAACCTTTCACATACGATGCGCTTTGCCATGACTTCGTTCCTGCTCAATATCGGCATGGCACCTGAGAAGGTCACGGATATATTCAAGGCATCACCGGATTTCAAGGAGCAGGCCACGAGATATCAAATAAGCCACATCAACGGAGCATCAGGAACAGCCTACACATGCCCGGCATGTACGACCATGATAACCAATGGCAACTGCCCTGGAAAGGTGCTGTGCAGGAAGATAGAGCACCCGCTGGTGTACTACAGGAAAAAGTTATGGATAGAGAACAAGAAGATGTTGACACAGAAGGTCAGGACGTTAAGAGGATAATTAAACATGGAAATTAAGAACGAGGAAGAGTTAAAGAACCTGCTAATCCACGCAATGAAAGAGCTTGGGGAGATTGCGGAGGTTTTGGTTAAAAAAGATAGACCGGAACATTGGAAGAACGAGCTTGGGGATTTGTGCGGTTTATGCATCAAACCTATGTTGGACTTAGCACAGATGGATTTCGAGACCGCATGTGCTACCGGAGAAGAGAGGAAGATCAAAAAGATGCAACGCTTCAATCGAAAGTGAGGATTGATGAAATAAATGATGATGCATGAGACACGTTCAACTTAAAGTCTGATTAGATCATACTTATGTCAATCTCAGATTACTACATGACTGCGCCGTTGTATGTGCCGCCTTTTTTTCAGAATAGGGAGTTCGGCTTCAGGAAGAATGGGGATAAGATGGTGAGGCACAGGGCATTCTCGTCATTACAGAAACTCAGGATTTTCCTCATTGAAACATCACCAGACCATGTATATTTCTCTTCATCAAAGTATGCAGATCCTGCCGCATATCCCATGGAAGATAAGAAAAAGGGGTGGCAGGGATCTGATCTGGTGTTTGATCTAGATTACGATCACCTGAAGAGACCGACGCTCAGGGAAGCGAAGAAACAGAGCGAGAAGCTTTTGGTTATATTGAAAGATCAGTTGGGGTTTAAGGATATCTTATATGTTGATTCCGGTAGCCGCGGGTTCCATGTCCACGTCCACGACGAGTGCGTGCAGAAGCTGGATAATGCCGAGCGCAGAGAAATTGCAGACTTCTTCGGCCATTACAAGACAAAGCGCGGAAGAAAGATTATCAATCCAAACTGGGTGGAAATAGATACGGTCGTGACGACTGATTTTACAAGACTTATCAGGCTGCCTGGGAGCCTGAATGTGAAGAAAGATTCGGCGAGGGCGTGTACAATTATCAAAGACTCTTGAAAGCCTTTATTACCAAAAGTTTTCATCAGCTACAGCCAATAAAGTTCTGGGAATATCACCAGATAAGAAAATATACACATCATTTATATAAGCCCAAATGACAAACTATGCTTATGGATGATGCCTATGTCGCTTGAACGATTCATTAAAGTATATTCAAACCTGCCAATCAATCTTCGAAATGAGATAATTCTGGTTGTGGATGATCAACCGTTAACGTGGAATGTCGCATATATGGAAATAAAAAATAATACCACTCTTGGCAAGATCATACTGCAAAAGCTCCTTGAACTTGAAATAATATAGTGTGATATTATGGTAAACGAAGACGAAATCAACAAACTCGTAATCGCACGGATTTCTTCCATGCCTGAGAATATGAAAATCTCCATAGGGAATTATGGCACATTTGACAAGTATCAACTTATCGAAAACGTAAAGAAGAGAGACGAAATAGGCAAAAAAGTTGTGGAGATACAGCTTTTCTATCTGCGGTCTATGAAGGGAATGTTGAAATGAGCCGAATGCTAATCACGCGACCATATCATGATTCAACCACTGCATATCTTTTCAAATGGAGCGAGCGCCTGGTAGATGCTGCGGGCAAACAAGGCATATCCTGCTCTGATTTTGCAGGTCCGAAAGCATCCAGAAGCGAAGTTGAGAAATACCTCCATAAGCAGAATCCGTCTCTTGTTGTATTCAATGGGCACGGAAGCGACGATACGATTTTTGGGCATAAAAATGAAGTGCTGATACAAAGCGGAGATAATGAACATTTGCTTAACTCAAAGACCGTTTATTCGGTTTCATGCAGTTCTGCAAAAGTTCTCGGTCTAAAAGCAGTAGACGCCGGAGCAAAATGCTTTATAGGTTACGATGATGCCTTTATTTTCGCATCGGACAAGAATTGCTCTGCCGGCAGGGAGCTTGATGATGAACTTGCTTTGCCGTTTCTTGATTCTTCAAACCAGGTAGTCTTATCGCTATTGGACGGAAGAACATCGGGAGAAGCACATGAAAAATCACAGGCATTTTTCCGAAAATGGATCGAGCATTTCTCAACCAGCGAAGCGCCACCGGGAAGCGAGGCAATAGTTTCGTGGCTTATGTGGGATATGTTCTGCCAGAAGATTGATGGCGACCATAATGCTCGAATTGAATAGCCCAGAATAGCCACTTTCTCGAAAATCCCCCGCCCTCCTTCACAAAACAAACTGCGAGGCAGAGGCATAGGATATGGAGGAGCACGCGAGGGGGATACGAGGAGTGGCGAATAAGAATTAAGAGATTTTAAATAATATAGTTACTATATAATATACTTATATTATTATAGTTATGGCTGATACCAGATTTCGCACTGCAGCGCTGAAATCTGGCGTTTTCAGGAAATTGACTCCCCTTATAAACTGGCTGGGCAGAGCCAGAAGGAGAACAATAATGGATGTAAATAATAATAAATTCGTTGAGCCAGTGGCTCCAGTCCCGGATGATGACCAGACAGACCATATCTGTCCACATTGCGGCGCTGACTTGTTTGAAGTAGGGGTTGTAGAGGCAATCTCTGGCGGGTATTCAGAGACAGAGATTCACTTCGAGAATGGCGAAAAGAAGACAGGCATCACTGTCATAGAGGACTTCGATGAGCAATGGGCATTATGCGGCAAATGCAATGAGCGCATCGAATACACTGCCGCTGATGTCATAGAAGAATTCGAGCATCTGCATCCGCCCGAAACAAGGAGTGATTGAATATGTCATGGGAAACACTCGTAGTCGGCACTCTGGAAATCGCGCCTGATATGCCTGAAGAGAAGAAAGAGAAGATCATTGAGGATTTCGAAGAGGTCCTGGAGACGGACTTGATATGGGACGACCAGGCTAAGGAATACAAGGTTTCACACATTAACTGGATGTCACACGTCACAGAAGAAGATATCAAAAAGTGCCACCAGAAGCACAAGCGGCATATCAAACGCATATCGTTGAGCCTCTGGCACTTATCGGAAGCCGATTTCAACTTGAATGTAGACCAGTCAGAACACGAGCAGATATTTGGGCAGTGGTACAAACAGCGTCCAAGCACCATCAAAGAATCTGCAGCATATTTGTTCGGGACACTGCTGCCTCCAACAAGAGTAGCGGCAGGGGTGTGATTTATGGAAGAACCTGCGAGAATAAATGGCCCGGCGGACCTGAAGAAACTATTGGATGAGAAAGGAAAGCTGTGGCTGGTAGCGGCGATGGTCGAAGGCAGTATCGGTTACCATACCCCAAGACACGCAGAAATTTTGATAGAAAGAGCCCTGACCGGAGAGACCATCGACTGGTGCGAAAGGTGCGATGCCTGTTTTGGCAGGGACCTTTTCGAGATGATTAACTATGACATAAGGATAATGCTGTTCCTGGAAAAAAGGGATGCTGCAAAGGCCAGCCGCCTTGTAGACACCGTTAAGATAATATCAGGAATGTCCGGCGAAGATCAATCGTCGGTAAGCATGGCATACCCAACTATGAGTATTTGAGGGGTGCATTATGAAAGAACCAGAGATAGTGATAGTAATAGAAGGTGGCACAGTCGCTAATGTAGCCACAGCAGGTTCGGGTATAACATATCGCATAATAGATATGGATCTCATAAAGGTTGGCGATAATGAGCCAGCGTATACAGATAATGTGCCTGATGTGGAGAATGCAGACATTGACCGGTTCACCAAAGACATACTCAAGGATGTGCTGTGACCATGGCGATCATAATCAGAATGAAGGAACTGGTAACTGAAAGCGATCCTGAAAGTGAGTATCCAAGGAATATCATGCGCACAACGGGGATATACAAAGTCCCGAATAACTTCGACTACGGTGCTCTTTGTGATGACCGTAACGATGTAGAAGTAATCGCGGAGAGTGTGCCTGATGATGCCGTAATGGGCATCCGGGATATGCCCGCACCGAAGCCGGCATTGAAAGATGAAGGTGAACTCTCAGATATCATCCTGAGTAACATCCATTTGCTAACCTGCTCAAACTGCGGAAAAGCGCTCAAAGATGTTCCATCCAGACATAGAGTCGGGGTAGAAGAGGCTGGGGTGTTGTGCATCGATCCAGGGAACATTAATTACCCGCGCGAGCCGGACGAGCCGGCGCATGCCTATTTCGAGTGTATGGAATGCCGGGGATTTGAGAATGGTAATTAGTGCCCGGCACCTGATGGCAACCCGTGCGAACCTACGCATAGCACACGAGCACCAGCATGATAAAGCGCTGTGGGAAGAAGAACATGGAAGTTGCAGGAAATGCGATCATGATAATGATCCTAGCCCGATAGCCCGTTGTAACGACTGCATCAACGGCCGCGGGAAGATCGATTTATATAAGCGAAAACTGAAAAAGGAGAATAAGATGAGAATTACAGTATACTCAACACCATCGTGCTCGAACTGCGTGGCGCTGAAAGAGCTGCTTAAGAAGGCGGGACTGGAGTTCGCTGAAGTGAATATGGCGACACCTGCTGGGCTTACGGAGCTCAGGATGAATGGGGTGTTTGCTATAAGTGCGCCCGTTCTTCAAATAGACGGTTCCTTTTATCAGAGATTGTCCAACGAGAAGGGACTAAATATCGACTTAGTGAAAGGATACTTACTCAAGCACGGTTGCTAAGGCGATATGTCCAATATGGCGGTAGAGCGCGGGTCTGAAGTGAATAGGTGTCTCTGTCAGTCCACCGTCGTTGAGTGTGATGGGCGGAATTACTGGAAGGTTCCACGGATATTTCAAAAGACTCCGCACGTAGTGCGGAGATTGTTATTTCAGCAGGATTATCTCATGCTCGTATAGGGCGATACGAATCCAGAGAGACTTTTATCAAAAGCTGAAAATAGGCGAAAATTATAAGTAGGTTTGGACATACCTATACCAATTGAAAAGAAGAGTTATCGTCTATTTTATCAAATTGGAATTATATAATATACGAGGTACTGTGTACGGTTAGGTTAAGCTTAATTAAAGGTTGAATCTGCTTTTCGACACATGCGAATAACTCAACAATAGAATAAGGAGGATATCTTATGTTAGAAACGAATCAATCTTTAAGGGGTGAAAAGGGCTTGGAGTTAACCAATGTAGAATGGCTTCTCGACCATCATAAAACAAAATTGCAGGAACGGCGTGAAACGGTTGATGATTTAAATCTTAAACCAGGAGATGT
>Ga0180732_1001615_pt1 | contig 13458 bp, 15 predicted proteins | sample KR11_01MetaG_FD_148674 | JGI IMG/M metagenome (GOLD analysis project Ga0180732, IMG submission 148674) | Groundwater microbial communities from the Olkiluoto Island deep subsurface site, Finland - KR11_0.1 MetaG | ecosystem: Environmental > Aquatic > Deep subsurface > Groundwater | place...
CACCCGAGAGGGTCGTGCCGCCGACCGGTCCTGAGGACATGATGATGCGGTTTTGGGGGTCATCCCACTCAATCCCGGGAGGCACCTCACGGTAGAGATATTCGACACCGAAGCCCGTGCCTCCGATATATTTCTCCGCCATTTCGGGCTCCAGGGGTTCATCGTGAATCGACCCGTTGGTCAAATCGACCCGCAGGACCTTTCCCATGTAACCATAAAGTGTTCTGTCCATCCTCATACCCCCTTTCAATTCCTCCGGGCACGCTAACAGATGATTCATGTGTAATCAACAAAATTCCTTGCTTCCCTGAGAGGAGTGATGGTAGGTAATTGGACAAATCACTTCACACAGGGAGATGCCTATGAAAGCGATGGTGCTTCAACGGAAGAACGAACCGTTCGTTTTGGAAGAGCGGCCGGACCCCAAAGCCGGGCCCGGCGAGGCGGTGGCAAGGGTGATCGCATGCGGTTCCGGACTCACCATCCACCACACCCGGGCGGGCCGCACGGTAAACAATTACCCGATCATCATCGGGCACGAAGTGTTAGGGGAGATCGTCGAAACCGGGCATGGCGTCCACGGCTTGAAAGCGGGGGACATCGTGACCCCCCACTGCTACCTCAGCTGCGGGTATTGCCGCTGGTGTCGGATCAACCGGGAGACCCTGTGCGACAACCTGGCCGGCTTCGTCGGTCGCCAGATGGACGGGGGTTATGCAGAGTTCATCAAACTGCCCGCCCGCAACTGGATCCATGTCCCCGATGGGATCGACTACAAAAACCACCCGGCCGAGGCTGCCGTCATCTGCGACGCCATAGTGACCCCTTACAAGGTGATCCGCCGGGCCCGCATTACCCCCATGGAGAACGTCGCCGTCTTCGGGGCGGGCGGCGGGCTGGGAATCCACATGGTCATGATGGCGAGCTGGGCTCATGCCCGCGTCATCGCCGTGGACATCTCGGCGGAGAAACTCAAGACATGCCGTGAGGTGGGGGCGGATGCCGTCGTGGATGCCTCGAAGGGGAACGTCGTCGAGGCTCTTAGGGACCTGACGGGGGGCGTCGGGGTGGACGTGGCCGTCGATTTCGTCTCCCAGGTCTCGACCCTTGAAGCCGCCGCCGATTCCCTGGGCAAGGGGGGAAGGCTCGTCACCCTGGGGGGATACTCGCCTGAGCCTTTCCGCGTTTCGGCCTCCCGGCTGCTCCTGGGCGAGCTTGAAATCATGGGAAGCCGGGCCTTCACAAGGCAGGAGATCATCGAGTCCCTCGATCTCTGCGCCCGGGGGCAGGTCTGGCCTCTGGTGACCGAAACCTATCGCCTCGAGGAGGCGGAGAAGGTCCACGCTCGCCTCGATGCGGGACTCATCACCGGCAGGGCGGCCATCGTCATGGGCTGAATCCCCGCCTCCCTTCTCTCGGGAAGGGAGACGGGTACAGGAGCAGGAAGATATCCCCATGGATAAAAAACCCCGGATGCTCACCTGGGCGGATTTCACGCCCGATTTTCCCGTGTGGAAGCTTCATCCCGCAGGCTGCACACTCGCCACGAGGGAACTGGCGCCTGGCGTCTACGCCCTGATCAGCTCCATCCCCGGTGTGGACAATGCCGGTTTCGTGGTAGGCGAAAAGAGAGTGCTCGTGATCGACGCCCATATCTGTATCCCCATGGCCCGCCAGATCCAGGAGCGGGTGCGCGAGGTGACGGACAAGCCGATGCTCTTTCTCGTAAACTCGAACTACCACGGGGACCATACCTTCGGGAATTGCGCCTTTCCGGCGGAGACCTTGGTCATCCAGCAGCGTGAAACCGCGGCGCGGACGCCTTACCTCGAGGAGGAGCTGGCGTTCATGCTGCCGGCGGTGAACAACGACCACAAGATTTTCGAGGGGGTCACGCTGCGTCTCCCCGACATTGTCTTTGACGACTACCTCCGCATCGACCTGGGTGGACGGATCGTCGAGATCCACTGGTTCGGCCCCGCGAACACGCCGGGAGACACCATCACCTACGTCCCCGAGGCCAAGGTGGCCTGGACCGGCAACATGACGGGGGGCTCCTTCGGTCTCGCTTTGGAGAGCGACGCCCCCACCTTTCTCGGGACGCTTACCCGCTTCATCCAGGCGGTCGAAGTCGAGACGCTGATCCCGGGCCACTCCGCCCCCTTAGGACCGTCGGACCTGTGGCTGTATATGCTCTACTTCAGCCGGCTCACCAACGACATGAAACAGGCCCTGAGCGCAGGATGGACGTTGGAGGAGACCCTCGAGAGAATTCCCATGGGAGAGGCGTTTGGCCTTCCCTCCTCAGACCCGCGGGCCCCTTTCATGGAAGGGCGGCACAGATACAACGTCCGGAGGACGTATCTTTCCCTGACAAAGGAGGAATATCGGCATGGGTGAAAAACTGGGGATGATCGGACTGGGCAAGATGGGGCTGGCGCTCGCGCGCACGAGGAGAACGGCATTGAGCTCCAGGTGGTGAAGGCCGCGAGAGAGATGTTCAGGCGCGCCTACGACGCCGGTTGGGGGAAGGACGACGCCACACGCGTCATCGAGGTTTACGAAGGGAAAGACCGCAAATAGGGTACTCGCTGCCTCGCCGGTGATTTCATTGCCGCCCCGGCCATCCCGTATGGCGCTAAAACGTCTTTTTCCTCCGCCACTTTTTCGGACGGTCACCGGGGAGCAGCAACCCGCTCGCATCGACTCTTAGGTTCACCATGGCCTTGGCCAATTCGATGGCGCAGCTGTACCCTTCCAGAACGGGGATTTCCCATCCCATGTCGTGCAGGCGTTTTTCGACAAACGGCCTGAGCCAGAAGGAAGCGGAGCATCCGAAGGTGATGACCTCGGCGCCGTCTTCCTCGATGGAAGCGATCGCCTCACGGACCGCGCATTCCACGGCGTCCGACGGTTCCCCCCGCAGCGCCTTCGCCTTCTCGATATGGAGGGAGGAGTTATCGGTGAACGGAGGCCGGGGAAGGGGATAATTGATGTTGCGGATCGAGGCGCACCGCTCGGTAAAGCGGTGCTGGACCACAAGGTTGTAATAATACATGTTGTGATTTTCGGCGATGTCGATGACGCTGAATTTGTTGCCCAGCATGGTGGCGATGTGCATCTGGGAGAAGGCGCAGGATGTCACGGGAATCTTGTAATGCCGGGCAATTTCCCGGGATTCGATAAACCCCGGTTCCCCTCCGCCCAACAGCACGATCGCATTGTACTTACCGCTCTCGCAGGCCTCCCGGACAATCGGCAGGCGGCCGGCGGCGACGTAAGCGAACTCTTCCCGGGTCTCCACGGGCCAGTCGCCATAGGGGGCAAGCGGCCCCGGATGCAGCTCCCATTCAACGTCCTGAAGCAGATGCTTGACGTTGTCGTAGTTCATCAGACGTTTTTCCTTGGGACCCTCAATCGTTCGATGCACGTACTTGCTGGTCGGAGGCAAACTGAAGGCTTGCGTCAGGAAAAAGCGATATTTTCTTTGTTCCGGCGACATCATTACCCTCCCTGTGCAGGATCATTGTTCATCAATTACAGCTCAATCAGTTCTCTCGGCAGCTTTGCAGAAAGCACCCGTGTCCCTGTCTCGGTGACGAGGACGTTATCTTCAAACCGCATGGTGCCGAAATTGGGGTCCGATACCGCCGGTTCAAGGGCAAATACCATACCCGGCTTGAACAAACGGATTGAAGCTCCCCGCCCACAGGGCGGGGCTTGCGGGTTGCGCTCCCGGTCAATCGGATAGCCCTTCGCTCAGCTTCAGTCCGTGTTCAAGGGCCTGTCTGTTGATCTTAAGGAAACTTCGGGGGATCTGCGCTTCGAGCACCTTGATGATAGACTCGGGTCGGACCAGCTTCGTCAGTCCGATCACTACCCCGAGCATACAGATGTTGAAAACGATCGGCCGGCCGATCTTCTCCATCACCGTCTCGTACATCGGCAGTTCCACCTGCCGCGCATCCACCTTCTTTCCCAGTTTGACATAGCGGCTGTCGGTGATAAACAGACCGCCCGGACGGAGGATGGAAAAATAATTCGCATACGCCTGCTGTGTCAGACACACCAGCACGTTGGGCTGAATCACCTTCGGAAAGTGGATCGAGGACTCGGCGATGATGACATCGGCGCGGGTGGCGCCGCCCCGCGCCTCCGGGCCGTAGGATTGAGACTGAACGGCTATGAGATTTTCATGCAGTACGGCGGCCTCCGCCAGAATGATCGCCGCCGTGATCACCCCCTGCCCGCCCGAACCGGAAAAAACCATCCTGCATCGTTCCATGGTCAGCTTCCCTTCATTGCCCGCTCAACGAGCTTCTGATACTCGGTGCAGTACTCCGGCATCTCCTTTTTCACAAAAATTCCGCGCTCGATCAGCGAAGCATTTTCCTGCTTCGCCTTGGAACCGATCGGGGTGGTGATGGTCTTTAACTTCTCAATCATGTCCACCGCACTTCCCTCCTTGTTCTTTCTGCCGAAGTACGTCGGGCAGGGCGTCATCACCTCCACTACCGAGAATCCTTTGTGCTGGATCGCCTCCTGCAGGACATCGGCCAGTTGATTAACGTGGTATGCCGTAGCGCGCGCCACAAAGGTGGCCCCTGCCGCCGTCGCCATGCTCACCACATCGAATTCCTGGTCGATATTCGAATAGGGCGCCGTCGTCGCCATAGTGCCGTAGCCCGACAACGGCGAATACTGACCGCCTGTCATTCCGTACACCTTGTTGTTCATCACAATCGCCGTCATATCGATGTTCCTCCGGCACGCATGGATGAAATGGTTTCCCCCGATCGATAAGGCATCGCCATCTCCCATCGGCACCAGCAGTGTGAGATCCGGTCGACTCATCTTCACCCCGATGGCAAACGCCAGCGCCCGCCCGTGGATCGTATGCAGCGTGTGAAAATCCAGGTATCCCACGATCCGGGATGAACAGCCGATCCCCGACACCATCACGATGTCGTTTTTCTTCAACCCCGTACTCTCGATCGCGCGCAGAAGACCGTTGAGTGTGATCCCGTGCCCGCAGCCCGGACACCAGATATGCGGAAAGAACTTTTCCCGGAGATAGTCCTTTACGGCCATGTCAGACTCCTTTGCCTTGGATCAGACGCAGAATGTTGCGAATATCGGCCGGGGTGATCAATACCCCGTCCACACGATTGGCCAGAAAAATCCGCTCCGGATTGCCCACAGCCAACTTAACCGACTGTAAAACCTGACCCATGTTCATCTCCACGACCACCACATAGCGGGCGTTTTTCGTCTTCTCCCGCACCAGAGCTGAGGGAAACGGCCACAGTGTCTGGAGCTCCAACAGTCCGATCCTCTCCCCGTGCTGACGGCGGTCCGTCACCACATGCAGGGCGGAACGCGCCGACGCCCCGTACGAAATCAGAAGCATCTCCGCATCATCGACATAATATTCCTTGTAACGCGTCACTTCATCAACATGGCTGTCAATCTTGTCCACCAGGTGCCGCAGGAGATCGTGAACCTCCCGCGGATTCTCCGAGGGAAATCCCCACATGTCATGAAACAGGCCCGTCACATTGTATCGGTGCACCCCTCCGAAATCCGACATCGGCAGACGGCCGTCCTCCCTCGGTAAGTAGGGATGGTAGTCCACCCCCTCCCGCACCGATGTCTTGAGCCGCTCCACCAGAGGGATCTCCCCGGACTTCGGTATCTCCAGACGTTCCCGCATGTGCCCGACCACCTCGTCAAACAGCAGAATCACTGGCGTCCGGTAAGTCTCCGAAAAATTGAAGGCATCCACCGTCATCGCAAACACATCCTGATGATTCGAAGCGGTGAGCGCAATGATCGCATGATCTCCGTGCACTCCCCATCTGGCCTGGTTCACGTCCCCCTGGCTGACCTTCGTCGGCAACCCCGTCGAGGGGCCCCCCCGTTGCACATCCACGATAACGCAGGGGATCTCCGCCATGATTGCGTATCCCAGCCCCTCCTGCATCAGGGAGAAGCCAGGACCGCTCGTCGCCGTCATCACCTTTTGTCCCGTCAGCGACGCCCCGATGATTGCACAGATCGAGGCAATTTCGTCCTCCATCTGCATGAATTTTCCGCCCTTCCGGGGCAGGTGAACCGACATCAACTCCGCGATCTCCGTCGAAGGGGTGATCGGATACCCTGCAAAAAAATCCAGACCGGCGTATAACGCCGCCCTCACGCAGGCCTCGTTCCCCTGGACAAATGTCAATCTGCTGGCCATATCACTCCTGCTCCGTCTGCACCTCGATCGCCAAATCCGGGCACCTCAGCTCGCACAGCTTACAGCAAATGCAATCCTGCGGCCTGGCCGCCACCACCTTGTCATTTTCATCCAATTCCAGAACCTTCTTGGGGCAGAAATTCACGCAAATTCCGCACCCTTTGCACCAGTCGCGATTGATCAGGTGACCCTTCAGCTTTGCCTTCGCCATATGCCTGCCTGCTTTGTGGAAACCCCAAATTGCATCATGATCGTTTACTCTTGGAAAGTATAGAGAGAGCGATTCCCCGTGTCAAGCAGATTCAGGGTTCCCCGGGGAGATTGCCTCTCCGTATAGATTTCCATCGGATCAGCCGACGCCCGCTGCCTTCCGGGCCATTTCCTTTTTCTGTTCCAACGCCTCGATTTTGGCGCTTCTTGCCAGGATCTGTTTTGCTTTTTCATAATGCGGATAATCGATCATTTTCCCTTCCAGTGCCGCCGAGGCTCTGCCTGCCGCCAAGCTTCGCTCAAATGCATCGATGAGTTTCCGGGAATATTCGATCGCCTCTTGGGTGGGAGAAAAACACCTGTTTAAAATCTCCACATTCCCCGGATGAATGCAGCTGGATCCAAGAAATCCGTGTTTGTAGGAAAGGATGGCCATTTTCTCAAAGCCAACGTTGTCGGTGAAACCGGCCATACTGCCTACTAAGTTCAACGGCAGTTTGCCATAAGCCCGGGCGACAAACACGATCTGCATTCTGGGGATCAGCCACCCGTGATAGGTGTCCTCCGACAGTTCCATTCCGGTATTTGTGGCGAAATCCTCGGTGCCGAGGGAGAGTGAATCTATGCGATCACTGGCGCCGGTAATTTCTTCCACATTGAGATATCCTCTCAGTGTTTCCGCGATCACCGAGATTTTCACATGCCCGGGAGGGATGTCCCTCTTTCTTTCCAGATCGGTGAGAAGCCGATCGAGGTCTCTCACCTGATCACCCGTCTCCACCTTCGGGAAAAAAATGCCGTCTAATCCAGGCCAGACGGAGGCTTCAATATCACCCAGCAGCAATTCGTCGGTATGATTGACCCTCACCAAAACATCGCTCCCGCCCCTGCCCACTAGAGGGATAGACTCTTTAATGACGGCCCTCGTCGCCACTTTCTCGGACATGGGAACGCTGTCTTCCAGGTCAAGGACAACGGCATCCGCATTCCGCAAGTGGGCTTTCTCAACATACTTTCTCTCGTTGGCCGGCATGATCAATCTCGATCGTCTAATGAGGTTCTGTGCATAGTCAAATCTCATTTCTCGTTCCTCCCGGGCGCCTGTTATTTTACACTTTTTGGGCGTTCTCTATCTGAAGCGATGTGAAAAGGCAACCGAATTAATCTATTTGACAGAATCTATTTGCAAATGTATAAAATCACCAGTATTCACATGCGGTCTGCGACACTCCGATCTATCACTCGAAATACGAAGAAGAATCTGTAATGAGGAGACAGGGTTATGACAAAGGCGCTGGAGGGGATAAAGGTGGTCGAGATCGGGGCGGCGGTCGCCATGCCGATTGCCGGGATGCTCATGGGGAGCTGGGGGGCGGACGTCGTCCATGTGGAAGCCCCGGGCGAAGGCGATATGCAGCGGTACTCGAGCCATCGCCTCGGGGCGTGGACGCAGTTCAGCGAGATCAATTACCTCTGGGAGCATGTGGACCGGAACAAGAAAAGCATCTGTATCAACCTGGCCAGCCCCGAAGGGCAGGAGATCATCCACCGGCTCTGCGCGGAGGCTGATGTCTTTCTGAACAACCTGCGCCCCTACGAGATGCAGAAGTTCAACCTGGCCTATGAAGCCATATCGGCCCGCAATCCCAAGATTATCTATGCAAATCTTACTGGCTACGGTCTGAATGGGCCGGAGAAGAACTCGGGCGGCTTCGACTCGGTGGCCTTCTGGGCCAGGAGCGGCGTCATGGAGATGATGCACGATCCGGACACGGCGCCGAACATTTCCCGAGGCGCCTACGGTGACAGCATTACTTCCCTGAGTCTACTGGCAGGCGTCATGACGGCGCTCTTCACTAGGGAGCGCACCGGAATCGGCCAGCAGGTAGAGGTCTCCCTGTACAATACCGCCACCTGGGTCCTGGGGTTCGATATCACGGGATGTCTGGTGACCGGAAAGGACGCCCCGCGGCCCCAGCGAAAATCGATGGCCAATCCTATCCGGAACCATTATCCCACAAAGGACAACCGCTGGATCATGCTGGGGATGACCAACGCCCAGACCTACTGGCCGGAATTCTGCATGGCGATCAACCGGCCGGAGCTGGAGAATGATCCCAAGTTTGTCGATTTCAACGCGAGGCAAAAAAACTGCGTCGAACTCGTCAAGATCATCGAGGATATCTTCAGGAACAAAACCTATGCTGAATGGTTGACGCATCTGCGCAAATTCAAGCTGGTGTGGTCGCCGGTCGTCACGCCATTGGAAGTGACCCATGACGAGCAGGCGATCGCCAACGACTTTTTCGGCGAGATGGATATCGCCGGCCACGGAACAATCAAGGTGCTCAACAATCCCATCAAACTGTCCAAGACTCCGGCCGGTATCCAGCGCCGGGCGCCGGAACTGGGTGAGCACACGGACGAGCTGCTGGCAAAGTTAGGATATGACCCCGAGGAGGTGAAGAGGATGAAGGCGGCGGGTGTCATCGGATAGGATCCCTAAAGGGCGCCATGATGGATCCGTAAAACCGTCAAATTTTCAACATCCGGATGGAAAGACTCATCGACGAACTGAAATCCGTGCCGTTGGCCAAGGGATTTGACGACATTCTTTATCCCGGCGAAATCGAGGCCCGCAACGAGGAGCGTTGTCTGCGGGAGGGCCTGCTCCTGCCGCAGCAGACCCTGGCCGACCTGACCAAACTGGGGCGGGAGACCGGCCGGGAAGCTCTCCTCCCGTCTTAGGGTCGACGGCACCCTCATTGGCTCCCATCCCGGTGCATCTCTTTATTCGAATAGCAGCCGCTGATCGACGTTGTCCCAATGTCAAGTTTATCCGGTCGATGCGTACTTTCAGCTTGAAAAGTTAATAAATCCCTTCAGACAGACTTTCTCTTTCACTAAATGACATTTGAATATTAGGAATATAGCAAGAAGCCCACGGTCTCGTAAGGCATAAATTGTTGACCCCCCTTCCCTATTTTGATATAATCGCCATCCAAAAAAAAAAGTACTCACATATTTTACTGGAGACATAAATGAACTGGTTTGAACTCATCTACAAATTTTTCGGCGGCCTGGGCGTTTTTTTCATAGGAATGAAATTTCTTTCCGACGGGCTGCAGGCATTGCCGGACCGTTTATCAAAAAAGTCATCAACGCACTGACCACCAATCGCATCATGGCCGTGCTGGTTGGAACGTTAGTGACCACACTGGTGCAATCCAGTTCGGTGACCACGGTCATGGTAGTGGGGCTAGTCAATGCCGGCCTGATGGAATTGACCCAGGCCATCGGGGTCATCTTAGGAGCCAACATCGGAACCACCATCACCGGGTGGATTATTGCCATCAAAGTCGGAAAATACGGCCTGCTGCTTGTGGGGGTGGGCATTTTCCCCATGCTGTTTGCCAATCGTGACAATTTCAAACAGGTCGGCAAGGTGTGTGTCGCGCTGGGATTTATTTTTCTGGGTCTGGAGTTTATGAGCGGCGCCTTCAAGCCCCTAAGATCCGATGATGGGTTCCTGGCCATACTGCAGTATTTTTCCGCAGATCATTTGGGGTCTCTGCTCGCATGCATCGGCATCGGTACGCTGTTGACCATGATTATCCAGTCCAGTTCTGCGATGCTGGGGGTGACGATCGCCCTGGCCTCAACGGGGGCCATCACCTTTCAAACGGCGGCTGCGCTGGTTCTCGGCGAGAACATCGGCACCACCATTACCGCTCTGCTGGCCAGTATTCCGGCCAACACCGAGGCAAAGCGAGCGGCGCGCGCCCATGCTTTGTTTAACGTCATCGGCGTGAGCGTTATGGTTCCCCTGTTCTGGTGGTATGTGCCGCTGGTTGACTCGCTGATCGGCGGCAGCGTCACCCAGACGGGTCCGGACGGGAGTTTTGTGAATGTGGCCTCCCACATTGCGCTGGCCCATTCCCTGTTTAACGTGACCAACACCTTGCTGTTCCTGCCTTTTCTGCCGTGGCTTGCCCGGCTGGTGGTCCTGATTACCCCCAGGCCGAAGACCAAGGAAATTTCCAGACTCCAGCATCTGGATTCGGACATTCAGGTTCCGCCGTCTCTGGCCCTGGTCGCTTCGGAAAAAGAAATGATCGTTTTTTTCGAAATGATTTCTGAAGCCCTTAGGGAAACCCAGAGTGTGATTTTAGAGCCTGATAAATCCAGACAAGCCGCAGAAAATATCAACCGGATTGAAAAAGAAAGCGACGAGCTGCAAAGGGACATCACCGTTTACCTTGCCCGGATCCAGCAGGGCACTTTGACGAACCAGGAGAGCACTCAAAGCCAGTCCTTGATTCGTGTGGCAGACGAGCTGGAGAGCATCACCGATTACTGCGCCTCCATCGTACGGTACAGAAATCGCATCACCGGGACCGAAGAATTCACCCCGGACGCCCTCGCGGAGCTGAAAGACTATTCGGACGGGGTCCTCCGATACTTCGGACTGGTCCGGGACGGCTTCAGGGAAAGGAAAAAGTGGGACGTTCCAAAGATGAAAGACGAACGGGACATTCTCAGAGACAAGGCCAATGAGATTCGGCAAAATCACGAAGAGCGTCTGAACCAAGGCAAATGCCAGCCCCTGACAGGAATGATCTACAGCGACATCGTGGTTGCCTTCAGAAAAATCAACGGCCATATCCTCAATGTGGCCGAATCCATGGCGGGTTCCACCGGCAAGAGCGGCGCGATGGCATAAGGTGATCCACCGGGGTCTGAAGAAGCACCCGGCCTATAAGCTGTCCGCCGGGCCGTGCACTCTGTGACCGCCTGATTTCCCAGCAGTGCCACATTATCTCACCGTGTATCCGATGCCTAATGCCAAGAATTCATACCTCGGACTCGATCACTTTGAAAATGACCCTGTAATCACCCAGGCGGAGCTTCCAGTAGCCTTTGAGTGACTTTCGCAAAGGCTCCCCATAGTCTTGAGGTGCAGTCTGCAATCGTTCTTCTATGGCCTCTCTCATGTTTGTTATGTGCAAGCAGATGGCAACCGACCTTTGCTGCCCGACAGCACATTGTGGTTGCCAAAGGGTATGATATCTCCGCTGGTGAGGATCAATCCAGTACAGCGATGGCTTCAATCTCCAACAGCCAATCCGGGTCAACCAGGCGAGAGACCTGTACCATCGTACTGGCCACGGGCTCCCGGAAGTATTCACCGCGAAGCTTCCTAATCGTCTCCCGGTGAGCATCCAGGTCCGTGGAATAGATGTTCAGTTTCACGACATGATGAAAATCTGCCCCGACGGACTCCAGACATTTCTGGAGGTTTTGAAAAATCTTCCGAGCCTGAACCTCGATCTCTCGCTTGCCCACGAGATTGCCCTGTTCATCCACCGAGGTCTGCCCGGCGATGTAGACCTGTTTTCCTGTCTGTACGACTTGGGCGAATATCGGGCGGGGGTCCCAAAGTCCTGCCGGCTGCACGAGTGTTCGTGTCATATGTCCTCCTTTTAAAAAAGATCTTTTATAAAGAACTATATCACTTTCTGGTTTCTCAATTCGGTTATCTGCTCCGGTGTATAATTGAGGAGTTCCGTGAGAATCCCCTCGGTATGTTCCCCCAGGTACGGAGGACGCTTAAATATCTCTTGCTCAATCTCAGACATTTTGATGGGATTTCCCAGGATTTTCAGTTTTTTATTGTTCTCGTATTCCACCTCAACCACCATATTGCGGCTCAACGTCTGAGGATCTGCAAGCGCTTTATCGATCGTGTTGATTGGGGCGATGGGGATTCTTTTCTCCAATAATTCCAGCCATCCCTCTCCCGTCTTTTCGAGAAAGGCCTTATCCAGAATCAGATAGAGCTCCTCCTTGTTCTTGAGACGATTCTCCCGGGAATTGAATTTTTGATCACTGCCCATATCCGGTTTTCCGATAGCCTCGCACAAATCGGCAAATATGCTATCCGTATTGGCGTCGATGACGATCGCAAACGTTTTGGTCTGGAATGCCCTGATAGGGTGGGCTGAAACATGACCCGAGCCGACCGGCCGCGCAATCTCTTTTCCCACAAGATAGAACTGGGCCCGGTAGGTGAGCAGCGAAGTCTGAGAGTCTACCAGGCTGACATCAATCTGCTGGCCTCGCCCGGTCTGTTCCCTGTGATACAGTGCGGCTAAAATCCCCTGGGAAGCAAACAATCCGCCGGTCAAGTCGCCCATCGGCGCGCCCATTCTCACCGGCATTTGGTCGGGTTCCCCGGTATAGCTCATGATCCCACCCCTTGCCTGAATCACCAGATCAAAGGCCGGCCGATCTTTGAAGGGACCTGTCTGGCCGTATCCGGATATGGAACAGCAGATGATGCGGGGATTGATGCTCTTGAGGGCGTTGTAATCGATACCCAGTTTTCTCACCACCCCTGGTCTGAAATTGTCAATCACCACATCGGATGCCTTTGCCAGATCGAGGAATATCCTCTTCCCCTGGTCACTTTTTAAATCGAGGGTCATGCTTTTCTTGTTTCTATTCATGGCGATAAAATAGGCGGATTGACCCTCAAAAAAATAAGGAGGCATCTCTCGGGATGATTCGCCGATCCCCGGCTTTTCGATCTTGATCACCTCCGCCCCCAGGTCCCCTAAAATCAATGTACAATAGGGACCGGCCATAATAAGCGTCAAATCAAGAATCCGTATATTTGATAATGGTAAGCTCATCTGTTGATAGTCCCCCTTTTGAAGGTTAGAGTCGATGTGAGAGCGTTTTTTTGATACGCGACATATAAGATGAACCGTCTGGTGTGTCAAGCACAATGGCCGCCGGGGTTTTTATGGTTTTCACAGGAAAAATCGCGCTATAATGCCAAAAAGCCGGAGGAATTTTACTTCAAAATGGCCTCATAGAGCATTTCATACTGCCTGGAACTCTCCTCCCATGTAAATAACTCCATCATTGCCCGATGCTGCATTTCAAGATACAGGGGCGGGTGCTCCAGGTAGAGGGAGATTGCCCGTTTAAGCGCTTCATAA
>Ga0180732_1001616_pt1 | contig 13449 bp, 19 predicted proteins | sample KR11_01MetaG_FD_148674 | JGI IMG/M metagenome (GOLD analysis project Ga0180732, IMG submission 148674) | Groundwater microbial communities from the Olkiluoto Island deep subsurface site, Finland - KR11_0.1 MetaG | ecosystem: Environmental > Aquatic > Deep subsurface > Groundwater | place...
TTGGTGGCAGAGGATACTTGATTTTATAAAGAGAGTATGCTACAATAAAGGTCGGTAAAAGTTGAAACAAATGAGATTTTTCAAAAGCAAAAAAACTTTAATGGCGGAAAAAAATAAAGAAATCGAAGCCAAAGTCCAAGCCTTTCTGGCAGAGTATCGGGTATTGAGTGCCAAACACCAAATCGACATCGGTGCTCAATTAAAAGTTGACCAAAACGGCATTGTGCCGGTGATAGTTTTCAAGGATTTAAAGGCCGATAATAAATAAATTACTATGCCAGTAAAAATAGTTAAAACAGGCAAGGGAACTTATAGGGTTAGCACTCCTGGCGGAACAAAAGCGAAGGGAACAACAAAAGAAAAGGCCGAAGCCCAAGCGCGACTTTTAAGGGGGATTGAGCACGGGATGGTTCCAAGAAAATCCAAAAGATGATTAAAGGGAAAGGAAATAAATAGCCAAAGATAGATATAAAAGAATGGTTAATAAATAGATTTAATAATCATTATGCCAAGAGGAGGAAAAATGCCTGGAGCTGGAAGACCGAAAGGTTCTAAAGACCCTCTCACAATCCAGCGAGAAGCACTGAAAAAATATATTTTAGGGAGAATAATCAGAGAGAAAAAGCCGATTATTGATGAATTACTTAAAAGAGCGAAGAAAGGCGAATTGGACGCAATCAGGGAACTTTTTGATAGAGCCTTAGGAAAACCGGCGCAGGATTTCGGAATAGACTTCATTTCGGCAGGAGATATTTTAACATTAGAACAAATTGATGCCTTACTCGCCCGAAGAGCAAAAGAAAATATCGCAAGCAGGAAGGTATAGTTTAATTGATTTTTCGATAATTACCTTTCCTGTTTATAAGCCAAACTGGCATCACGAAATTTTAGCAAAGAAATTAGAAGCAGTAGAGCGAGGCGAGGTAAAGCGATTAATGGTGATGATGCCGCCAAGATACGGAAAATCAGAGTTAGTTTCGATTAGGTTTCCTGCTTGGTTTTTAGGGAAAAATCCCCAGAAAGACATAATCACCACCTCTTATAACGCCGAATTAGCCGTAGAGTTTGGGGGGAAAACAAGAGATATTATCGCCGACCCGATTTTCAGCGTGATTTTCCCAGAAGGCGTAACCTTGAAGGAAGACGAGCAAGCGAAGGGCAGGTGGAGAACAAATAAGGGGGGAAGTTATACGAGTGCCGGTATTGGCGGTCCGATAACTGGAAGAGGCGCTCATATTTTACTGATTGATGACCCGATTAAAAACAGGGAAGAAGCGGAAAGCAAATTAATAAGAGATAAACATTGGGATTGGTATCGTTCAACGGCTTATACCCGTTTGGAAAAGGAGGCGGCAATCGTGTTGGTTTTAACCCGCTGGCATTTGGATGATTTAGCGGGAAGGTTGTTAAAAGAAGAGGAAGAAGGTGGGGAAAAATGGGAGGTCGTAAAATTTCCAGCTATCGCCATTGAAGATGAAGAATGCCGAAAAGAGGGCGAACCATTGTGGCCGGAAAAGTATTCACTGGAAAGTCTTAAGCAAACGAAGAAGACGGTAGGAATTTATAACTGGTCTTCTTTATATCAACAAGAGGCATTAATATCAGAAAATCAGGAATTCAAAATTGAATTCATTAAAAAAAGAAAAAGGTCGGAAGTCGAAGTATTGGATACAAGAAAATTCCTGACGATTGACACTGCTTATTCCCAAAAGACCGAAGCTGATTATTGCGGAGTAACGAAGAATTATGTTGATAAGGAAAACAAGTGGAATCTTTCGGCTTTTCGTGTTAAACTATCGCCGGGAGAACTCGTAAACCTGATATTTACTCTATATAAGGCGGATTACTTCGAAAAAATAGGCATAGAGAAAACAGCGTATCTTGCCGGATTAAAACCCCATTTGGACGAAGAACAGAGGAAGCGGGACATATTTTTGCCGATAGTTGAATTGGAACACAAGGAAGTCAATAAACACACAAGAATAAGGGGATTATTGCCCCGTTATGAATCGAGTTCGATATTTCATATTGAAGGAGAATGCGATGATTTGGAAGAAGAAATGTTGTCTTTCCCGAAAGGTTCAAATGACGATGTTCTTGATTCCTGCGCTTATCAATTACAGATAGCCGAGCCACCCGAAAATAGAGAGAAAAATTTAATGGAAATATTAAAAATTAGGGAAGAACGCAAAAACGAATTCGCTTGATTTTATAAATTTATTGTGTTATAATGAACCAAAGTGAAGAAATGACAAAGCAGTTTTCCAAGATATTTGAGGAATCAAACGACTCTATTGAGCAGGCGAAAGGGGAAATCAAAAAGAGGCGGGAAGAGATATTAAAAGATAAAGACTTTATTATATGAACTTATTAAATGAACTTATTAAAAACTATTGAAAACGAGATAGATTCTTATCTCAATAAGGAAGTTGACCTGTCCGATGGCGTTAAGTTTTTGCAGGCCAAACTAATTAGGCGGATTTCCTTTTACCAGAACCAAATTTATCCGAAAGGCAAAACCGATAGTCAGGGAAATTATAGGTATTTTTACGACATCGTTTCGCCCCGCATCAACTCGGAAGTCAAGAATATAGATTTCGACACCAAAGATGTCGCTATTTATTCCGAGGCGACCTTGATTGACAAACTGGCGATTCTTTTGAGCAATCTGTTCCTGCGGAAATGGCTCGTCCAAAACAAGAAAGGCGAGGAAATCAACGATGCTATTGAGAATTTCTCGGCTTGGGGAAATGTGGTCTGGAAGAAGATTAAGGGCGGTTACGATCAGGTGGATTTGAAGAACTTTTATGTCCTCAACCAAGTTGCCAAGACCTTGGACGACAGCGATGTCATCGAACGGCACATCCTCACCCAGTCCGATTTGCGGGCCAAGAAAGGCATCTGGGAAAATGTTGAGGAAGTCATCAAGAGTTGCGGCAACCGCTACTTCTCCGCCACCGAGAAATCCACCGACATCGAGATGACGACCAAGTTTTATGAGATTTACGAAAGGAATGGAGAAGTGAGCGAAAAGGACCTACTTGAGGTCCAAAAAAAGCAAGGCGGAAACGAAGAAAATTATGTGATGGCTAAAATCATCGTGGCCGGACTAAAGAACGAGCAAGGGAGGTTTGTTTTGTTCGCCGAAGAAATCAAGGACAAACCTTACAAAGAAGCCCATCGGGGAAGATATGACGGCCGGTGGTTCCGAAAGGGGCTTTATGAAATCCTTTTTGACTGTCAGACCAGAGCCAACGAAATCGGCAACCAATTATCAAGGGGTTTAGAGTGGGCTTCCAAGACCATATTTAGAAGTTCCGACACCCTGATAATCCAGAACGCTTTGACCGATATGCGAAGCGGAGACATCATTAAAGCTAAAGAACTGGCCCAAGTGGAAATGAGGATGCAGGGATTCGACCAACTGGTGGCCGACTGGAATCGGAACATTCAACTGGCCAACGAACTGGCGAATAGTTACGAAGTGGTTACCGGCGAGAATCTGCCTTCGGGAACGCCCTTCAGGTTGGGGGCTTTACAGAACCAGAACGCCAATAAATTGTTTGACTTCTTAAGAGAGAAACTGGCTCTGGCTTTAGAAGAGCTTTTCAACGATTGGATTGTTCCCGAAATGATGAAAGAACTGCGGGCGAAAGAGGTTCTGGATTTGACCGGCAGCGAGGAACATTTGAAAGAGTATTACGAAATGCTGACCAAAGCGTGGTATATCAACAATCTTTTGTCTTTTCCCCCGCACTCAACCGAACAAGGCGAAATGTTGAGAAACTTGAAACTGGAGGAACTGAAGAAAAACAAGAAAGCGATGATTGAAATTGAGGACGGATTTTGGGATAAGTTCAAGCCGAGAGCGAAAGTGGTTATAAGTGGTGAAGGGGTGAATTTGCTTGTCGAACTTGAAAGTTTATATAGTTTTATTTCTTTAGAACAAGACCCCATAAGACGAACGGCAATGATAGAAATGGCAATGGCGAAAAAGGGATTAGATTTAACTTCTTTGCCGAAATCTCCGCCACAACCGATTACCCCAGCCACACCGACTCAAGGAATGGCGGCGTTAGGGGGGAAAATGCCTATTTTAACGACTTAATATGAATCAACTCCAAGAATTATTAAAATCCGATGCTGGCAAACCCATCAAGCAATTTCTATTGTCCCATTACTTGCGATTGAAAAGCATTGACAATATCAAGGATTGCGAAACAGAAAAAGCCCAGGCATTAGAAGTTAAGGCTACAAAAAAAGCGGTTGAGATATTGAAAGATATTTTGTCGGAGATAATAAACATCGAAAACTTTGAAAACAAACCAAAGGCCGAGGAAGATAAGTTGTTTATTTTATAATGCCAGCCAAAATAAAGGTAAAAAAACCAATAGAGAAACCAATTGAACCGATTAAGCCGGTTGTTTCCGAGAAAACCATCGCCGAACTTGTGAATGCTAACGGCGATGTTATTTTCTCGTTTTCCAAAGAGAAGAACGGTTATAACTGGGTTGAATTATCTATGGGTATAGCCAAAAGAAAGGGATTGGAAGTCAAATTTAGATGAAGACGGTTTCAATCATCGTCCCGACCCTCGGCCGGGAAGAAGGACTGAAGCGGTGTCTTGATTCCATAAAGAACCTCAATTACCCTCAAGAACTGATTGAGGTTCTGGTGATAAAGGACGAACCGAGATTGGGCGTTCCTAAAAGGGTCAATGAGGGGGTGGGCAAGTTAATGGGAGAACTGATAGTTTTCGGTAGTAATGACATAGAATTCACGCCTGACAGCGTCAAGTTGGCGGCGGAGGCGGCGGAAGAGTATGACTTGGTGGCATTCAACACGGGAAGCATTTTGCCTGATGAGGGAAACATAAACGAGCATTTTCTTATCAGGAAAGATTTTGTATTAAACAAGTTAAAGGGTAAATTATTCGATGAGGAACTCTGGCATTGCGGGTGTGATAATCTGCTCTGGACTCAGGTCAAGAAATATGGCAAAGCGACAAGATTGGATACCGCCGTAGTCCGCCATTATCATTTCACGAGAGGAGTGGAATTTGACGAAATATACAAAATCGGTTGGAGTCATGTTGAGGAAGATAGGAAGATTCTAAAAAGAAAGTTGGAAGAACTTAATACTTACAGCAACCAAATTGAGGGGATGATGGGTCAGAATGAATTATTGTGGCTTTATAAAACGGCTCAAGAAATGGATAGTGTCTGCGAAATCGGCAGTTGGATGGGAAGAAGCACGCACGCTTTGTTATCTGGATGTAAGGGGATAGTCCATTCGGTTGACCACTTTCTTGGTTCAACTGACCCGATAGAAACAGGTAATCGTGATGTTTATCCCGAATTTATTAAAAATGTAGGGCATTTTGAGAATCTAAAAGTTCATAGGATGTCAAGTTTGGAGGGGGCAAGGGAGTTTAAAGACAACTCTTTGGATATGGTTTTTATAGACGGCGGTCATCAATACCACGAAGTCATTGAGGATGTTAACATTTGGAAACCGAAGGTAAAGAAAATGTTATGCGGGCACGACTATCAGGCACAGCCAGTGGCGAGAGCGGTTTATGAATTATTAGGAAAAGTGGAGATTCAAGAAACTATTTGGTATTTAAAATTAGATAACCCGCTTCATCAATTAAAAGAAAAAATAGAAAGGAACGAGAACTTCAGTTTCGTCAAGATGGGAGATGGTGAGATTATGGCGATGTTTGGGGTTAAGGGTGAAAATTGCGATGGACAAAAATATAGTTTAGAGCTCAAAGAAGCATTAAAGAACGCCTATAAACGGATTAGCAAGGTCAAGAACGCCGTGATAACGAAGTGGAAATTAGGAATGGAGAATGAGCGAAAAATATTAGAGAACGAACTTGGCATAGAATGCGAGGCCGACCACAATTTGCTACTAAACAGAGTGGGTGAATTGTCTGTTTATCATTACAACTTCTGGCGGGCAATCAAGAACTCGAAGAGGAAGAAGATATTCGTTGGCCCAATCAAGCTGAAAGGAGTGCTTAATTTTTTAGACATAGACGATTTTATAGAAATCCCCGAAACAAATGCCTTTGACTTCAAACCAAAGATTGAGACAGAAGATAACGCAATCGTTTTATTCAGTGCCGGATTGGCAAGTAAGGTTTGGATAGGCGAGATAATCAGCGAAAACATAACCTGCCTTGATTGCGGTTCGGCGTTTGACCCGTTGTTTGTCGGGCAGACAAGGACTAATCAGGTTCCGCAAGCAGAGTTAATGAACTTTTACAAAGATTTATTATTATTTAATTCAAGGGAAAACTTTTCCCTTTCGCAGGAGAATCACCCTGAACGATTATTTGCCGAGGGGGAACTTGGTAATGCGAAAACGATTTTAGACATAGGTTGCGGAAGCCACAAGACCATTCCTTCGGCAATAGGAGTTGATGTCATAAAAGGCGCTGATTTAGTCGCCAGTGGAGATAGTCTGCCGATAGAATCAGGAACGGTTGATGCCATTATTTCCCGACATAGTTTCGAACACCTATTAGACCCCGTTAAGGCAATTAAGGAATGGATTAGGGTGTTAGAAAGCGGCGGTAAGATTATAATGGTTCTGCCCGACCACGGAAGATTGGACACGATGGATAACATACTTTCGAGCGGCAAGCATTTACACGCCTACACCAGGGAATCGCTCAGTAATTTTTTATCAATATTTGATGAAATTGAAATAGAAAAAGTCGGGACTTGCGTGAAAAATTGGAGTTTCTACTGTATAGTTAAAAAAATATGACAAAAGGAATTTATAAAAGGGGAGTTTATAAAATAAATAAGAATAGTTTGGAGAATTTGACGTATCGTTTCCCAAAGGGCAATATTCCGTGGGATAAGAATAAAAAGGGAATTCACTTATCTTCTAAGAGTGAATGGCGGAAAAATAATACTCCGTGGAATAAAAATAAGAAACTTTCCATTAAACATAAAAAGAACTTAAGCAAATCTCATATTGGTATTCAAGCAGGACAAAAACACCCCTTTTGGAAAGGTGGAATTACTCCGATATATACCAAAATTAGAAACTCGCAAGGGGGATTATTGTGGCGTAAGGCAATTTTTACAAGAGACAATTTTACTTGCCAAAAATATGGAGTGCGAGGTGGTAATTTGGTTGCTCATCATATTCAAAATTTTGCTGAATTTGCAGAACTTCGTTTTGCTTTAGATAATGGAATAACATTATCTAAAAAAGCCCACGATGAATTTCATAAAATTTATGGCAGAAGAAATAATACTAAAGAACAATTAGAAGAATTTTTAATAAAGATATGAAGTTTAGCGTTGTTGTTATAGCAAAGAACGAAGAAAATACCATACCTAAATTAATTAAATCATTAGGAGATGTTGATGAGGTAATTTTATGTGATACTGGTTCAACCGACAAGACCATAGAAATTGCCAAGTCATTGGGGGCGAAAGTGGTTGAGAACAGGTTCAACGAACTGATTACCTCTAAAATGGCGAAATCCATAAACGCCCTTTCAAAAAGAAACAACGAACCCGACATCGTCAAGGCGGGAGATATGTCGTTCAACTTCTCGAAAGCAAGGAACTGGGCGGCCAGTCAGGCGAAGAACGATATTATTTTTATGCCAGACTGCGATGAAATAGTGGAGTGGGATTTACCGGCGGTTGAGGAACTTTGGAATAATGCTGACAGATTGGAATACAATTTTATATTCGCTTTTGACGCTAATGGCAATCCGGTAATCCAGTTTTTACACAGCAAGTTTTATAATCGGAAAAAATATGCGTGGTTTCGCCATATTCACGAGATTTTGATGCCATTGATTTATACCAATAAGATAGAGGGCTGGATGACCGACACGGAATTAAATTTTCTTTATGAACTATCAAAACAATATTCCACCATCGCCGAAATCGGAAGTTGGAAAGGCAGAAGCACTAATGCTCTGTTGTCCGGATGTAAGGGGAAGGTAACGGCGATTGACCATTTCCAGGGTTCGGACGAGAGAGACAAGACCCACGGCCAAGATACCTACGAGCAGTTCAAAGAGAACACGAAGCAATTTTCTAATTTGAAAGTTTTGAGGATGACCAGCGAGGAAGCGGCCAAGCAAGTCGGGTCGTTTGAGATGGTTTTTATAGACGGAGAACACACTTACGAAGGAGTAAAAAAAGACATCGAGTTATGGCTTCCGAAAACGACCAAGATTATTTGCGGACACGATTATTCCGATGTCTGGCCGGATGTCAAAAGGGCGGTGGAAGAAAAACTGGGGAAACTGCCGTGCGCCGACACTATCTGGTATAAGGTTTTGAAAGGCGGAGTTCCTGAGGTAACGAGTTTCAAGACCTTATTCACTGATAAGATTCTTTTGAAGCATTACCAGAACCCCGAAACCCTCCGCACTCAATACCTGAAAGGACTGGCGATAGACAATTATCAGAACGAATACAACGACCGGAACGCCCATTACTACGCCAGGGAACTGCGATACAGAGGATGGCATAAAAGTGCTATTGAAATGTTCCAAAGGCATATAGATAACCCTGGTTGGTCTACTGAACAGGGACAATCTTTAATTTTTATGGGTGACTCATTTTTGGATTTAGCTAAATTAAAAAGAGAAAGAAAATGAAGTTCCAGAAAGGACATAAGATAAATCTTGGTAGAAAACAGACCGAGAGTCATAGAAGGAATATCGGATTAGCCAATTCTATTGCTTTAAAGGGTAGGGTCCCTTGGAATAAGGGTAAAATCGGTGCACAAAAGTGGACAGAATCTCAAAGAGAAAAAATGAAGGGTATTAAAAATGGTATGTTTGGGAAGCGTCATACAGAAAGGGCAAGGCAACTAATACGGCAAAAAGCTACTGGAAGAAAGAGAACTCTTGCATCGAGATTCAAACAGAGAAGGTCAATGATAGGTAATCCAAATCGTAAGTTTAAAGATACAAACATCGAATTAAAGGTTGAGGCGGAGTTACAGCGAAGAAATATCAATTACCAGAAACAAGTCCCACTTTGTAAGATAGCAATCGTAGATTTCTATCTCCCAGAATATCGGATAGTAATTCAATGTGATGGTGACTATTGGCATAGTTTGCCGAAACAAAAAGAGAAAGACATAAGGCAAGATACTGTCTTAACTTTTAATGGTTTTAATGTTTATAGATTTTGGGAACACGAGATAAATAAGTCGGTTAAAGAGTGTATAAACAGATTATGCTTGAAGTAGGGAATATAGACAATTTAACAGTAGAGGGATTGGAGCGAGCGGCAAGGATTTGTTACCTTTTATCCATTGAAAGGGAGCCTAACCGTAGAGAATCCTATCTGGCTTTGGCTCAGATTTATTACAACAAGAAGATGTGGACGGAAGCGGAAAGGTGGTATCGGGTGGCTATAGGCATTCCAAAGACGAACTATTACGCCAATAATGAAATGAATTACGGGCATTATCCCCTCGGGCAGTTGGCGGTGTGCCTGTTCTATCTGGGTCGCAAGGATGAAAGTCTGGTGTATTTGAAGAAAGCATTGGAACTTGACCCCCACAACGAAGTGTATCGTAACAATTTACAATACTATTAATAGAAGGTCGACTATTGATTTTAATAAAAAAAGGTGTTATAATTGATTTATTAAAAATAAACGGGAAATATCCCAAAAACTATGGAAGAAGTCCAAAAACAGGAACTGGAAACTCCTAAAGAAAATCCAGAAGAGGAACAGGAACTCTTAAAAGAACCTGTAAGCGATGAAGTCCGATTATCGATTATCGAAAAATACGGACTGGACGAGGAAGCCAACGAAGAACTTATTACTAAGTTGGTTGAAGAAAACCTCGAATCTCGCAAGAAGTTGTCCACCGCCATTAAGCAAAAAATAGGATGGAGGACGAAAGCAACTCAGACTGAGAAAAAACCAGAGGAAAAACCTCAACCCCCAGTTAAAGTCGAAACTGATTTAGATAAAGTCATCGACCAGAAACTGGAGGAGCGGGAGTTGCAGTCGCTCGATATAAGCGACGAACTCAAGCGTGAAATAAAGACTTACGCTAAAGCCGGTGGTCTCACAATAAAGCAGGCTCTTCAGTCCGATTACTTCAAATATTTAAAAGGGCAGGAAGAAGCCAAGTTGAAAGTCGAGGAGGCAACCATTGGCGGGAAGCGTAGGGCTCCGTCTCGACAAGAGTTTGATTTAGACAGTCCTCCCACGCCTGATATGTCCACTAAAGAAGGACGAGGGGAATGGGAGAACTGGAAGAAATTCCTAAAGTCTAAGTCATAATTTAAGTCGTTTCGGGGTTAATTACTACCGAAATGACTACAAGTGCTAATGCTATTACAGCTTTCAATCCGGCATTTTGGGCGAGAGAAATGCAGGGCGTATTCCAACGGGACAATGTCGCCATTGCTTTGGCGAACACGGAACTTCGTGACCAACTTCCTTCTGGGACAATAATCCACAAGCCCTATCGGGGAACTTTAGTAGCTCAAACCTACGTCAAGGGAACCGATATTTCAACTTTCAACGACTTGTCCTCAACCGATGAATATCTGACGGTTGATACCACGAAGGTCGTGCCGTTTTATGTGGACGAATTGGATCGAATGGAGAATAAATGGGATGCGGCCGCGGTTTTCGCACAGGATGCCCAGAAAGTTCTGAATAACCTTTTAGACCAGGCGGTTCTGGCTAAATATTCGGATGCCCGGACTTCCATCACATCTCAGGACTTAGGCGGTTCAGGAACCGGTTCGGCTACCGTGAATGCGGCGAATATCGCCAATCTTTTTGCGGTGGCGGCCCGGAAACTTCAGGACGCCGATGTTCCAGGGAACGACCTTTGTGCGATAATCGGTCCCAGATTGCTTGAAACTTTAAGAGTGAGCGTGGCTGGACGGGAAACTGGATTTGGTGACACCGTGGGAGACAACGGCAAGATTTCAAACAGGTTTGGATTTGGGCTTTATTTCTCAAATAACATTCCTTTTTCTGCTCTTGTGACCTATGGCGGGACCACAAATAATCCGACTAATAATCCGACTGACGGCGATTACATCAAAATCGGAGATATTAAGTTCACTTTCAAATCCACTCTTACTACTGACCCAGCAACAGTGGCTGGCGAGATTAAGATTGAATCAACTGCGGCTGCTACTTTTGTCAATTTAGCGGCCTGTATTAACAGTGCAACTGTTAGTGCCGCAGCTTACACCCAGATTTCTACCGCTAACCGAAGGAAGCTTATCAAAGGTTCCATCACGGCGACCAATTCCGCTCCGACTGTGACTATTGCCGGATACGGCGATGTGCCGGTCCAAGAATATGACAGTGCCGGAACGCTTGGTGCCGCAACGAACATTGCTGTTACGAGCAACGCTCAATACCCGCTCTTTATGAAGAGAGGGGCCATTGATTTGGTTGTTCCAAAATCTCCAAATGTGGAGTTCAGGATGGCCGAAGTCCGTCTGGGACGATTTGTGTATCCGTGGATGAACTACGGGGTATACACCTTTGACCAGATGAAAGACGCTATGACTTACGGCAATATTGACACCTCAAGTTGGGTATAAAGATTTAACCTATAAAGATTTGACCTTCGGGAAGTGGTGAAAGGTAAAACTTCCCTCGAAAGGTCGGTAAGAGCTAACCTGTTTACCAACAGGAAAAACTCTAAATTAGACAAATAATTAGACAATTAGACAAACAAAATGGCTAAAATTTTCAATCGAGGAATTCTGGTTGCGGGAGACCCGACTTCAAAGGGCACCATAAGTTTTGATGCCATTGAGTTCGACAAAAGCAACAATATTTCCAGAGCAAGAGGATTAACAGTTCCTACGGGTGGATTAGCGGGATTTGCGGTTGGATGTATCTTCATCGATACCAGTCCAAGTGGTGTTGGAACTACTCTCTATATAAACGAAGGAACTGTTACTTCTTGTGATTTCAATGTGACTTCGACAGGGGCGCAAGGACCCACGGGATATACCGGATACACGGGACCCACAGGATATACGGGTCCGTCTGGGGCCAACTCAACTGTTACTGGTCCCACAGGATACACTGGTTACACCGGTCCTACCGGATACACCGGATATACAGGTTCTCAGGGGTCTGCTGGTCCGCAAGGAGCAATCGGTCCTACTGGTTACACGGGTCCTTCTGGGGCGAATTCCACCGTTACTGGTTACACTGGATATACCGGTGCGACCGGAGCGACTGGATACACGGGTTACACTGGATACGGACCAACTGGTTATACCGGACCCATAGGACCTACTGGATATACCGGTCCAAGTGGAGCCAATAGCACGGTAACGGGTCCGACTGGTTACACAGGAGCAACCTATACGACTGAAACGGCAACTTTGGACTTTGGAGCGGCCGTATTACAAGCTACCGGTGCTTGCACAGCAAGTTCCGATATTATCGGGCAGTATGTGTATAACATCACTGGAACCCCGACTCCGTCTCATTGTGAGTTGGAAGTTTCTGGAACGACAGTATATGGGACGCTGACATCGGCTCCCGGAGCAGGTGATGGCGTGGGAATCAAAGTGATTCTGCACAAGGCCTAACCTCATAGTTCTTGGTAGTTCTCTATAAAAGAATTACCCCCCTTCGGGGGAATAAAATACTAAACTTATGGATTATCTCTACAAGCACATAATCACGAACGATACTTATGTTTTGTCCACGAAAAGCGAGGGAATCCTGCATTCAATCGTGGTCGGCACTGCGGGCAACGGGACGGTGACCGTTTCCGACAACAAGGGAACGATTGCGGTTTTAAAGTCCAGCGTGGCGGAAAACACTTACCTTTACGACATTTCTTGGAACGGGTTTCTCAAGGTCGTGACCACGGCAACTTCGCCGTTGATAACGATTGCCTACAAATAGATGGAAAATCTTTACAAGCACATTTCAACGGCGACCACCACAACGGTTACTGGTTCAGGGCAGGGAGTCCTTCACGCAATTACGGTCAACAACGCCGTCGGAGCGATTACGGCTTTTGACCTTGACGGAAACATCGCAGTCCTCAAAAGCGGACTGGCTGAGGGAACTTACTTATTTGATGTTTCTTTCGCAGGATATTTAAAAGTTACCACCGCTGGTGCGGCAGACCTGACGATATCGTATAAACTAACGCAAACCTAAAATGGCGTGGACGCCCGAATCAAAGAGTTCAATGGCTTTCGGATTTCTATTACAAGAGATAGGGAATTTTATATTACAGGAAAACGGCGACAAGATAATTTTACAGGAAGTCCAAGAGTGGACTCCGAATACAAAACATACTTCAACTTTTACGCCGGAAACTAAACATACATCAAGTTTCACTCCTTTAACTAAACACACTTCAACTTTTATTCCGATAACTAAACATACATCGGTTTTTACGCCAATAACTAAGCATTAAAATGGCCGA
>Ga0180732_1001617_pt1 | contig 13448 bp, 12 predicted proteins | sample KR11_01MetaG_FD_148674 | JGI IMG/M metagenome (GOLD analysis project Ga0180732, IMG submission 148674) | Groundwater microbial communities from the Olkiluoto Island deep subsurface site, Finland - KR11_0.1 MetaG | ecosystem: Environmental > Aquatic > Deep subsurface > Groundwater | place...
CAAGAGTATGGGATGTTTCAGCGATATTGGTGGTTATAAGCACTCTTCCTTTTTGACCTTTTCGATTGAATCTCCTTTCTACCTCTGCTTCGCCTAATCTGCGATAAACCGTAAGTACCTGCACCTCAGATTCAGAGATCCTATTTATTCTTTTCATCTCTTTAATCTTTTTCGCAGTGTCTTTTATGAAGGCCTCTCCATGCAAAAAGACCAAGATGCTTCCTTCTTTAGTTTTCTGCAGAATTTCCATTACAAATCTTGCTATGGTCTCTGAAAGTTCAAACTCTTTCGGAGATTCTTTTTTATGCCTCCAGAATTTTTCTCTTTCCTTTGAATCTTGGCAAAGCCAGCAGCCGCAACCGCTGACTTTTTGATCATCACCCCAAAAGTGAACGTAGTAGTTATGCTTTCGTCTCGAAGAGTGATCGAGATTGAGAATATCTGCTTTTACTCCGACTTCTTTGAACGTATCCCTGAAACGTTCGGCGTTGACAGTGGCTGAAGAAATTACGACTTTCAGGTTTGGGTATCGCGCCAGTTCGTTTTTCAAAAGCATTAAAATGGTTTCGATGTTGCAACTGCGCTGATGCGCTTCGTCTACCATAATTAAGCTGTACTGGCTGAGTTTGCCTTCTCTTATCCAATTGCGTAGAGAGCCGTCAGTAACAGGCACTTCAATATTCCATCTATCATACTTCTCGCCCTCTTTGCCTCCGCCGTGGCGGAGCCCTAACATGTTCCCAGGACCCACCTTAGATCCCAAAAGTTTTTCAGCTATAAACGCAGGAATTCTTTCAACGGCCGAGGTCAAGGGCTCTGTGATAATTATTTGGCCTTGCCGGATTAGTCTTTCAATCAAATTTCCTTTGTATCCTTTTGGAGGAATGATTAATCTTAAAGGAAGGAAAGTTGATTTACCGGAACCAGTCGGAGCAACAACTACTACTACCTGGTTGTTCTCTAATTTTTCGTAAAACGCCAGAATATCCTTTTCTGTTATGCCAAATTCAATTTCCGACAAATCAACATCTTTGGATATCTCTTCAAGTTTTCTTTCGCCACGAGAAGCAAAACCGCTTTGCGAGGAGCCAAAGTGCGAGACAGGCGATCCTGTTTCGATTGGTTCAAAATATGGAACCTTTATCTTGCCCCTCTCTACTCCGTGGATTTGTTTGCATTCCGGACATCTCTCCGGCCTGCTTTCGCCCTTTTCCGCTTTTAAGAGAAAGGGAAGCTCATCGTATTCAAACTCTTTCTTGCAGTCTTTGCATACATATTTCTTTGCCCCAGTTGCCATTGTTCTTCTCCTATTTTAGAAGCTTGATTTCGTGTTTGGTTGTCAAAGTGCTGCCGATGTTTAGTTTAACTATTTACAGCATTTTTGTCAAAAAAAATAGGCGATAGTTAAATTACCCATATGTTGTATCTTTCAATATTTTTTTACTTCTGCTTATCTCTTATCATTTCTTCGGGAACTTCTTTCTATCAAATTCTTTTAGTTTTTCCACTAATTCTTCTATTCCAAAAACTACCGTTTGGATATATCCTTCTGTAACAATTCTTGGCGAGTCCTGGTTTGTTTCCTGAAATTGTTTTGAAATCCTTTCCTTAATTTCGTCGACCTTTATTTTATTTTCTTTTGGATAAACCCAAACCATTAATTTTATAACGATATCATGATAAAGAAATGGTCCAACAATTTGATTTGTTGTACCACACTTAGAGCAGACCCCAGAATTGATCTCTCCTTTTAATACTTTCCCTTTCAATTCTGGGTTTACCGTAACATTTACGCTGTCGTAATAATCGATATTGATTTCATTATTGCATTTTCCACAATATGTTGTAGTTTTGCTAATTTTGGTCATTAAATTATTTTTTAATTTTCTCCCACAATTAGTAATAATTTACTAAAACATAGCTCCCATATTTCTTATCGCTAGAAGCCAGGTGACCACGCAAAGCAACCAAAAAAAGAGGACTGCCTAGTTTTTCAATGGTTTCCCATTTTAGATTCAGGCGAATTTCTATTTTTTTCTCTGGCCATACTATCATGACTAAATCTGTCCAGCTTAATCCATAACCCTCCAATTTTTTACTAATTTTTTCTCTTCTCTTCTCAAATTCTTTGTTTTCTTCCTCTTTTATGTTCTTTTTCTTCAGTATATTTAAAATTTCTTTAGATTCCTCTATATATTTTTCGAAGTCTCCACCTAGAATTTTCTGAAATTCTTGGATTAATTCTGTTCGATATTTTTTCAAATCTTCTGCCGTCTTTATATGTCTTTCTCCTCTCTGTACAAATCTAATTCCTCCATACTTTTGGAGTTCTTTATTTATTTCTTGAAAAATATCTTTTTTAACTTGAAAATCTTTGATATCAATCACCAACTCCTTTTTTTCATTTATATATATCGTACCTAAGAATTTTCTTTTCTCGTTGTCTTTTTTGCCGTAGATTTTTAATTTTTCCATAAATCTATAAAAAAATTTAACTAACAACTTTATCTTATCAAAATTCTTAAAAAAATAAAAGAGGTGTTTAAAACACCTCCATGAACAAAAAGATTAAAAAGAAGTTCCACCTCCTTTGCGAAGCTTCTCTAATAGTCTTTCTCTCTCGTCAGCTTTATCTCTTTCTTTGCAGAAATTGAATTTAGCCGGATTAATTCCTTTCAGTTCTTGCAATCTCTCGCGCGTCTCGCACCTAAATGCTGTCATCCAGAAGCAATAATTTTGCTGGCTCTCTGGTTCTTCTTTACTCCCTTCTGAAACAGCGTATTCTCCATATCCCTTCCCCCATTTATCAAAAAATTCTATTTCTTTTGTCTTATTAGTTGTAGGCCAAATTTCTTTCTCAAATTGTTCCTTTTCCCTTTTAGGCATTAATTTGTAATCCATTTCTACAAATTCGTGAGTAATATTTCTTTTAGCTTCGCTTGGAGTCTGTTTATAAAATCCAACACCCCCTCTACCCGTTGCTTTGTCTGGAAAAAGAAATGCCATTGTTTTCTGTATTTTTCCATCTTTCGTAATTTCGGGTGGTTCTTGTTCAAAATATCGAAATGTCGGAATTTGGCTTCTTACCTCTTGCCGCCATTCATTATATTCTTTCGTAAAAAGACTTTCAGCTTTTTCAGGAGTTAATTCGCCCTCAAATTCTTTTTCTGCCCCTCTTTCTATATGTTTTTCTACTCTTGCCTCAGCCATTACCCCAAGTCTTTCATTTAACGCCTCTCTCACCGCAGGCATATTTCTTTCTATTTGGGCCTGAATTTCAGGCGAACAACTCTTAATCCCCGAAAAATCTCCTCTTTGAGCGGCCGCAACTAATTCATCATCGCTTTCTTTTAGGAAACTATTGCATATAGCCATGGCTTTTCTCCTTTTCGGTTTGTGGTTTGGTTAGTATTCAGTTTTCAAACTGCTAACTTTAAACTATGCTGTTTTAAGTTATTTGTCAAATAAAAAAGGGTGGTTTTGGGGCCACCCATGCTTAAATCCATTCTTGAGCTGAAGGAGACATCTCTGAAACTGTCTTCCTTCTTTTTTCTTCATCAAGCGGCGATGCCGCTTCAAACTCTTGAATCAGTTTTTCGTCTCTTCTGTATATCCTCGGCACTACTACTAATTCGCCGCGGTATTTCTGTAAGAGCTCAGCCACTGCTCGATAAGCGCCCACCACAGCGGGATCTAATCCAGTAGACTGAAACAAATGCACTCTTAAGACATTTTTAGCGCCGCATTCTTTCAGGGGAGCGCTGGTAGTGTGTGAATATTCCCACAAAAGGCGGAAGATTCTTGCTGTTTTTTCCACCTCTTCGATGGAAATCTGCTTTTGAGACAGCTTCAGAAGAGTTTCCATGAAAAAATGCACTTTTCTGAAAGCAAACTCTTCTTGCTCGACAGAATCCTCTTTTCGCTGTATTTCCACGTTCCTGATGATGGAACATTCTGTCGCTAAGTCGCCCAGCATGTGCCGCAAGGACACTATCTGGACTGGAAAATCGTAAGAACGTTTCCCAACCTTCGGCTCTCCATCAAGACAGAAAATAGGAAAAGGTTTCCCTTCGCCTCCGTCGTTGTAAGCAATTCGGAGGTATGTTGGTTCCACCACCTTCTTTCTGCCGTAATGAGGAGTGCAGATATAGCCTCGAATTGTTTCCACGAAAACTTCGGGCTGGAGATATGATACGGCCAGCGGAAGCCCGTTTTTTAAAGCTTCCTGTATCTGTTGATTGGCCGATCTGATTCTATCCCCATGACTGACAAAAGCTCCTTCTTTTATCATTTCTTCCATCTTGGAGTTAATGCCAGAAACAACCTCTTCGGGCAGTTCAACCTGGCTTCTCGGCGTCTCAAATTTCACCAAGGGCTCATCAACTCTCCCATAAGGAGCCGAGACAATCACAGCTCCGTAGTCAGAAATGTTTGAGGGAGTTGTCTCAATCTTTGCTTTTTTCAAAAACCCCGGCATTTCTTCTGGTTTAACAAAAGAATAGCTGATATCGTTTTCTCTTTCCAACGCCTTTAAAACCGAATGGCTTTTGGCGGTCGAAATTGGAATAACCTTTCTCTTTTCTTTTGCCTCTGGGCTTATTCTTTCCGTAAGTTGCCTTAGTGCTTCCCCGAGTTGCAGCATTCTGTGTTCTTGTTGATAGCGAGAAGGCAGTTTCAGCCAGTCGGCTGTTCCTTTTTTCAGATCAATCCTATCCCACTCATCTGCCATCCGCTCAACTTCTTCTTTAATGCGGCCGCCCTCTTTCAGTCCGGTAAAAATTTCATACCAGGCCATTTTCAAATGGTGTTCGCTTTTTTGCGCGGCAAGATGCGTTCGTTCGCGCCATTTTCTAACAATCTTTTGGGCACTGTTTAATTCATCCTGTTCTTCTCCGCCAAACTGTTGGAGAGCAGTTCTTTCAACCGCAGCGGAAGTGATGATAAAATCATTTCGGAACCGGGTGATGTTCACCTTATTGGCGATCAACTCGCCGTAGTCGTAAGCGTTCTGCGCCAAATGACCGAATACTTTCTTGTATGCCCACTCTTCTGCGGGCACAAGTATCATCTGCAGATCTAAAGAAGCATCTCGGGATGGGAATTTGCGCATTCTTCTTGCTCTGCGCATCTTTTCTTCCACCAACAAATCTAACTGGTCGCAGCGGTCATACGGAAAAAGCAGATAGACGCCGTTCTCAGCAGCTTCTTTCGCTACCGTTAAAACTTCTTCTGGATTCTGGTTAAAGTCAGGGCTGATAAAGTCATAGTTGAGCACCAGACAAGCTTTATCGATGCTCAGCTCTTTTTTCTTTTCTGCCAGCAAGGCAATGTTTTTTTTGATCCATTGCTGATTTTCTTCTTTGCTGGCGATAATCCTCGGCCCTGAAAGAACAAGAACCTGCTCTTTTGGCTCTATGCCAACTTTTTCTTCCCGGTCCATCAGCCAAGGCAGATTGAATTCCTTAATTGACTTCAATATCCAGAATTCTCCGCAGGGCTGCAAACGGCATCCGGACGTTTCTCTTTCCTCTGAAGAAAAACCGTCTGTAATTTCCGTTAGAACCGCTTGCTGGAGCCTTTTTGCCAGTAGAACCGATTTACCGTAATTCAGAGAGTCGTTGTGAAGTACTCTGCTTTCCGCTAAGTCTGTTCCCAAAATTACTGCTTCCGGCCTTGAAGCGTTCTCCAAAAGCCAGGCCACTTCCTCTTTGCTCCAGATGCCGACAGCAATAACTTCCGTGAGCATCTCTTTATTAAGATAGCCTGCTTCTTCAAGAGCCGTTGCTATCTCCTGGGCTTTTTGGGGCATTTCGAGAATTGCGAAGAAAAGGCTGACGCCCTCTTGATGAGAGACTTTGCCTTCATTGGCTTTCGCAAAAACAATGCCGTAATGTTTTGCTAGTTCAATCAGCTCTTTGGGCACAGACCTTGCCGGCCTGGAAAGGCTATCTCTTCCGTCTTGACGCTCATCGGTAAACATAATATTCAGAAAGCCGGTAAAGTCCCGAGCCATCGTGAATACTATATTCACCAAATTCCGGATTGATCCGCCCGGCTGATATCCCGGATGGTCGATGCTGTAAAATTCATCAACCTCCAAACAGTTGAGCATGGAGTTGAACCTTAAAGCAGTTAACCCGACAATGTAATCTTGGGTTTTGTTTACAATCGGATGCCAATCTTGGGGTTTGGGCAAAAGTCCTCTTCTGCCTCCGAATTTCTTTTCTTTACGTTCTTCGGTTTCTTTTCTTCTTCTTTCAACTCTGGCATACGCCCCCTTGAATCTTCTCTCGTATTCCTGATGGATTTGGAGCCACTCTCCGAAAGTATTGCCAACCGGAATTGAGGACTCGTCTTTGTTCAGGGAGACATCAATTAAAGGACAATCGTCCTCTGGCGTTTCTCTTGTTTCTAAACAGAGGACTCTGCCTCCGTTAAAACAGACGGCAACAAGTTTTTCAGACAGCTCGGGTCGCATTTCTCTCAAATGCTGAGTTGCCTCTGTAACAGAGACTCTCTTTTCTTCTGTTTTCTTTTTTTGTTCAGCTTCCTGTTTTTCCCGCAGGGAAATCTTTTCTTTCACCCACAGAGAAAGTGGCATCTGCCTGTTTGTTTCTGCAGAGTATCGATTGTAACAGTTATAGCAGGTAATCTTGCCTTTAGATTTCTGCCTTTGGCAGACAGGGCAAGAAGCACTTTCTGCTATCTTGGTCAAGTCCAGCCGTTCTTCTTTTTCTTCTGTTTTCTCTTCTTCCACTAAACCAACAATCTGAAAACCATCAATCAGGGACGAACCACACTCTAACAAAAACTGACGGTAAGATTTGGGGAACTGAACTTTCAAATCTCTTTCAAAACCTCTGACTTCCCATTCCGTTTGCACATTTCTCGTATTCATCTTGGTTCTCCTTTCGGTTTTCTGAGTTTGTTTATCCACGTTTTGATGTCAATGAGCTGATAATAAAGATTAACCCCAAAGTCATTCTTTGTCAAATTGATTTTTGCTAAATTGTATGCTTTAATAAAGAATATAAAAGATAAAAAAATAACATGAAAAAATTAAATATCTATGGAGTAAAAAAAGATCCAAATGGAGATAACTTGATTAAAATAGCTGAGATTTTTGTTAAAAATAAAAAATTGTTTGTCAAGTCTTCATATCCCGGAGTTGAGAAAGATTTAACGATAAAAATTAATAGTTTTCTTGAAAAAAACAGGGGAGTCTTAATCAACGCAGAATATAAAAAAAGTTATGAAATGCTTGAGAAATATAATAAACCTTCCGAAAAGAAGAGCCCTACTAGTTCTTCTTCTAAACTAATGGAAAAACTTAAACCATTTTTAACAGCAAGAATAGGAGACAAATGGTTTCTTGAGACTCTAAAAAATCAAAACGAATTATGGGACGAAGATACGGTTGGCGAATATAAAATTTACAACAATTCTATAGAATTAATAGATGTTGTAGGAAATAGAGGGTTGAAGGTTTTGAAACTTTACGGTAAAAAAGATAATTTTGAAGGATTCATTGCGGAAATTTATGTAGAAAATAATAAAGTGGTGGTAGAAAGCGAAGACGAAGAAGTAAAAAAGGATCTCTTATTTGAAATAAATATGGCAATTCAAAAAACGCCCTTTTTACTGCCTTATTCCGAAGAAACAAAATCGACCGTCTCTCATGGTTTTTCGTTTCATAAAATTGGCGATCCTAAATTTTTAAATGCACTTCGTGCAGAATTTTGGAAGATCGTCGGTTTCGGAACAGAGGGAAAATTTGCTAATAAAACTTTTGGCGGATACAAAATTATTGCACATAAATCTTTAGTTGTTGAAAAATAAAAAAAGCTGCTAATAAAAGCAGCTAAGTTATTCCTCATGTGAGGTATTTATCAAAGAACGATTGCATCTCGGAACAGACTTCTACTAAATTTGTATCCCATGCGGCAATATTCTCAGCGATGAATTCGGGATTTATAAATCCGAATTCCCTAGGGCCATCCCCGGAAATATATTCTTTGGCATAATCACTTACTACGCCAGACTTGTCCAACTGGGCGTTGCATGCCGCTATCCATTCGTCGTGATGGTCGCCGACAAAAATTCCAGCAAAATCTCTTTCTCCGGACTTACCTTTGTAAAAATTAAGGTGGCACATTTCGTGAACCACTACCCAATGCATTCTCTGCCCTTCGGGCAGTTTTCCTGTGCCATCGCGGAATATATGCACGACGCGGGATAATTCTGGTTTTTCTGTAAAGTATCCTTTTTTCAAAACATCTCCAACCTCAATCTTGCCTCTCTCTGAGCCTGGTTGATTTTTATCAATAATAACAATTCTATCTGCAACTGCAGAATCCCTGAACCATGGAGAGAGTTTGCTTTGATGCAAATAACCCATCTCCTCTTTGATTGTATCCCTTATATTGGGAATTCTTCCAAGGGTTTCTGGATCTTTAATCCCCATAATTACGGGGGAGTTAGCAATCTCCCAACTCTCCATTTTTATCTCCCTGCCAATCCTAAACGCCTCTCTACATTCTTTGTCGGTAGGTTCTGCTCTCAAGTCGAGCTTTTCAATATCCGTTCGCTCACTTTGAGCCAATCTATCTTTCAACTCGTTATTTCCATTTTTAACATTCTCTTGCAGACATTCAACTGTTCTTTCCTCTTTTGCCCTCTCTACCGCAGGCATATTTCTTTCTATTTGGGCCTGAATTTCAGGCGAACAACTCTTAATGCCCGAAAATTCTCCTCTTTGAGCGGCCGCAACTAATTCATCATCGCTTTCTTTTAGGAAACTATTGCATATTGCCATGACTTTTCTCCTTTTGGTTTGTTTCTGGTTTTCGGTCAGTATTCAGTTTTCAAACTGCTAACTTTAAACTATGCTGTTTTAAGTTATTTGTCAAACAACAAAAAAACAACCTTTTGGGTTGTGATTCTTCTTCTTTGCACTCTGGCATACGCCCCCTTGAATCTTCTCTCGTATTCCTGATGGATTTGGAGCCACTCTCCGAAAGTATTGCCAACCGGAATTGAGGACTCGTCTTTGTTCAGGGAGACATCAATTAAAGGACAATCGTCCTCTGGCGTTTCTCCCGTTTCCAAACAGAGGACTCTGCCTCCGTTAAAACAAACAGCAACAAGAGTTTTGGGAAGGTCTGGCCTTATTTTTCTTAGATATAAGGTCGCGTCAATAAAGGAAATCTCCTTTTTTTCTTCTTTTTCCTCTTTCTTTGGAAGATTATCTTTTACCCATTGAGAAAGAGGTAACTCTCTGTTTGTCTCTCTTGAATATCTGTTGTAACAGTTATAGCAAGTAATCTTACCTTTAGATTTCTGCCTTTGGCAGACAGGGCAAGAAGCACTTTCTGCTATCTTGGTCAAGTCCAGCCGTTCTTCTTTTTCTTCTGTTTTCTCTTCTTCCACTAAACCAACAATCTGAAAACCATCGATCAGGGACGAACCACACTCTAACAAAAACTGACGATAAGAGTGAGGGAACTTTACACCAAGGGTTTCTTCAAAAAAATCAACCTCTTCGTTTCGTTCTGTTCTAATTTCCACCTCTTTCATTGTCGTATCTCCTTTTCTGGTTTTTTCTATTGAGTTATCAAAGAACCACTTACTGTTTACTGTTTGTAGAATAACTTTTATTGATATTTTTGTCAAATTCGATTTCATATTCTATCAAAGTAATTTAAAATATTGTAAAATTCTGAAATTTCCTTTATTATTGTATTATGAATGAAAAAATAACGAAAAAAGAAAACACTAAAGAGCCATACACTCTTAAAGTTTATAAAGGATATAAAAAAACTGAACGAAAATTCTGGAAAGTTTTAAAATTCCCAAATTATGAAAAACTTGAAGAATTTATACGGAAACTTTTTAAAAAAAAATACCGAATTACAGAAATCCGAGAAGAAAGCTACATCTGGGAGGATCTACCATCTTCGCTTTGGCCGTCTGACATAACTGAAATGTGGATTTGTAATAAAAAGGAAAGGAAATGTTATTTGTTTGAACCGGTAACTAAACGAGAAGATAGTTTTTTTAGGCTCTTGCCCAGTTATTTCTCCAAAAAAAGAAAACTAAAACCAAAAGAAATAGAAAAATTACGTAAAAAAAATGAAGAATTAACAAAAAAGAGAGATATACTAATGAAAAAAATAGAGCAAAAAATAAAACCAGAAAGACAAAAATTGTTAAAAGAACTTAAAAAAATAGATAAGGTAATAGAAAAAATGGATAAAGGAACAAAAAAACTCCCGAGAAAAAATTCTCAGGAGTTATGAGTTTTTCAATAATTTCTAAAGTGCTTGAGCATATCACTAAAAAATCCTCGGGTTTCAAATGAAAGTTGCGATCCATCTGTAAAATAATCTCCTGCCAATTCTGCTACCGTCTCCCTTAATAGCCGCGTTCCTCTTGTTTCGGGTAAATATTCGTATTTCCCAGTTATATCTAATCTCTCTTTAGCAGTTAATGTCGGCTCTTCTCCTGTTTCTGCTTTTACCATCCTCTCAACATCTTGAACTAATTGATGAAAAGGATAAGAAGGCAATCCTCTTCGTTCTATTTCTTTAGTTATCGCTTGGTCAAATTCAGGTTTATGTTCTCTAATATATTCTCTAACTTTTGGCCAATTTCCATGACCAATAACTTCATGAACTATCTTTCTCTCAAGCGGTTTTCCTGTTTGGACATTGCCTTTTGCATCTGGGAAAATATAAACGCCGAGTGTTTTTTCTTGAGGAAATAATTCTTTGGGTACTGTTTCGCCTCTTACCTCCAACTCAAATATTTTCTTCATTATTGCATCGGGATTTGTTGTTTGGGTTAAACCTACTACTCCTGTAAACGCAGGAATATCAGGATTATTTACATATTGTATCTGTCCAATACTTTCTCTTTTTATAAAACACCTTGGCATTTCTGGATGATTAAGAATTGCCATTACTTCTTTTACACTCTCTTTAGTAGGGAGTCTCACAATATCTGCAGTACCTACATATTTCGCTGAAGAAAGCCCTAATTCTTTGCCGGTTTCTCGCATTGCTACTCTTTCTTCGGGGGTAGTTTTTACCGGCTCCAAATTATTAATTGCTTTCTCTACTGCTTCAGCTCGTTCAATTAATTCTAACGCCTCTTCCGGAGATTTGGGAATTTGGGGGATTTCAGAAAAAGTACTTTCGCCTCTCTCAATAATTTCTTCTGCTTTTTGAACGAATTCAGTATTTTTTGCTTCCATCATTTGGTCGTATCTTACCTCAAGCGCCGCTTCCGCCGCGGGCGTAGCTTTTTCCCACGCTTCTCGAATTTCAGGAGAACAGCTTTGTATCCCCGAGAACTCTCCTCTTAAAGCAGCTTCAACCAATTTATCATCCTCTTCTTTCAGGAAACTGTTGCATATTGCCATTTCTTTTCTCCTTTTGGTTTATTTCTGGTTTTCAGTCAGTATTCAGTTTTCAAACTGCTATCTATAATCTATGTATTTTTGACCGATTTGTCAAATCAAAAACCCGAGTTTCCTCGGGTTCAAATTTGCCTAAACCAAACTTAATTCCTTCCTCTTTCTCCCTTTGACCTGCTCTGGGAGTTGAATCTTGAATCTGAAGGGTATCAATTCCGGCTTGCTTGTTCCTGTATTTTCGTGTCGGGTTGTGTTCACGCTGTCCCGATTGAAAGTGGCATGATAATAAAATTTTAGATTATTTTTTAACGGTTAAAAAACGTAATTTTCCGGCAGATCGTCTGTTTTTCCGTTTTGGAGAATATTTTTAACTCTTTTTACCTCTTTTTCAACGACCTCGCCATCATATTCACCGCTGTGAGCATGGGCTCCGCTCTTCTCGTATGAAGCGGCTTTTTGGTCTAAATGAAGATTAAAAAGAAGCCTTTTATTCTCTTCGTCTTTCTTAATATAAATATGAAACCGAGGATAATGATATCCGGTCAAACCCCTAACAATGCTGTATTGATTATTTTCAGGATCGCCTTGCAGCCTATATCCTATTTTCCTTGATATATTCAAAATAGTTTCACCTGTGTCTTTTATCTTAAATTCCATGTTTTAGTTAAAGTTTTTAAAAATGGTGGTGTTTGTTGGAAAAAATCAGACGTCATGCCTTCGCTCGGACGGACGAAATTTTTGGCAACGACTACTCAATTATAAACCTTTTTAAACAAACTGGCTTGCCTTGTTCGATCGCTTTCTTGGCGGTATCTCCGACGCCCTCGCTCTCGTTTACTTGAAATCCAACGAGAGCGTCTGAAGCGCTTACTACATCTGTATTTCTTTCAAAATAAGTTTTTGCGTCCACGACAGTATTTTGTGAATTTTCGATGAGGGCGTCTGGGTTTGCGGCTCTCAAACTTTCTAGTTGAGCAACAAGGGCTTCTGCTTGTTCAGAAGCGATAACGCCTTCTGTCGCTCTTTTTCGATAGTGAGCTGCATATAAATCTAAAATGACAGGAAGAAATATTTTTATTCTATCTGCGGTTGGATTGAGTTTTAGCGCTTCATCAGTCGCAAAATAATCTACATTAAGCGCACCGCCTGAAATTATTCCATCTCCGCGTTCGATTATTTTGTGAACGGCTTCACGTACTCCTTGCTCGACTGTCTCATTCGTCTTTCTCCAGCTTCCACTGACACCAAACCAAAGAGTTCCTTTTTCTGCTTTCAGCTTGGCAAGTCGAGCAAAAAGAGTTTCTAAATCAGAAACTACGAGATCCGCTTCTTTGTTCTCGATTGATTTCATTTCTTCCATAAATTATCTATCCCAGATTTTATCATCTGAGACAAAATCTACTTGATATTCCGATATGCCGAGCGAAATGCCGTAATGTTTCGCTTTTTCATATTGTTCCTTACTTTTTCGATCTATGTAAAAAACTTTATCTCGGAAAATAATGTAATGGTGAGTGTTGTTCTTAAAATCCGCGTACCAATCATGTTGCGAATCTAACGCTTTACTTATTTTCTCTGCGACACTACCAGCTTGATTTTCCGGAACTTCAACTGTGTGTAAGGTCCATTGTTTTATCCATGGAGTTTTATGTTCTTCAGTAACTTCCTCAACTTTTGTCTCTAAAATCTTGACATCTTTGAGAATGTTTTTGTCTTCTAAGCTTTCTTCAATTACTACGCCTTTGTAGCTCATAAATTATTTTTCTCAAACGATATGCCTATTTATGTCGTGTTTTTGTAGGTTTCCAAAACATCGGCACAAAACTCCATTAGTTCTGCATTATTTTCACTCTTCGCTAATTCATATGGCCGAATAAACATTTTCTTAAAACCATCGGCTCGAACCGCCGCCTTGCCCGTCGGAAATTGGCGATTGATTTCAAATTCCCTTGGCATTTCCTTGCGGAAATGCCTGCCGTAGCGAGGGGCGAAGCCCCGAGCGAGGCGACAAATCAACTTTGGTGGACTCCTT
>Ga0180732_1001618_pt1 | contig 13437 bp, 14 predicted proteins | sample KR11_01MetaG_FD_148674 | JGI IMG/M metagenome (GOLD analysis project Ga0180732, IMG submission 148674) | Groundwater microbial communities from the Olkiluoto Island deep subsurface site, Finland - KR11_0.1 MetaG | ecosystem: Environmental > Aquatic > Deep subsurface > Groundwater | place...
TCTTTGCACCGGCGCAGGGCCGCAGACAAGAGCATGCCTTTCCGGACGCCCTCTCGAAAGGCCTCCTCACTCATGTCGTATACGGCAGCCCGTGGCGCTCCCAAGGGAGCGATGATCACCGGCCGGCCCTTTAAACGGCAGTCGGACATCCGTTCCACGGCCACGGCAAAGTCCGCCACGTTCAGATGGATAATAAACCGTTCTCTTTCCATCTCACCCCGCGGAAAACCCCCGGTTTTTCAGCAACAGCGCCATTTCACGGGCGTTTTTCGGAGCCTGGGCCCGGACATGGTTGTTGAAGAAAAAAACGGATTTTTTGGCCCGATGGGCCATGGATTCAAACGGGGCAGCAATCCAGGCTTCCAGCTCTTCCGAACTGTAATCGTAGTCAAACTGAAGCTGCATGTTCCCGGAGCGCCAGGATTTGGTGTTCCGGCCGTGAAACCGGGCATAAATAAGCTCCGGATTGGTCACCACATCCAAGCCGGGAAACAGGTGGGGGACTTTCGGAGCGTCCACGGTGACCAGGGTGACTTTCCGGCGTTCCAGCTCGGCGAATACGGCATCCGAAGCCCAGGAATCATGGCGGAACTCCACGGCCAGGGGAAGCCCGGCCAGTTTATCCAGAAGGGCCCCCAGGTGTTTGCGGTTGGGCAGGGTCCGCTGGAATTGGGGCGGCAGTTGAATAAGCACGGCTGAAAGCTGGCGGCTCTGAACCAGGGGGGCAATGCCTTCCCGGAACGCTTCCGCCTGTCGGGGCCAGTTTCCAGGGTCGATTTCATGGGTCAGGGTCCGGGTGAGTTTCACGGCAAATAAAAAATGGGGCGGAACCATCCGGCGCTGCCGTTCCATGGCCTCGGCCTTGGGCATCTGGTACCAGGTGTAGTTCAGCTCGGTGATGGAAAACTGCTCGGCATAGCAGGGCAGCATCCGGCTGGACTGGGTTTTGGCCGGATAAAATCCGGCCTCCGCCCATTCCCCGTAGGAATAGCCGCTGGTACCGATGGTTATGTTTATGGTGTTTTTGCTTGTATCCATTTTTCATTTTTTAATTTGAACCGTCCGCTGCGCTTAAGACGCAAAGAACGCAAAGAAAAACATCCGCAGATTACGCAGATTTTCGCAGATTTAAAAAGCAAATCCAGAATGTAATGATCGCTAAGCAAAACCGTTAAAGAGATTTATTTTTTTAACCACTTAACCACGTAACCACATAATCACAGTTCACGGACCAACCCGATCACCTTGCCCTGGATCAAAACCTCGTTAAAGGCATAGACCATGGGTTTATACGCCGGGTTTTCCGGTCGCAGTTCAATGTGGGTTTCCCGGTGAAAAAACCGTTTCACCGTGGCTTCCTCCTGGTGAATCAGGGCCACGACGATTTCGCCGTTTCGGGCAAATTGCCGGGGCTCACAGATAACCATGTCCCCGTCCAGAATGGCCGCATCTTTCATGGAATCCCCGGTGATTTTCAGGGCAAACAGGTTTTGGCCCTTGTAGAGGCCCGAATCCAACACAAGGCTTCCGGCCCATTCCTGTTGGGCATAAAGGGGCAGACCCGCGGCAATGGTTCCGATGACGGGGACTTCCCGCCAACGCATGGTCCCGGCCTTTTCTCCTGAGGCATTCAGCAGATGGATCACCCGGCCGTAGCGGCCCTCACGCCGGATGGTGCCTTTTTCTTCCAGAGCCCGGATCAACTGGGCCACGGCCGCATGGCTGATCCCCGTGTCTTCGGCCGCCTGGCGGAGGCTGGGGGCTTTGCCGGTTCCGGCTATCCGTTTTTCCAGGTACTGCAAAAATTCCGCTTGCCTAGGGGTAAGATCCGGGTTCATGGGTCTCCTTTGGGTTTTAAAACAATTTGGAGGACATCATAGCGCTGGATAATGTAAATGTCAATGTAAACATAAATGTAAATAAACGGCAAGAAATGGAAGGTGGGCCAATAAATCATTAAGTTAAACTAACTTTTGCCGATAACCTATTGAACAAAAGAGAAAATTGATATGTTTTTTAAAAAATTGAAATCAGGAAACTCCAAAAGCTTGTTTTTTCCTGATCATCCGGAGGGGTGTCCATTCGGCGGAGAATCAAAATCTGCATGAATCGTCACATGAATAATAGGGGGTTTTCCCTCATAGAATTGTTTATCATCATCGCTATTCTGGGCGCTCTGTCCGCCATAGGAATCCCCAATTATTTAAAATATAAAGAGAAAGCGGCCATTGCGGCCGCCATATCGGAAATCCGGATCATTGAACGGATGATTGTCATGTTTGAAATGGATCATGGAAGATTGCCGGACAGCCTGTCTGAAATCCGCTTCGGTGACCTTGACCCCTGGGGAAACCCTTATGAGTACCTGAATCTCGGGGATACAGATAAAGGGAAAGACGAGGGAGAGGAAGGCAGGGGAGGAAAAAATGCAGGAGGCCGTGACCCGGGAGGCGGCAAAACAGGACAACCGAGAAAAGACCATTTTCTGGTTCCGGTAAACACGGATTATGACCTTTACAGTATGGGAAAGGACGGAAAAAGCGCCGCCCCATTTACGGCAAAAGACAGTAGGGACGACATTGTCCGGGCCAATGACGGCAGGTATGTTGGCCTGGCCTCCGAATTCTGATTTGTGGACAAGACAAATTAAAAAATGAACATTCAGCTTCAATTCATAAAAAGTAAAATCGGGCGCCGGATTTTTTCCATGTTCGCGCTGTGTGCATTATTGCCCATTGCCCTGCTCGGTGCGATTTCCTATTTCCAAGTCTCCGAACAGCTCCAAAGTCAATGCTATGACCGACTTCAAAAAGAGGCAAAGGCCCATGGTTTAGCGATCTACGAGCGGCTTAATTTCCTTGAAAACGAGCTTAACCTTATCGGCGCAGCTCAGGCCAGCCAGGCAAGGGAAGGAGCGTCGAGGGACAAAGCCGCCGAGGGGGTTATCCTTCCAACCAGATTCAAGGCCATATCCCTCATGAACAGCTCATGGGAAATGGCTTCCATCCAGGGTTCAGTCCATTTGAACAACCGGAAACCCACCGGGATAGAAGAAGATCATATGAAGTCGGGCAATACCGTATTGTGGGTGCTCGAAGAAGCTGAAGCCAGGCCACGGATATTCATGCTCCAGGCACTTCCCGATTCTAACATTCAGGCCGGATATCTGATTGCGGAAGTCGCTACGGACTATTTGTGGGGAGAAAATATCGGGAACAGCGTCTCCCCCCTGACGGACATCTTCATCCTGGGACCTTCAAAAGCACTTCTTTTCAGCTCCGTTGCCGACTCCGAGCCGTTTCTTTCCGGCATTATGGACCGGATTTCAATAAAATCTTCGGGCTTCTTCGATGTCGAGGATCATAAAGAAAAATATTTCCTGGCTTACCGCATGTTGTTTACCCAACCGAAGTTTCTTCTGGAAGGGTTCACCGTGGTTCTTCGGCAACCCAAATCATTCATACTACAACCAATGATCACCTTCAAGCTAACGTTTCCGGCGGTCGTCATTGCTTCCTTTCTTGTGGTGCTCTGGCTGAGTATTGCGTACATCCGCAGAAGCCTCATCCCCCTTGACGCCCTGAAGGAAGGCATGCTCCGGGTATCTAAAAAGGATTTTCAACGTTCTGTTATTCTTAACAGTGGGGACGAGTTTGAAGAGCTCGCTTCTCACTTCAACCAAATGACAACGCAGCTCGACCGTCAATTCAAGACCATCCTTGCCAGAGCAGAAATTGATCGATCCATTTTATCCTCCCTGAAGATGGAAGAGATCATTGAAGTCACACTGAGAGGGATGCAGGGTATATTCATGGATGATTCCATCGCCATCAGCCTGATCCCCCCCGTTGACAACAACGAGTCCAAAACCTATGCGATCTCCATGAACGATGAGAAAGTCCGTCAAATTCCGGTTTCTTACAATAGCCGGGATATTGAAATATTCAAAACCATCCAGCGTCATAGGGTTTACCGTCAAGGGGAAGAGATGCCGGACTTTCTTTCCCGTTTTAAGGGTTTAAACCATCAGAGGGTTCTTGTGCTTCCGGTGATTTTAAATGAAAAACCTGTGGCTGCCATCGCTTTAGCCCGCCAGAGTTCCGCCGAATATAAAGAAGAGAATATTGCGCAGGCCCGGCAGATGGCGGATCATGTGGCTGTTGCCTTGTCAAATTCCATGCTCCTGGAAGAGCTGAATTCGTTGGGTTGGGGCACATTAATGGCCTTCGGGCGCGCCGTGGACGCAAAATCACCATGGACAGCCGGGCATTCGGAGAGGGTTTCAATGATGGCGGTAAAAATCGGCCGTCGGTTGGGTTTAAATGACAGGAAGCTTGATATGCTGGAACGCGCCGGTCTCCTCCATGATATCGGGAAAATCGGTGTGCCAGCCTTCATCCTGGACAAACCGGGCAAACTCACCGTAGAAGAGATGAATATTATCAAAAAACACCCGGTCATTGGTGCGCGAATTCTTGAACCCATAAAGGTTTTTTCACCCATTATTCCCATGATCCTCCAGCATCATGAGCAATTCGAAGGTAACGGTTATCCGGAAGGTATCTCAGGAACAAAAATCGATTTGTGTGCCAGGATACTATCCATTGCCGATGTTTTTGATGCATTGATATCCGCCCGTCCCTACCGAACCGCCATGCCTCTGGAAAAGGCTATGAATATCATGGTCGAAGAATCCGGTAAAATGTTTGATCCTGAGGTTCTGGAGGCATTTTTTGATATTGTTGAACCGAACAAGGACCTGTTGGTTCCCCAAGGTTTGTTTATCGAAAACCACATTCAACTGGGGCCTTGACTTAGTTTATTGTTAGGAATTTTTATGATGAGGTGGCTACAATTAAAGTATGGGAGAAAAGCACATTGAAGCTGAAATGGACTGCCGTCATAATTTTATGCCTGGTCTTGATTGCCGTTTTTTACATATCGAAAGAACCTTCAGACGATATTCAGGAGATCCCCGAAGGAATCTTCGGCAAATGGGAAACAACGAACTCCAAATACGAGGATCGGTATTTCAACATCACTCCGGACAAGGTTGTATTCGGCGTCGGGAAAGGCAATGAGGCTGTTTACACACTGGCCGGTATCCAAAGAAATACTGAAGCCGACCCAACTTTGTTTACCGTGACATTTGAAGACAATAATGGCAACAGCTACGAACAGTCTTTTTATTATGAGAACAGCGCTTCTCCGGTTCTCCGGTTTAAGAATCAAAACGAAATCCAGTGGCGCAAAAATGATCCAATGAAGGAATGAAAAAGGTGAAATCTTATGAAACCCATACATGAACGAAGAAAACTGAAAAACTATTTATTCGTGAACAAGGCCCAGGTGACCATTTTTGTAAGCAATCTGATTCTTTTGCTGCTGGTGATCGGGATTGTTGTCTTGGCCATACTTTCGCCTTTTTATTCCGATATTTTTAAAACAGAGGACATTTACTTGCAGAATCTATCCTCAAAGCTATTTATTGTGCTGTTGGAGCGATGCGCCCTTGCTTTTTTTATCATTCTTATTCCTGTTTTGATCCAGCAGGTTTTCGTGATCCATAAAATCTGCGGTCCGTTCGTAAATTTCAAGAAAACGCTGAATAGAATCTCCGACGGGGACCTTTCACAGAAAATCCATCTCCGGCGCTATGATTTTTTTCAAAAGGAAGCCCATCAGATCAATGGAATTATTGACAACATCTCAAATATGTTAACGAATATTTCAGATTCTCAAAATGCTATTGTGCGGGATCTTGACGGGTTGGCATCATTAACTGGAAAGTCGGACCCTTTGGCTGGTGCTTTAAAGAACATCGAAAGCCAGACTCGGAGAGCACTGAATGAAGTGTCCAGAATCAAGGTGATTTCCTGATTCAATGGAATTGCCAACCATATCCAACTATAATCTCATTTGTCAGTGGTTCAAGCACAGGCTAAGGCTTACCAGTGCTAATGAAACATCGTGACGAACTATGGGTGATGAGCAATGAGTGAAAATAGGATTTTTCTTTACGCCTTTCCCCGTTCACAGTTCACCACCCACAAATAAATCACGCGAGAAAATCATGCAGGAGTCTGCCCGCCTCGAAGCAGAGGGCCGAAACAAAGGCTGAAAACGGAATGGTGACCACCCAGGCCCACAAAATCCTCTGGGCCACACCCCATTTGATGCCGGATAGTTTGTTAACGGCTCCGACGCCGATAATGGAACCGGTGATGGTATGGGTGGTGGACACCGGCACACCCAGGTGGGTGGCAAAAAATAAGGTAAAGGCCCCCGAGGTTTCAGCACAGAATCCGCCGATGGGTTTGAGCTTGGTAATTTTCATCCCCATGGTTTTAACAATGCGCCAGCCTCCGAAGGCGGTTCCCAAACCCATGGCCAAATGACAGGATACAATGATCCATGATGTTTTCATGTCCGTCAGGGAAAGCTGCTCGTCTGCCGGCATCATCCCGGCGGCAAACAAAAGGGCCATGATGATGCCCATGGTTTTTTGGGCGTCGTTTCCGCCGTGCCCCAGGGAATAAAGGGCGGCTGAAACCAATTGGCCTTTCCGGAATAACTTGTCCAGGGTATAGGGCCGCCATTTGTGAAAAATCCAGATCACGGTGAACATGAGAAACATGCCGAGGACAAGGCCGATCAAGGGGGCCAGGGGAATAAACTTGACGGTGACCCAGATTTTTTCCCAATTGATAATATCCCAACCCGCGTAAGCAACTCCAGCCCCGGCAAATCCGCCGATCAGGGCATGGGAGGAACTCGTGGGCAGCCCCCACCACCAGGTCATCAGGTCCCATACAATGGCCCCGATCAGGCCAGCCAGCACCACATAAATAAAAACCGGGTCCAAGGGGTCGATTTTAACGATTTTGGAAACCGTGTTGGCGACCTTGGGTGCGAAAATAAACATGGCGGCAAAATTGAAAAAAGCCGCCCACCATACGGCCACCCCCGGAGTTAGCACCCGGGTGGACACCACGGTAGCGATGGAATTTGCCGAATCATGAAAACCATTGATCACGTCGAAAATCAAGGCGATGGCAACGGTAAAAACAACAATCATCAATGTCCAGTCCATATTATGAAGCCTCGATTACAATTCCCTCAACGGTTTTGGTCACGTCATGGCACTTGTCCGTGGCCTTTTCCAAGAGTTCCAGAATTTCTTTCCATTTAATGAGGGTGAAGGGGTCTTTTTCCTCCTTGAAGAGCCTGGCCATGGCCGAGTGGAGGATGAAATCCCCTTCCTGCTCCAGTTTGGAGACATACTTGCATTTGTCGATGATGGTATTGGAATCCCGAAGATTCCGAAGCAGCGGCAAAGCCTCGCCCAGGGCTCTGGATGCGTTGACCAGTATTCTGGCAAACGCCTGGACCTCAGGCTTCATCTCTTTGATTTCATAAAGATTAACGCAAGTCGCGACTTCTTCGATCAGATCCAGAATATCATCGAGCCTGCCGATGAGTCGACGAATTTCATTCCGGTCAAAAGGCGTGATGAACGTGCGGTGAAGGGCTGAAATACAATCATGGGTGATGGTGTCCGCCCGGGTTTCGATCTCCTTGATTTTAGAACAGATGGGAACGACATCCATGCCCCCTTCGGAGAGCTGCAATAGATGATCGCAGGCTTCCATGGTCAGGGCGATATGGGCTTCAAAAAAATCGAAAAAACTCGTTTCCTTGGGCAAAAATTTTTTCAACATGACGTCACAGTCCTCTGTGTTATGGTTTTTATACGCTGAAAAAGAGACAAACAATATCTTCGTTTTTCCTGGGGCGGATTACTACACCATGACGACAAGGAAAACAAGGATGAAATCCCAAGGCCCTTGGCGACGCGTTTTTTTAACCTCTTGCTTTTACACCCGGTTTGTTTTAGGCTTCCGGCCATGAAAAATTTTCAACCCTCTCCTTTCTGATGAATTATGCCTGAAAAAAAACAAAAAATATTGATTGTGGATGATGAAGAACTGGTTTTGAAATCCCTGAAAAGAGAGTTTCATGATGCGGATTTCGAAACGGTTCTGGCCGACAGCGGTGAAAAAGGTCTTGAACTCCTTCAGAACAATGATATCGACATGGTGATCACCGATATCACCATGCCGGGGATGAGCGGCCTGGAATTTCTGAAAATTGTAAAGGACAAGCACCCGGATCTTACCCGGATCATCCTGAGCGGCTTTGTGGAAGAATCCCTTGTGATCCCGGCCATTACCCAGCGGGTGGCCCACGCTTATTATACCAAGCCCTGGACCACAAAATCCTTCCGAAACGCTGTGGAGCAAACCCTGGTTCTGAGAAAAACCCTGAAAGACCAGGCATTGCTGGCCCTCATCAGCCGGATCGACCGCCTGCCCACCCTGCCCCTGGTTTACCAGGAATTTGAAAGTGCCATGGCAAAAGACCTGCCCATTAAAAAAATCGCCGGCATTGTTGCAGAGGATGTGTCCATCGCCACACGGCTTCTCCAGGTGGTGAATTCCGCTTTTTACGGCCAGGGAACCATTTCCTCCATTGACCGGGCCATCCTGGCCCTGGGCCTGAAGTTCGTGAAGGATATTGTTTTTACCGTATCCTTGGTCCGGAACATGAAATGGACCCAACACCAGACCCGGCATCTTGAGCAGATATTCCTTCATTCCTCTCTGGTGAGCTTTGCCGTAAAAGCCGTGTATGAAAGGGCATTTGGAAAGAAACTCGACGACCGGTACGCCTCGGTAGGAATCACCCATGACATCGGCAGGATTATCCTGCTCCAGTTCTTCACAGAACGTTATGAGGATACGGTGAATCATCAGAGGGCCAATTCGTACAAGGACTTTCAGGCCTCTGAGGTTGAGCTTGGATATGCGAATATGACCCATTGTGAAATCGGGGCGTATTTTCTCAACTGGTGGAATCTGCCGGATGCCAATATTCGACTGGCTTTATTCCATCATGCCTTTAAAGAATCCAACCACCCTGAAAAACCGGAAATTCAGGAGATCTTCTATTATGCCAATTTGTGGGTCAACCGGCTGATGGAAGATCAACAGACCGACCCCGATGATTTGAGCCGGTTTTTCAACGGATTTCTAAAAGATGGCAGGATGGAATCCATCGAAAGAGAGTTGATTGAAAAAATCGGTCAACGGTAGGGAACAGGCATGCCTGTTCCCTAGGCGATGGATGAGGGGGAAAAGATGGCGGATTCCAAAGAAGAAAAAATAAAGGGCCTGGAAGCAGAACTGAAAAAAGCACGAAAGACCCTGGCGGATTTTTCACTAAATCTCAAACAGGCCCACGCCGCAATCATTCAACAGGAAAAACTCGCCGCCATTGGCCAGCTTGCAGCAGGAATCGCCCATGAACTGAACAACCCTTTGGGTTTTGTTTCCAGCAATTTTATGACCCTTGGCAAATACGTTGAAAAACTCACCGCCTGTTTTAATCTTGTTGTGGAGTATTCGAAACAGGACGAGGAGATGGAGGAGAATTCAAAAGCAGGGCATCTTTTTCGTTACGTGGAAGAAAATGATCTTGCGTTTATCATTGAAGACATGGGGGACATTGTTTCAGAGTCCAGACAAGGTTTGGAACGCATGGCATCCATTGTGGACAATATGAGACGTTTTTCCCATATAGATTTTGCCGGGAAGATTGCCCCCTATGACCTCAATGAAGGCATCGCCAATACCCTGGTGATGGCCCGAAATGAAACCAAATACGTGACCGAGGTGGAAACGGCGTTTGCCCCCGTCCCCCAGATCCAATGCCGGGGGGATGAGATCAATCAAGTCCTTCTCAACATTCTTGTTAACGCGGCCCAGGCCATTGCCGGTCGGAAAAAAAAGGGAAAAGGACTCATAACCATTAAAACTCATGCCGATGATGAGAATGTATATTGTGAGATAACCGATGACGGACCGGGCATTCCCAAAGCCGTTCAGGACAGGATTTTCGACCCGTTTTTCACCACCAAGGAACCCGGCAAGGGAACCGGCCTGGGCTTGAACATCTCCCGGGACATTATCGTCAACAAACATAAGGGCGAGCTTTCCGTAAGCAGTAAGAAGGGAAAGGGAACAACCTTTCTCATCAAGCTGCCCCTTTTGTTTCAAGAAGAAGCAGACCAAGAATAAGCGCGGTGGAGAGGTGAAAAGCCGAATGCTTTAAAATAAACTTCTGAACCGTTCAGTTCACGCATCACGGTTCACCATTCACTATTGGCTATCCAGAAACGAGAAAATTTGGTCAAGTTCAAGGCGGATAAAAATTTTAACCACAGGAATACTAGAAGTATTTTGAGGATTAAAATTTTTATCCAACGCCGAAATTGGGCGAATTGGCCGTTTCTGGATGTACACTCACTATAAAAGGAGGTGAGGTATGATCGTAACAGATTGGATCCATGTGATTGCAGGTGCAATGATTCTCGTCAGTCTGGCCCTGGGAACCTGGGCGCATCCGGGTTGGTATTTTTTTACCGCCTTTGTGGGGGCCAACCTCATCCAGTTCGGGTTCTCGAAAGTCTGCCCCATGGGGTATATCCTAAAGAAGCTGGGCGTTCCTGAAAATCGTAGCTGAAAACACACATCAAAACCCCTTTAAACAGGAGAAAACCGTTGAACAAAGCCTCCATTGAAAACATCATCACGGACTTCCTCGCCCGGTCCCCGGAAAACTCCCTTAAACTGCCGACCCCGGAAAAAGCCTGGGACGACATTCTGGTAGGGTACAGCTCAGGGGCGGACCCCATATACATGGACTATAAAACCCATGTGGGGGAATTTCATTATACCCCGGAAGAGATTTTCAACCTGACCTTTCCGGATTCTCCGGCCAAAGCGGAAGACCTTACTGTGATCAGCTATGTACTGGTCCAGCGGGAGGCGACCAAAATCGACAACCGGAAAGAAACCTTCTATCCGTCCGAGCGATGGGTCATGGCCCGTTTTCCCGGAGAAAAATTCAATGAGCTGCTGCGTCAGCATTTGGCGGATGAATTGACTCAAGCAGGGTTCCCTGCAGTGGCGCCCATATTGTCTCCCCATTGGAAAATGGAAATGTCGGAAAAATATGTTTATGCTTCCCGATGGTCCGAACGCCACGCCGCCTATGCCTCGGGCCTGGGTACCTTCGGGGTGTGCGATGGACTGATTACGGAAAAGGGGAAGGCCCACCGGGTGGGGTCGGTGGTGGCCCGGATTCAAATGCCCCCCACCCCCCGGCCATATACGGACCACCATGCCTATTGCCTGTTCTATGCCACGGGAAAATGCCTGGTGTGCGCCAAGCGGTGCCCTGTGGATGCGATTTCCGAAAAAGGCCACGATAAAAAGGCCTGCAGGAAGCATGCAGCAGGGACCTGCGGGGAATATGTGAAACAAAAATGGGGCTTTGACGGCTACGGTTGCGGGCTATGCCAGACTGCGGTACCCTGTGAGAGCGGGATTCCCAAAGGAGTTCGAAGATAAAGGAGATGCCGATGAAACAAAGGGAAATCAACACCATTTTGATAACCTACGGGTTTATGCTAAGCGATGAATCCGTAAGAAAAGACCATATCGACGCCATCCAAACCGCTGCGCCTTCGGCAAAGCTTGTGATCACCAGGAGTAAAGCGGATTGGGAACAACAAAAGGATGAGATCGGTCCCCGTGTGGATGTTTTGTTCGGCATGAATCCAGGCCAGTGGCATCAAAAACTCCCCAACCTTCGCTGGAGCCAGCAACTTGGGGCAGGTGCCGACTGGTTAAGCGCCTACACGGATTTTGTAAACAGTGACGTGATTCTAACCAACGCTTCGGGGGTTCACGGCATCCCCATTTCCGAGCATATTCTGGCCCTCATGTTCGCCCTGTCCAGAAAAATTCATGATAGCGTGAGAAATCAAACCCTGCATGAGTGGGACCGACGGGGAAACCTTGGAGAAATTGAAGGGTCCACCATGGGATTGCTGGGAGTGGGGGCCATTGGGTCGAAAACCGCCCAAAAAGCCAAAGCCCTGGGCATGAAAGTGTTGGGATATCGCCGCAATCCGGGACAATCCGACCCCAACGTGGATGAAATGTTTGGTCCCGAGGGGTTGAATGATCTCATTGCCCGGTCGGACTGGGTGGTGCTTACGGTGGCCGCCACACCGGAAACGGACGGTTTGATCGGGGAAAACCAGTTAAGGGCCATGAAGCCATCGGCCTACATCATTAACATTGCCAGGGGAAAGGTGATTGACGAAGAAGCCTTGATTACGGCCCTCAGGGAAAAATGGATTGCCGGGGCCGGGCTGGATGTTTTTGCCAGGGAACCCCTGCCCGGGGACTCGCCCTTGTGGGATATGAAAAATGTGATCATCACCCCGCATTTTGCAGGGGCCACCCCCTACTATATCGATCGGCTGATGGATATCTTTACGGAAAACCTCAGGAGGTACCAGGCCGGAGAGCCTTTAATCAACGTGGTCAATAAAACATTAGGCTATTGAAGTCATTCCTGTTTTCGGATTCAAAACCCTTCAGAAAATCGCTCGCGAATGGCTCCGGGTGATCGCTTTGGCCTGCCTTTCCAGGCAGGCACCTCCCTCCCTCAAAAAGTCTACATTGTAACCATAGCGAATTTAAATTACATTAATGGCATTACAAGATACTCAATATACAATATTGTAATTCATTTTCCATAGTGTTCCCCGAATCTGATATTTTAATTCCTAATGATATCAGGATCATTTTCCCGAATACCCCCGCTCTGTCTTTTTGGCATACCCCTTGCTCTATTAAAAGAAAACATCCCGGGAATATTAACAGACATTATCTTCATCAAAGAGGAGACCATTTATGAAAAAAATTGAGGCAATAATCACACCTTTTAAACTGGAAGAGGTTCAAAACGCCCTGAATCATATCGGGATTTCGGGAATGACCCTCATGGAAGTCAAAGGCTTCGGCCGTCAGAGAGGCCACAAGGAAATATACCGGGGCGCAGAATACCAGGTGGATTTTGTGCCCAAGGTCCAAATCAGCCTGGTGGTGGATTCGGCCATGGCGGACAAGGTGATCAGCGTCATCAAAGAGACGGCAAAAACCGGCAAGATAGGCGATGGTAAAATATTCGTCTACGACATTCAAGAAGCCATACGCATCAGAACCGGTGAGTCCGGACTGGAAGCATTATAATAAAAGAGGTTCAGATTATTTTAATACCAGATTATTTTAATAGAGGAGAAGCATTATGAAAAAAACATTACTACCCCTTTTGCTTATCTTATTGATGGCCCTCAGCGCTTCCCTGGCGTTTGCCGCAGACGAGGCCCCCACTCTTGAATCCAATAAGAACGCCATTGAACTGGTACAGACCCATGCCAATTATTTGTGGACCTTAATTGCCGCCGCCCTGGTCTTTTTCATGCAAGCAGGGTTCGCCATGGTGGAAACCGGTTTCACC
>Ga0180732_1001619_pt1 | contig 13437 bp, 18 predicted proteins | sample KR11_01MetaG_FD_148674 | JGI IMG/M metagenome (GOLD analysis project Ga0180732, IMG submission 148674) | Groundwater microbial communities from the Olkiluoto Island deep subsurface site, Finland - KR11_0.1 MetaG | ecosystem: Environmental > Aquatic > Deep subsurface > Groundwater | place...
ATCAAAAAATGGGAAAATTAATAGAAAAAGGATCGGCGCCGGCAGCGTTTTTTCTGGGCGCCTTTGTCGGTCTTTGCGAATTTCCTTGCACTGGCGGTCCGTATCTGATGATTTTGGGATTTTTACATGACCGCGTCACTTATGTAAAAGGCGTCGCCTATTTATTATTTTATAATTTGATTTTTATTATTCCTCTTCTTGTGGCGTTGTTCATTGCGAGCAATAAAACGCTTCTTGAAAAAATTCAAACGTGGCAAAAGAATAAAACGATTAGAATAAGATTTTTAAGCGGCATTGCCATGATTGTTTTGGGTGTTATAATTTTTATGTTATAAAACAAATATTATGCCCAGATATACAACTTGGCTATAGCTCGCACGCAAAATTCTAAAATATTTTAAGAAGTGTGATTATATATAGATTTTATAAATTAAAAATTAAATTATACTTGGCTCGCTATTTTGCGTTAGCCAAGTTGATATACTGGGTATGAATGAAGAACAATTTAAATTTTCAGAATTAATAAAAAAAATTGAGCAGATGAAGAAATCCGGCGAAGTTGATCTTTCAATGGATGAGGATTTGAGCATCGCGGTAATGAATTTAATCTCGCTTGAGGAACACTTTTTTTTCACAAGCGCGAAAACCGGCAAGGCGGAGTATTTAGACACGCTTTCAGAAATAAGGGAAATGAGAAAATCCTTGCTAAAAAAGTTAATCAATAAACACGAAGGCGAGACTTGGTGCATTTCAAAGCATCTTTTGGGAACAACCATGCGGCTTATAGAAGTGGGAACAAAACTTTATTCTGACAATAAAAAAGAAGAAGCTAAAGAAATATTCAACAAGGCCCATGAATTGTATGCTGTTTTTTGGGGCTTGCGTCTGAAACTAATAGATTTGCCGGAAATAAAAGAAGCGGCTAAAAATGAAAAGCCGTGGACTCTTAAAGATATATTAAATAAACTCGTTGACTGCTGTGATGAATAAAAAAGTATTATTTTTAGTGGGTCTAATTTTTTTAGCAATTATTTTTGTTGCTTTTTATTTCTATAAACCGGCAACGACAACCAATGCCAAATTGGATAATTTTGCGAAGTGTTTGGCATCAAAAAATATAACAATGTATGGTACTTATAATTGTCCGCACTGCCTGAACGAGAAAAAAGCTTTTGGCAATTCATTCCAGTATATTTCGTATATTGAATGCACGCAGGAGCCAAATAAGTGCGTTGACGCTGGCATATTGGAAGTTCCGACTTGGGTTTTTCCCGATGACAAAAAATTGGTGGGAGAACAGGGGCTTGAAAAATTATCGCAGGAAAGCGGTTGTCCGTTGCCGGAAAAATAACTTATGATATAATATAATGAGTTTAAAAATTATCCCGCTGGGCGGGATCCCGCTATGGCGGGAGAAATTAATTTAAATATATGGCTTTTGACTATAATAAATTGCCGAAATTGGAACAAAAAGTGGTTTTTGCCGCAGTTATTTTATTAGCGCTTTTTCTTCTTTTTACCGGCTTAAATCAATTAGTTAACGCCTGGAATGATTATCGCAACGCTGGCGCAAGCAACATTTATCAAACCGTGAGTTTTATTGGCGAGGGCAAGGTCAAGGCCACGCCGGACACGGCAAAAGTTGAAATTGGCTTGATAACCGAAGGTAAGGATTCTATTTCGGTTCAAAATGAGAATTCGTCAAAAATGAACGCGGTGATTAAATTTTTGAAAGAGCAGAAAATCAGCGGGGAAGACATAAAAACCAGCGCTTATAGTTTGTCTCCAAAATACGAATATAATAAGGGAAAGTCCACTCTTGTCGGGTATATCTTAAACCAAGCGCTTACAATTACGGTCAGGGATTTAAATAAAATCGGTGAAATTCTGGATGGCGCGGTTTCAAATGGCGCCAATCAGATAAATTCCATTTCGCTTTTTGTTGATAAGCCGGAAGAATTAAAAAATAAAGCTCGTGAAGACGCGGTGAAACAGGCGAAAGAAAAAGCCGGTAATGCGGCAAAAATTGCCGGATTCAAACTGGGCAGATTAGTAAATTTTAGCGAAAATCTTTCTGGCGAACCTCGAATATATAGTGAAGCTTTGGGCATGGGAGGCAGTGCTACTGCTCCAGCGCCGCAAATAGAACCCGGCACCCAAGAAATTACGATAAATATCACTCTGACCTACTTGATAAAATAAATTACATTTTAGGGATTTCTAAAATATCGCCTTCCATTATTTTCCATTTTTCGGTTTGGCCGGCGTTAATTTCTAAAACATATTGCGCTGGCGTTTTTGAATTATAGGACTGGCAAATTTCGGTTTTCTGGCAGGGGTTTAGAGTCGTTATTTCATTAACGCGTCCCACGGATGAAACAAAAATAATATCAAGAGGCATCAACGTGTCTTTCATCCAGAAACTTCTGTCTTTTTCATCGGGGAAAATGAAAAGCATTCCGGAATTTTTTGGAAGCGAAGACCGATTCATCAACCCCTTTTGCCATTCTTCCGGCGTTCTGGCAAATTCAACCCTGATTTTTACCGGCCCGGCTCCGGTGAATATAGTGATGGAATTTTTATCGGCTATTTTTTGGCATTCCGAATAAACAACAATGCCGGTTAAAGCCAGAATAAGAAGTCCCGAAATCCAATAAAACGGCCTTTTTGAATCAACTAACATATTGTTTAGTTTTATTTTACCTGAAATTTTGGAATAATAAAAATATGTGTTAAGATTATTCCAATGGATCAGGATATTTTTTTATTTTTAGTTGGAATAATGGCAGTGGTGATTGCTATAATGGCTTATTTTTTGTTGCGGCGGAAATCGGAAGAAAAATCTAAGGAAGATAATCAGGCGATTTTAATGATACAGGACCAGTTGAAAGAAATGCGGCAGACCCTGCAAAATTTTGGCAGTCAGGTGGACAGCAAAATGGGCGATTCGACGAAAATGTTTCAGCAGCAATTCGCTCAAAGCGCCAAAATTGTCCGTGATGTAACCGAACGGCTGACAAAACTTGACGAAACCAATAAGCAGGTTATGAACGTAGCCGACCAGTTGCAGGGACTTGAAGATGTTTTGAAAAATCCCAAGCATCGCGGCGTTTTGGGCGAATATTTTCTGGAAAATCTTCTTAAAAATGTTTTACCGCCCAAAGATTACCAAATGCAGTATGAATTTAAAAACGGTGACATTGTTGACGCGGCGGTTTTTGTCAAAGACAAAATTATCCCCATTGATTCCAAATTTTCTCTGGAAAATTACAATCGCATTTTGCAGGAAAAGGACTCTGTCAGGCGGGAAGAGCTGGAAAAACAGTTTAGGGCGGATTTGAAAAATCGCATTGACGAAACGGCGAAATATATTAGGCCGTCCGAAAATACTATGGATTTTGCTTTTATGTTCATTCCGGCTGAAGGAATTTATTACGATTTATTGAATACGCTTTTAAAGAAAAGCACGTGATTATCGTTTCGCCAACATCTTTTTTTGCTTATTTGCAGACGGTTTTACAGGGTCTGCGGGCTTTGCAGATTGAGGAATCCGCCAAGGATATCCGCAAATATGTGGAAATGCTGCAGAAACATCTCTTAAGTTACGATGAGTATATGAAAAAATTGGGCAATAATTTAAATACGACGGTCAATATGTATAATCGGGCGGACAAAGAATTCGGTAAAATTGACAAAGACGTGATGAAAATCACGGGTAAGAGCGGCGAAATTGAGTCCTTGCAAATTGAGGGGCCAGCGGTTAAAGAAGAAGAATGATATGGCAAATAATCACATTGTTTTAGATATTGAGACCCAAAATTTATTTTCCGATGTCGGCGGCAAAGAAAATCTGACCAAGCTTTCGCTTTCAGTTGCCGGCGTTTATTCTTACGCTGATAAAAGTTTTCTCACTTTTATTGAAAGCGAAATGCCGGCGTTTGAGAATTTACTCAAAAAAACCGATTTAATTATTGGTTTTAACATCAATCATTTTGATCTGCCTGTTTTGAAAAAATATTTATCCATAGATTTGAACAGAATCCCGACTCTTGATATTATGACTGAAGTTGTGAATACTATGGGACATAGGACGAGTTTGGACGATTTGGTTGTTAATACTTTGGGGAAAAGAAAAAGCGGAAGCGGTCTTTTGGCAGTTGATTATTTCAGGCAGGGGCGAATGGATGAACTTAAAAAATATTGTCTTGACGATGTCCGGCTGACGCGGGATTTATATGAACACGGCTTAAAACACGGCGAAATAAAATTTACGGCCCGCGACGCCAATTTGCCTTACATAAAAATTTTAAAAGTTGACTTTGCGAAGTACGGCGGGTTTAAAATAAAAACATCATGGACCCCTTCACTTTTTTAGACAAAATAATAAATGAAAGTTTTAATCGCGAGTTCTACATCAAAAAAAGCTGGTGGGCGACTGATTTAAATTCGTGCCTGCGCGGCGCTTTTTACCGCCGAAAAGGCCTGCCGCCGACTTCGGTTATCCCGCCCGGGCGGCTGGGCATTATGGAAGTGGGCAAAATCGTTGAGACCTGGATTGTGGATAAAGTAAAGCAATCGGGAAAATTAGTCGCCGAGCAATTGCGGGTTGAGGCGCCGGAATACGAGGCGTCGGGCAAGGTTGATTTAATAATAGACGAAGGCGGCAAGCCGATACTTTATGAAATAAAATCAACCAATTCTTTCAGTTTTAAGTATAAAGTTAAAAACAAGGAGCCCCAGCCACAGCACAAACTTCAGACGCTTTTTTACATTTGGAGGCTTCGCAACCACGGCCATCAGGATCTTCCGGGCGTTGATTTTTCCAATTTGGAAGGCCGGCTTGTTTATGTTTCCCGCGACGATTTGAACCGATTGATTATTCCGATTGATTATTCCGAAGAGGCGATAAAACCGATTGTTAGACAACTTGAGGTTTTGAACAATTCGTGGAAAAAAGATGAATTGCCGCCAGCGCCGGATCCGGTTATTTTTGACGAAGAAAAAGGAAAATGGGGCATTAACTGGGTTTGCGATTTTTGTTCGCATCATGAACTTTGCGCCGGCCGCGATTGGCGCGCTAAAGCCGAACGGGAAGTGAAAGAGAGAAACGCCGCGTTAGAAACATATGAAAAGGATCTATCTTGATTACGCTGCCACAACTTCGGTTGATAAGGAAGTTTTGAAAGTGATGATTCCGTATTTTTCTGAGAAGTTTGGCAACGCTTCCTCAATTCATTCATTCGGCCAAGAGGCGATTGTGGCGATAGACCAGGCGCGGGGGAAAATCGCCAAGCTTTTTAATTGCGATTTTTCCGAAATTATTTTCACCGGCTCGGCAACCGAATCTAATAATCTCGCAATTTTGGGAATTGCGAGAAATTTTTCCCCCTACGGGGGATCCCCCAAAGGGGGACAATTTTCAAAACATATAATTTCGACAAAAATAGAACACGAGTCGGTGCTTGAGCCGTTGAAAGAATTAGAGAAAGCTGGTCATGAGGTAACTTATTTGCCGGTTAACAAAGAAGGGCTGATAAAAATTTCTGATTTAGAAAAAAATATTAAAGACAATACAGTTTTAGTCAGCATTATTTACGCCAATAATGAAATCGGAATCATTCAGCCGATTAAAGAAATCGGGAAACTATTAGAAAAAATAAATAAAAAAAGGCTCGAAAATAAGCTTCCAAGAATATATTTTCACACTGACGCGGTTCAGGCGTTAAACTATCTGGAGTGCCGTCCGGATTGGCTTAAAGTTGATTTACTGACTTTTTCCGGCCATAAAATTTATGGTCCGAAGGGCGTCGGGGGTCTTTATGTCCGCAAAGGCACACCGTTATCGCCGATTATTTCAGGCGGCAGCCAGGAATTTGGCTGGCGCTCGGGTACTGAAAATATTCCGTATATTGTCGGCTTGGCGAAAGCGGTTGAATTGGTTTTTGAAAAACGCGAAAAACGCTCCAGATATACCCTTGATTTGCGAAACAAATTATGGAAAAATATTATTAAATATAATAGCGAGGTTAAATTGAACGGATCTTTTGAAAACCGCTTGCCGAATAATCTTAATATAAGGTTTCCGAATGTAAATAATGAAACATTTATCGTGGCTTTAGATCAGGCCGGAATTGCCGTGTCAGCCGGCTCGGCTTGTTCCAGCAGGGCTTTGGCGCCTTCCCATATTTTAACCGCCATTGGTTTGACCAAGCACCAAGCTAAGGAAAGCATTCGTATTACTATAGGAAAGGACACAACTCTGGTTGAAATAAAGAAAGCGGCGGAAATTATAAATAAAATTGTAAAAAAATTTATAAACTAAATCTATGAAAAACTATTCTTTCAAAGAACTTTTTTTAGCGGCTTTCGCAGCCAGCGTTTTAACCGCCGTAATTATCGGCCCATTCTCCGGAGCTCTGTTTGCTGAAGCGTCTATTTCCGATTTTTTTCAAAACACGCCGTTTTTTAATTATTTTTTCGGCGTTAAACAAACCACGAGCACGCCTTCAATCGGGGATTTAAAACAGCCGACTGTGGTTACTGAAAAAATCTACATTCCGGTGGATTATGAAGCCCAAGTGATCAACGCGGTTAAAGCCGTTTCGCCGGCAGTAGTTGCCATAACGGTTTCTAAGAATGTTCCCATTATTGAACAGTGCCCTTTTAATCCATTTCCGGATTTGCCGCCGGAGTTCCAGCAATTTTTTGGCCAGAATTTGCAATTTTACAGGCCTTGTCAAAAAGGAACAAAACTTCAGGAGGTGGGAGGCGGCAGCGGTTTTATTATTTCTCAAGACGGTTTGATTATAACCAATAAGCATGTGGTGCAGGATGAGACGGCGCAATATACGGTTTTCACCAATGACGGCAAAAAATATTCCGCGGAGGTTTTGGCCCGCGATCCGAACATTGATATTGCAGTCATAAAAATTGACGCCTTGGGTTTGCCAACAGTTAAATTAGGCGATTCCGACTCAATTCAGGTTGGCCAAACCGCCATCGCCATTGGCAACGCCCTTGGCGAATTCAGGAACACGGTTAATGTCGGCGTTGTTTCAGGGCTTTCCCGCGATATAACAGCGAGCGGAGGCGGCTTGACGGAAACAATTTACAATGTTATTCAAACGGACGCTTCAATAAATCGCGGAAATTCCGGCGGTCCGCTTTTGAATTTAAAAGGAAAAGTTATCGGTATTAACACGGCAATAGCGCAAAACGCCCAGAGTATTGGCTTTGCCATTCCCGTAAATCAAGTTAGGGGAATCATAAGCGCTTTTGTGAAATGAAAAAAATTTCGCCAAAAACTTTTTTGATAATCGCGCCGGTTTCAATATTTTTAGCCGCGAGCATTATCTGGTTTTTGATTTTGGCTCAAGCGATAAATTTTATCACGGGTTTCATTATTTTGAGTTTGATTTCGTTTTTGGCGTTTTGGAAAGGCCTTTTAATCAGTCGGCGGGCAGGGGAGTTGATTGGTTTAAAAAACCGTAAGCAGATTTTTATTATTTCTTTGGGCGTTGCCTTGGGTTTTAGCGAATTGGTTTGGGCTATATCTTTTTTGCCGTTTTCTTTTTTTATCTTAAGCGGTTTGTTTGCGACAATTTTTGCTTTTGTTTTCAACATTTTTAAGGAGTATTTCAAACAGTATCCGGAATCGTCAATTGATTTGAAAAGAGATTATTTTAAAAAACTTTTGGCGAAAAATATTATTTTAGGAATTGTTTTAATTATTATTTTAATCTCTATAAGTCCGTGGCTGCCTCCAAAAACATTTTAAGAAGTTTAATCGTGATGGGACTGATTCTTGGCTTCGGCTTTTTGGGCTTGTGGTTTTTGAGTGGAAGCCAGATTGAAGTCAAAAATCAAAGCCCGGCAGTGTCTTCAAGCCCCCGGAGTAATAGTAATAACGAAACAGATCTTTTTTCCGATATTGGAGGAAAAACGCCTCAAGAAACTATCGGACTTCTTACTGCCGCTTTGGAAAAAAGCGACTTAACATTGGCAGTCAAATATTTCGTTCCGGAAAACAGGGAAATGGAATCCGAGGATTTAACAAAACTTTACAATGCCAGTATTCTCGATGATTTAACAAGGGATTTAAAAAACCTTAAGAATGGTAAAATAATGGAAAACGGGCACTATCTTTTTGAAGTGCCTGACGAGAATGGCGGAACCGCGGCTGAAATTGAGTTGATAAAAAATGAAAAAGGCCTGTGGAAAATTATTTCACTTTAGTTGGATTGGAAGGGATCTTTACAAAATTTTTTATATATGCTACACTTGTGGACAAGTGGGTGATCTGCCGAAAGGCAAACCATTCAATGTTGGCGCAAAGCCCCGTTCTACGGGGCTTTGAGCTTTTTTAGGTTTCTTGTATAATGGTATCATATCCGGCTTTTAAAGGGGTTCGGTGCGTACTGACAACCCACTTAAAAACATTTGAATCGGGGTTAGTCACTCCCGGATCCCTTTAAGAGCAGGATTACAATTATAAAATTGGGATATGAAAATTGATTTAAAAACAAAAAATTTTGAGATTACGCCGAGCATCAGAACATATCTTCAGGATAAATTGAATGCGATAGATAAATTTTTACCCAATGATGAAAGTATTTTTGCCGAGGTTGAATTGGCTAAAACTACCAAGCATCATCAAAAGGGCGATATTTTTAAGGCCGAGGTAAATTTAACAATGCCGGGCCGTTTAATTAGGGCTGTGGCCGAAAGATGGGATTTACGCGTTGCCATTGACGCGATGAAGGATGAGCTTCAAAGAGAAATCACAAATAATAAAGAAAAAAATATTTCTTTGTACCGGCGCGGTGCCCGCTTGTTAAAAAAACTTCTGAGAAAAGAATAATTCTGAGTTCTTTAAAAAATCCGGAAAGGAGGAATTATGGGAAATCGCGCAAAATTCGCCGCTGAAATTGGCCAGTGCGCCAGCATGGAAAAGGTGGAGGGCAAGCTGGTTATCCAAGAGGAAAACGGCAATGTTTTTCTTTCGGTGATATCCGAGCAAGGATTTCACCACGGCCTGCATCAATTTTTCCCGAAAGCATTAATCGGGAAAAATGTTATTGTTAGAAAAAATGGTAATAATTTAATTATCCGATCTGACATGTAACCGAATCGCGAAAGGCCAATCCCTATTATAGGGCGCGGCCTTTTTTATTTTGGAGATTTAAAATTGCTTAAAAGATCATTTTGTTGTACAATTTTCTGACTAACAAAATTGACAAATGAGTGTTTTATTTAAAATTTTTGGGGACGCCAATGAGCGGTATTTAAAAAAACTTAGGCCTTTGGTTCAAGAAATTAATTCTCTTGAAGAAAATTTTTCTAAACTTTCTGATGATGATTTAAAGAATAAAACAGAAGAGTTTAAGAGTCGATTTTCAAAAGGCGTGTCGCTTGGTGAAATTTTGCCCGAGGCGTTTGCGACTGTGCGGGAAACCGCTAAAAGAACGTTAAAACAGCGTCATTTTGATGTGCAAATACTTGGCGGCATTGTGCTTCACCAAGGTAAAATCGCCCAAATGGCAACAGGAGAAGGCAAGACCTTAACCGCTACTCTCGCAGCTTATTTAAACGCCATTGCCGATAAGGCGCACATTATTACTGTTAATGATTATCTGGCCCGGCGCGACACGGTTTGGATGGGGCAAATCTATCAGTTTTTGGGTATTACGGTGGGTTGTGTCAATTCTGACGGAAGTTATATCTATGATCCTGCGCACAGCGCCAAGCTTGATGAAATTAGAGACACTGAAGGAGCGTTTAAAATCGTTCATGAATTTCTGCGTCCCGCGACGAAAAAAGACACTTACAGTTGCGATATAGTTTATGGCACTAACACCGAATTTGGTTTTGATTATTTAAGAGATAATTTGGTTAATGATCTGTCGCAGGTTATTAGCCCAAACAGAATTTTTGCCATTGTTGACGAGGTTGACAGTATTTTGATTGATGAAGCGCGGACGCCGCTTATTATTTCTATGCCTGACGCCGAATCGCCGAAGCTTTATGAGACCTTTGCCAAAATCGTGCCGCGGCTTAAAGAAAACGAGGACTACACCGTTGATTTAAAAATGAGGACAGCGATTATTACTGACGTTGGTTTGAGTAAGGTGGAAAAAATTCTGGGGATGGGAAATATCTATGAAGAAAGAGGCATTAAATATGTTCATCATCTTGAGCAGGCGCTTCGGGCTGAAACGCTTTTTCATAAAGATAAAGATTACGTTGTCAAAAACGGCGAAGTGATTATTGTTGATGAATTTACCGGGCGGCTTTTGCAGGGCCGGCGGTATTCCGAAGGGCTCCATCAGGCGATTGAAGCCAAGGAAGGCGCAAAAGTCCAGCAGGAATCAAGAACTCTGGCAACAATCACTTTTCAGAATTTTTTCCGGCTCTACGATAAGCTTGCCGGCATGACCGGAACTGCCGCCACTTCGGCTGAGGAATTTCATAAGGTTTATAGTCTTGGAACGGTAATTGTGCCGACTCATAAGCCCATGATCAGAAAAAATTTAACCGACAGGATTTATAAAACTGAAGAAGCAAAATTCAAAGCGGTGGTTAAGGAAATTAAAGAGCGCTATGACAAAGGCCAGCCGGTTTTGATTGGCACGATTTCTATTGGAAATAATGAGAAGCTTTCGCAAATGCTTTCGCGGGAGGGAATTAAACACGAAGTTTTAAACGCCAAACAGCATGAAAGAGAGGGGGCAATTCACGCCCAAGCCGGCAGGTTGGGGGCGGTTACGGTGGCAACTAACATGGCGGGTCGCGGCGTTGATATTATTTTGGGAGGCAACCCCCAAAACCTCGAGGAAGCGAAAAAAGTTCTAGATTTAGGAGGCCTTCATGTTATTGGCACCGAGCGCCATGAAGCGAGAAGAATTGATAACCAGTTGAGAGGCCGCAGCGGCAGGCAAGGCGACCCCGGCTCATCGCAATTTTTTGCTTCTTTGGAAGATAATTTATTGAAAATATTTGGCGGCGGACGCATTAAAAATTTGATGGAAACCCTGAATATTCCTGAAGACCAGCCGATAGAAGCAGGGTTGGTTTCCAAAGCTATAGAATCGGCTCAGACAAAAATTGAAGGTTTTAATTTTGATGCCAGAAAACATGTTTTGGAATACGACGATGTGATGAACCAGCATCGTTCTTTGGTTTATAAAAAAAGACAGGAGATTTTGTCGGGAGTTTATCATGCAAATATTGCAGAGGATTTGTATAAACAGAAAGAAAAAGAACTGGGGCCGGAATTGATGCGGCAGGTTGAAAAATTAGTGATGCTTAATTTGCTTGACACTTTATGGATGAATCATTTGGAAGATATGGAGTATTTGCGCGACAGCGTGCGGTTAAGGGCTTATGGCCAGAGAGATCCTTTGGTTGAATACAAAAATGAGAGCCGCAAGTTGTTTAAGGACTTACTTTCAAATTTTGAAACGCAGGTTGCGGCGATAATTTTAAAAGTTCAGCCGCCCCAAAATTTTGCTGCGCAAAATTTTGGGGCTCCAAAACCCGCCAATCCGGCAAATATAGGCAGAAACGATCCCTGTCCCTGCGGAAGCGGCAAGAAGTATAAAAAATGTCATGGGGCGTAGTAGTTGGTAAAATAGAATTGATACTATGCAAAAAGATTTTGATAAGTGGAATGAAATTAAAAAATCCATTCAAGCTAAACCAGATAATTTCGGTATGCACGAACGCGAGATTTGGTGGATAACATTCGGTGTAAATATTGGCGTGGAGATTGACGGCAAGCACAAAACTTTTGAAAGACCAGCTCTTGTGTTAAGAAGGTTTAATCGTCAAATGACATGGGTTTTACCAACAACGACAAATGGCGGAGATTCGCGCTTTTACGAAAACTTTTTAATCGGCAACAGGCAATATTTTGTAGTTTTAACGCAGATTCGCACCGTCAGCACGAAAAGGTTTTTGAGAAAAATCGGCATGATTTCAAGAGAGGATTTTGAAAGAATTACTCAAAAATTAATAAACTTTGTCAAAATAGACGAAAACCCGCGTTAACGGGTTTTCTCGGAGGCCGAAGCCATAGTTAGCTGTATATTAGCAAATTGTCAAACTTTGTCAATAGTTATTGTGGATAACTCTTGGAACATCATAGAAATATAAAAAATGCCATGGAAGGAACTAAAAAAATTATTAATAAATTATTGCTTCCGATTGTTAGATTTTATTGGTTTATTTTTAGGCCGGAAAGTGAAGGAGTAAAGTGTATTATTGAAAATGAAGGTTATATTTTATTAATCAGAAACACATATGGACACAAGCAGTGGACATTTCCTGGTGGGCACATAGAAAAAAATGAAAACCCAGAAGAAGCTGTAATAAGAGAAGTGAAAGAAGAGATTGGAATTCAAATAGAGGACTTAAGATTGCTTGGAAAATTTTTAAGCACAAGAGAATATAAAAAAGATAATATATTTTGTTTCAGTGCGAAGGCGAAAAATAAAGAATTATATCTTGGTATATGTGAGATTTTAGAAGCTAAATGGTTTACAATTGCAGAATTACCTCCACTCGGTCCAATTGCCCAAAAAGTTTTTGATTTGTGGAATAGGTAAGATGTAGTAAATTAAGATTATGAAAATAAAAATTGCTAATCAACCAAAAAGATATATACATAAAAATTTAGCTGCTGGAGGTTGGCAAAAACTCTCTTTAATGGAACAGATGGGAAACATCGGTAGTGAAATAAGTCGCGCGCTCAATTGGCGCGGTAAAGATAAGAAGCTTTACGAAAACGCCATTGACAGGGCTTTTGAACTTTTGGATTTGACAATTAGTGATCCGCGCTGGCAAAATCGGTTGAAAGAAATCGTCCGAACCCGCGAATTATTATGCGACGCTATTTTAGGCGGTAAAGAATACAAAACATCACTTAAGGATTTAGACCGATATTTTTTCCATTTTGCCCTCGCCGCCCGCGTTAATCGGTAGTAAAGTTTAAAAAATGCCATGGGAAATAAAATATGAAAGCGATTATTTTAGCGGCCGGAGAGGGAATAAGAATGCAGCCCCTTACCCTCAAAGCGCCAAAGCCGCTTTTAAAAGTTAATGGGAAGCCCATTTTGGAGCACATTGTCCGGCGCTTGCCTGACGAAATAGATGAGCTTATTTTAGTGATTGGCTATTTGGGAGAACAAATTAAAGATTATTGCGGAAATGAGTTTTTGGGGAGACGGGTGCGTTATGTCTGGCAAAAAGAAAAACTCGGAACTTATCATGCTTTAAAACTTTGCGAACCGCTCACTGAAAAAGGCGAAAGATTTTTAATGCTTTATGCCGATGATATTCATGGCGCGGAAGGAATAAGAAACTGTTTAGGCCATAAATGCGCTATAATAGTGGAAGAAGCGAAAGACCCGAGAAAATTCGGAGTTGTTGGCCTGAACA
>Ga0180732_1001620_pt1 | contig 13428 bp, 23 predicted proteins | sample KR11_01MetaG_FD_148674 | JGI IMG/M metagenome (GOLD analysis project Ga0180732, IMG submission 148674) | Groundwater microbial communities from the Olkiluoto Island deep subsurface site, Finland - KR11_0.1 MetaG | ecosystem: Environmental > Aquatic > Deep subsurface > Groundwater | place...
ACCAGCCATCAAAGGTTGCTCTATTGGAATCACTTCTTTTCGTAGAGATGCAAAAGCGTCCTGGGGGATCTTTCCCTTCTTTTTAGATTCTGTACAGCCCAGCTCTGCAACCCTTTCTTCCGATCCGCACCAAGGGCACGTTGGAAAGTCTCTAATGATTTTTGGCTCTGCTGGCATTTCTTCCCTCCATTTGTATTCGTTCTCTAAAGATAACGCATATTATTTACACAATCATAAAGGGGGTGAACTATATTTGTCAAGATGGCGGATAGAAAATTTCTTGAGAAATAGAGTCTACTGGGGTACTGGGAGGTAACTTTATGCTAGATGGTATAGTTGATGTGCTCTTTGACGTGTAAAACCCAATCTAGCACCGATTTGACGGAAAGTCATACCGAATTCCCTCATCTCTATAACATCTCCTCTTCTAATTGTAAAGTTAGAAACCTAACCACTTGACTATTTATTCTTCCCGTTCAATAATAGTGAAGAGGTGATGACATGGCTAAAAAACCAAAATGCCTCCCCTGCATATCGAAAGATATCAAGCAGCTCATCCGGGATAATTACCGGGATCCGGTTCTCAACGAGGCCCTCAGCGTTGTGGAAGATTGCCCCCTGCCTGGTGAAATAAATTTCTGCTCTGTAAAGAAACGTACCCCCAGTGCTTACCAGCTTTTCATTAAAGAATGCTTGGGGAAACATGACCTGAAGGGGAAACCTTTTGGCACTGCTGGGAAATTTATGAAGGAGTGTTCACTCGAATGGAAAAAGAAGAAGCCTACGATCTGATTGAAAAAGCTGAAGACAAGGTTCTGGATAGTCTAAAAAAACTTTCTGCAGTTCTTCCTGGGGATAAGGCTCCAGGAGTTATTATCGAACACACCAGCGAGCGAGCACTAAGGGCCGCAGCTACCTGTAATATCCGAGAGCTCCTCAGTATTTACAGTGAAAGGGGTGAGGATCGCGTCTCTTTAGACCCTGCGCTTCGGAAGATAAGGAAAACACATAAATTATCCGAAGAGCAAGTTGATAAAATTCTCGACACAGTTGAAGAACATGACGAGGCTTTAGATGAGGCAGTTATTACACGGTTAAGGATAAGCTGCGGTTTCATTAAATAAAACCTCGAAGGAGCGCGCGATTGAGTACAGGAAGCATCACCCAAAGCCCTAAAATAAAGAGAGCCTCCATTCCACCGGAGCTCAAGGTAAAGGTCAAAAGCCTCCGTTGCGAAAACTGCAACCGCTTCCTCGCCTACTACGCTCTGGTTGAAGGAACTCTCGTCATCAAATGCCGGCGCTGCGGACACTGGACCGCGCTCGATGTTCATAACTTGAATCAAGACCCCCCTTGACAAAGCTGAAATAAAACCGTAGTATTCTGATAAAGGTCGAGTTGGCTCTGGTCATTTTGACTACATGGCCCCCAGTATCCTCCTGGTAAAGAGGAAATCACTGAGAAGGTTAGTCAAATGATTGTCGGAAGTATAAAAGACCTTGGTTATGCCAAGAGACGCCCGAAGTCTCACCGGCTAGAAGGTATCACCACTTCCACCCATCCCGGGTATGTGATCGCCTCCTATCCGAGAGACTATCCGCTGACCTCACAGCAAAAGAAAGTACGCGATGCTGCGAGGACCTGCGGAATCAAGAAAGGCATGAGCCGCAAAGCCCTGGTTGACGCCATGGTTGACTGCATCCCCGGCAAGTTCTAAACTCCGGGTGGCTCAATTTTCACTGAACACAAAGGGCAGGGTTTACAACACCCTGCCCTTTCCTGTTATAATCGTAGTGAAATGGTTGAGAAGACTGCTAAAAAGGAAATTTTCTACGTTAGAAAGATGCCGTCTCCTTACCCTCTTACCCAACATCAACGAGACCTGATTCAAGCCTCTAAAGAATGTGGTATCGAGAAGGGGATAAGCCGGCGTGACTTGGTTGATAAGATGGTCAACTGTGTTCCTGAAAAATACCGAGAAGTAAAGGAGAGGCGGGAAAATGGCGAAAAAAGTGATTAAGGTATATTATTCTTCGAATTGTTCGCCCTGTAATGATGTAATGGACCGATTGAAGAAAGGGCGCTTTGCTAGTGACCTGGGGGATGATACTGCAGTCGATATGGTTGATATTATGACGGAAGAGGGTTTCGCCCAAATTGAAGCTGAAAAACTTGAGAAGGTACCATCAGCCAAGCATGAAGCTAAATTCTGCCAGATCCACATTGACGAAGAGCTCGATGCCGTGATGTTCACCTGTAATGAAAAGACTCCCCAGCCCCCAGATGAACCCCCAGATGATAACCCGTAGGTCCTACTTGTTTCTACCCCGTTTTTTGCTTATCCAGTTGCGGTAGAAGAAAAAAAGAAACGTGGTCACCATGACCACGATCAGTGAAATAGGAATCCAAAAAGCTAATGTCGCCCATTCCATTATTTGCCTCTTCCTGCTAATTTAGCATACGTTCTGGGAAAAGAGCCGGCTGGTCTTTTCGACGTCCCTCATTTAATCTCATTAAAGCGAGTAGATTTAATTTTCCTACTGCTTCAGCTTTTGCCCTATCCGCACCGGATAAAGAGCTTGACTTCCAGTTTTCCCAAGCTGACATATTATAAATAGCGTGTACTGATATATAGCCATCCTTAGTTTTTGAGGAACCGTATTGATGAAAATTTATAGCTTCAGCAAGGTCTGGATAACTCTTCATTTTTTCTAGGTCGGACCATAAAATATAACGAGTTCCTGGGACGGGTCCGCGAACGGGCGCCATCTCTTTCTTTTGAATAAGCTGATTAGTCATGGTGATAATAGTGTTCAAATTCCCCGGATGGTCTTTAACCCAGTAAGTGAAATTTCGGACCTGGGCTGGCTTCGTAGCCCCAGTATCCCAGACAGGAGCCGTCTCGAATTGACTATACAGTTGAGAATGTAACTGATAGAGGTCATGTACTGTAAGTTGCCCTAAAATAGATTCAAATTCACTAACTTTCATGTCAATTCCATGTCTGGCAAAAGATGTTCCGTCGAGGGAACGCCTGCAAATGAGAAAGTTTTTATCTTTAGTTGGTTCTTGAATTCCCGATAGTGCTGCTCTTCTTCTTCCGCAATATGATTATACAGCCCTCCGGTTAGTTCATCCCCGAGCTCTCGCGCATGAGTAGCACGCTTTTTATACCAATCTACAGCAGTCCTTTCCTCAATCATGCTGTCCGACAGACCCTGCTCAATTGAGGACGGAGTGGAATATTCTTTAGTATATCTGTGGAGATTCTCCATCACATTCTGGGCTACAGCTTTTGAAATCTGTTCTATTTCTTCCCTGCTGAGTACCATCTGCGTGTCACCTCTTCTTTTGCCTGCTTGGCTGCTATCTCCTGTGCTTGTTCTAGCGATATTGTGGGAGCGGGTTGAGGTTTTGGAGCTTCGGCATCAGTGCCAACGACTTTTTTCCTGAATTCTTTAAACTGCGCTGCCATCTGGGGATATTCGGCATCGTACTTACCACTCTGAATAGCCGAAACGGTAACCTTATTGAGATTGTTATTTAGCCACTGAACAATATTTTTGTAGACCGGATTGCTCGGGTCCTGGGATATCAACTCTTCTGCAGCGGCCTCAAGTCCGACTGAATGTTTATATTCCAAGCAGTCACAGGCTTTTCCAGCAATCTTCAGCCCGCCGGCAAGGTCCAGTTCCGCACGATAGAGCTCTCTGGCCAACCGCCTCTTTAGCTCACGGGTTGTCTCAGCACTTGTTGGGAGAGACCTTGGAGCAGAGTATTGGGGAGGGGAAGGTTTTTCAGCCTTTTCCGGCGCTTCCTGACAACGTGCGGCCACAGGCTTTGGCCTAGACATCGCAAGCCTAATTCCCTCGCCGAGTAACTTCCCACCTTCCTGTATAAGTGATGCCGCCGTGTTCTTATCCATGCCACTACTATAATTCTAAAATGGGGTCTTGTCAAATACCCCAAAGAGTGGTAGTATATAAGGCTAGGTAGAAGTACGAACCAGAACTCGGAACTAGGGCAAAACCAGAACTCGGAACTAGAGGACGTATTATGGCAGCAGCCTGGACTCAGAAGCAGCGTGAAATTTATGACCTTCTCACTAAGGGAATGAGCTTTTCGCAAGTCGTAGAACAGGGCTATGCGAAAGCTACAGTTTCCAAGGTGAAAAAGGCTATCGACAATGGAGAAATCCCCCCGGAACCAAAGGCAGCGGTTCCGACCATCCCAAAGGTTGTTACTGCCGGAACCATCCAGTCACCGGGATTTATTACGCCTGGGAACCGTCCCCCAGTATTGTTCGATTTGGGTCAGCAAACAATTCCTCTAGCATGGCAATCACTCTATGAGGCACATCGTTATTATCAGGATTTTGTAGATGAAGAGGGGATAGAAGACGGATTTGGAGAAATGCTTTTATGGTGTGTAAAGGATGTCTGGAAAAGATTTCGTACTAGGACTAGGATCGAGTCCGGGAAAATCATAATGGAGGTGGATAATGGCGAAAACCATGGACGATCTGGCGAGGGAGAAGGCGGGAGCCAGTCAGAATGATGGAGGCAAGGATAAGTCCCAACAACCTAAAGATCCCGTCAAGGAGCTTGAAGATTTAATTTCTTCAGTAGAAAATATCGAGAAGCGTGAGTTTCTCCAAGCTAAACTGCGCCAGCTGAGATCAGACGCAGACCTACGGGCAAGGGAGTCCGATGCCCGAGCCCGTCAATTTAACGAGAACGATAAGGGGGGGAGGGAAAAAACAGTGGAAGAGGATAAGTGGACAGTTCTGGCAGGTAAACCGGTTAGGGATCCGGAAGGAGAATATACTTTTTCCCAGGCAATCAAAGTAGCGGCGATAGAAGCAGGTAAGGACACCAAGACTGATACTGGTATATTGGGCGTACTGAAATTTATGAAGGATGAGGGGATGATGGGAAATGGCGGCAATAAGGAAGGAGATCCCATCACAGCTCAGTTAATTCAAAAAGCTATCGACCATACCTACGGTGATAATGCAGGGAAATCACCCGAAATGGAAACGCTGCGGGCTGAGCTCAAAGATCTAAGGGAGCAGGTCAAGCAAGCCAGCGACCCCCTGGCAGCTGCCAAAAAAGTCAGAGAAATGTATGAGGGTTTCGCGGAAGCCGGGCTTATAACTAAAGGAAACGAGGGCAGACCACTTGAAGAGATCAAGGAAGAAAACCGCCATAAAGAAGAGATGGAGAAGCAAAAAGCCGATCGGGATTATAAGGATAAACAAATAGATGTGCTCTCTAAGATTCCCAAGAGTATCGGGCAAGGGTTAGCGGGCAGGATTCAGGAATCAGAAGAGCCAATACATAGGACGAGTAATAAACAAAACCCGAAGATGGAATATTTAAAATGCACCGGGGAAATTGAGCAGGATGACGGGGAGACAGTTATATGCGGTTTCGATATCCCCATCCCCCCAGGCGCAGCCAAACAGATAACGTGCCCTAAGTGCGGTACTGTCTATACGAATAAGGGGTAAGAATGACCGACTGGACGAAGCATCTCGAGACTTTGGGGAATGTATTAGTTTACGGCTTTGGGGACGAAGTTCTTGAAGGGTTTATACCTGCCTACTTCGAAAAAATATCACAGGATGATTGCCTCGACTATATTGAAAATGATAAGGACCTGTTGGCAAATGTCCCGGACAAATACTGGGGTAAGCTCCGTAGACTGGTCAGGTTATCCGACATAGAAATTACAGCAGAAGAAGTAATTCGCCATCTCCGAAAAAACCGCCCCGATGTTTTAAGCATCATCATTAATCACGCCAAGGGTCGCGCCTGGTTGAACAAACAAGTCGACAACTGCCGGCAGAAGCTCGGTTTAAAGTAAATGTAAATAATAGTGATTATTTCTCGGGAAATAAAGAGCTATTGACATAAATCCCCCTGCTCCCTATACTGATGTTGTCGGGGTGCAGGATATGGAATTTAATGAGATTGACCGCTTTATGAAAGAAACCGGCCTCGCTGACGAGCTGGCTTTCGACCAGCTAAACTTCCTGACGGAAACGATCCCTCCCCAGGGAAACAAAAAAATACTAGGTTTATATTTTCCCGAGGGCGAAAGACCAAACACACAATTTGGCCCGTTACCTCCCTCAACAATTATCCTTCCGGCTGACGCTAATGTTGAAACGTTACTGCACGAGCTCGGTCACCGTCATGGGGATTACTACTATAACGACATCAGTGAAGAGTATGCAGAGAATTACCGCATGAAGCATTCCCGGGCAGCAAAGTCCTACGCCCGCTCAATGTTAATAAAGATGCCGAGAGTCTGCATCGGCTGTCCGGGGTATCCGCGGTTATGTCCCTACTGTGACTACGGGGGGTGGTTTTAATGTCATGGGAATTGATTGCCAGCGGTGGCAGTAATGACTTAAATGATATCGTTAGTTATGAAGAAGCGGATGTGGCTGAAGGGCAACGCGCCCGGTTGGATTGTAATTGTTTAACTCCAGTACCCACCTGGCAAATTGACGATTTACGCGCTAGCTTAACGTTTGCGGGTGTGGAGGAATTGCAAATTGTCAGTTCAGGTAATACCGTCCAGATATTCTGGAAAAAGGGATTTCCCTGGGCCGCAGTCATTATTTTAGCACTCGTCGCTGTAATTGTGATCGTTACTTGGCTGTTTTTTAAAGAAATGGTAAGCAAGATTGGACCTGTTCCCACTACCTTGTTCATAATTGGCGGCTCTATTTTGGCTGCCGCTATAGGATATAGTTTATTTAGGAGGGAATACACATGACAATGAGAAACCAAGAGGAAGAAAGTGCGTTTATAAACCCCAGTATGCCAAGGGAGAGGGCTTATAGTCTTGCCGGTAGTTATGTGGCGAGCATCAGCCCTGGAGCGTCCTATATCAATACCATAGAATTTATATATCCCTGGAATACCTCCACGCGTGTTACTTCTGTAGCTGCAGGAGAACGGTTTGACTTTGCCGTGAATTACAGGTGCCAGAACCTGGTGGCTAATATCGCGGATCCCTTCTCTATGTGCATTGTATTCTGGACAGACGAGCTCGATGTCATCTATTCCCTCGATGGCTTAACTTTACTGGGCAGAGGGCATTACTTCAAGAATCAAGCGACATCTGGAGTTCCTACCATCATTGATGACGACATCGCTCGCATCGCAAATAATTACCGTTTGATAATGCCGGCTCACAATGTTATTTTCCATTTCAATATGTTTGCTAATGATGACAATACTCCATCTGTCCAGGTACCTGACGTTTCAGCCTGGAATAATCACCGATAAACCCGAAAGGAAATAAATATGGCGAAGCAAGAACATACTGTAAAGAAAGATAATACTGGTGCAGTAATTGGAGCTGCTGCTGTCGGAGCTGCTGTCGGAGTAGGAATCTGGTACTTCTCCAGAACCAGTGATAGTAGTAGCAGCAAACCATTCTTAACGATTAATAATCCAACGGTTTATCCGGGATACAGTCTGAGTTTTAGTTTCAAAAGGTTTCCTCCTTCATTAACAGTCGGGATCGCAGGTGCGGGCGGTACCGCCATATTTGTAGTCGCTGATGAGGAAGGGTCGGGGAGTGGTGAATATTCCGTCCCTCTCGACACTCAGGCAGGACAATACACACTAGAAGCCAGTGTAACCGTTGATACGAAAGAATACAGTGCAACCGCAAAATTTACCGTTGCCATTGGGGCTTGGTATCCGATGCTGACCGCTGTGGTCAACAGTCCCACCGTGACTGCCTTACCACCAATCTCACTGGGCTGGCAACCGATGCTGACCACTGTGGTCAATAGTCCCACCGTGATTGCCTTACCACCAATCTCACTGGGCTGGCAACCGATGCTGACCACTGTGGTTAACAGTCCCACCGTGACCGCTTTACCACCGGTCTCACTGGGCTGGCAACCAATGCTTTATAATCTGGTAGTCAGTTCTACTCTTATATCACAAGCTGCGCCCCCTGCGACTCTTACAATCACCAATCTGGACAAGTGGTTATATCAAGGGCAAAGCCTATACTTCACGTTTAGCGGCTTTACACCAAATTCACAGGTTTGGGTTGGTGTGGTAGGCGGCGGCGGTATTTACAGAACGGCGGATAATAATGGGAATGGTTCTGGTGATTTTGGGATTGGGGAACCTGCCGGATTTTATACCCTTGAAGCTGTAGAGGGAATTCATCGCGCCACAGATACCTTTGAAGTAAAAGTATTATCTACTGTTTATGGATTTTACATTTCACCTCTATTTGGTAATTATCCAACAACAGCTTACTGGTGGGCAAATATCGGGGGATATTATGCTCTATATCTCAGCCCAACAGAGCCATGGGAGTATGACCAGGACATGGGTGCAGGCGTTTCCGGCACGTTCTACCTGGAACTTTACGACGCGGACTTCAACTTAATTTTTTCAAAATCATGGACTAATGTAACCATCCAGAATAACCAGGTTTATGAGTTGCGCCCGACGACCGGCTTAACTTATGTTGGCCCGAAGGCATAAATTATATTTAAGGGTGCTATTGACAAAAGTTAATTAATACACTAGAGTAATGGTAAATAAGGCGGGGAAGAACCTGATTTTGTTTAAAGGTCGGGCTTCCCCGTCTTACTTTTTGCAATATACAGGTTCTTCCCCCCCTCATAAAAAGGAGGCAAGACAGTGGCAAATTGGCAGAAAGTTGGTGTTGATCTAGTGATGGGTGGAGCGGCAGGAGGTTTGGACCAGTGGATCCAAAATGTTGACGAAAAACGTGGCCTAGACGAAAGGGCGGCTGGAACTCTCCCAGCTGACAAGAAATTACCAGTGATGAAACAATACGGCACGTATCTCGACTATGGCGTCCCCCTTCTATCCGTAATTGCGGTCGGGATGGGGTGGCTCGGAGGGGATATGGCCACCAGAGCTTTAACCATTGGAGGTCAGTTGGCAGGGAGAAAGATGACTCACCAGTTCACCACAGGCGCAGGCTCGAATGTACCTTCGGCAGCCTATACTTCGTGGCAGCGCCAGGCTGCGTTGAATGCTGCTAATAGAAGGGCGGCACAGACAACTCCACCGGAGTTCAAAGGCGAACGAACTTACTAAATAACCCATGAAAAATATTGGTCGTAATCCCGCCGTGGAATATTAACACGGTGGGGTATAGTGTAACTACCATAAGGAGGTATACGCTATGAGTTATGTAATTCCTACCAGCACAATTTCCCTATCGGAGCAAATGCGGATGAGAAAGGTCGCCGCAGACAAAGGTAAGGCAGCCCTTGCCAATGCCCTCAGTAGAAGTATGGATTCTCTAATTGAACGTTCTCCGTGGTACCCGGTTGATTTCGTCCCAGCTGCAACCCGAGCAGGTCTCGGAGGCTGGTTGTCGCAGCCCCAGGCCGGAGCCGTTGGGACCGCCGTTAGTCTATTAGCCGACAATGCGTTTGCGGCGCTGACCCCGACAGTCCCCAACAACAATGTCTGGGTTTTCTGGGGCGTCCACTGCCTGACCCTCCTTGACCCCGTAAGCCGGCTTAATTTCTTCATCGGTACCGGCACCATCCCAAAACAGCAATATGACCTGGAAGTGCTCCAAAGTAAACTGGAAACCGATGGCTACTTCACGCAACCCATGGTCTATCTGCCGCAGGATGTCGTGACCATCACGATAAACTTCCGCGTCGCAACCGGCGTAGCTGCCCGTATCGTCCTCGATGCCTTCGTCATCGAACCGGAACAAGTTACCCAGGTATAAAGCTAAAGGCGAAAACAATTTAATAGAGTGGGTATGAGGCTGGGGAAACATCCCTGTCTCATACCCCAGAGTACAAAATAAAACATTTGCCATTCTAGGCAAGTAGCCCTACGGGGCAAAAGGAGAAAAGCAATGGGTCTTAAAAACGATGTTACCACAATCCTTGAGGGTTCAAGGAGAATAACCAGTAGACCTGGCGTAGTCGGTGATCTGGTCCTCTTCGCTCCCACAACTATTCCCATCTTTACGGTCGTTGGCGGGGATATCTGGGTTCATGCCCTTTATGCCAAAGTAACTACGGTCATCCAGGCCAATGCAACCACAATTACTCTCAGCCATACTACCGCCATATCGGCTACTGTCGTTCCATTGGCAGGTGCTGGTGTAAACATCACTGGTTCTGACTTGGATTCTCTCATCACTATCACTGGTGCGGTAGCCGTTGCCCCTACCCTTTATAACGGTGCTGCCCGTGGTGTTGGCATCCCCAATATCACTAATACCCAGATTCTGGTCCCGGGTTCTATTGGTATGGTAGTGGGTGGCGCGACCAATACAGGTTTGCTACTTTGGACAATCGTTTGGAGCCCAATGAGTGAATCAGCTCAGGTAAATCCAGCCTAATGTGATAGGCTAAGTAAATAAGGAGGCAAGCAATATGGGATTACCACAAATAGTTCAAGCAGCTTATAACCAAGCGGGTCTTGGCATACGGGTAAATAGAGCCGCGGCAGCAGATGCGGTTGGTCCAACTAATATCTTCACTGTCGCCGGCGGACCAGTTCTGGTTACCAGTTTGATCGGTGTTGTCACCGTCGCCCGGACCGGAGGCGCGGGTGTAACGCAAGTATTCACCCACACCGCTGTTAATCTGTGTGTGGCGACCATTACGGGTTTGGCCACCGTGGGTACGGTCGTAGCCCTTACCGGCGACCCCGCGGATCCCCTGGCGATTGGAGTTGGCACAGCCGTTGCCAATACATTTGCTCCAGTACAGGGTAGCATGAAAGGAAGTGCTACATCTGGCATCCAACAATTCGGTGTACTTATAGGTCTTGGAAGTATCACCACTACCATTACGGTCGTAACCGCTGGTAGTACCCGCTATATCCTGACCTACATCCCGATGGACGACGCTTCAATTGTAAACGCCGCATAAATGGGCAATAGTTAAAAAATAGGGAGGGTGCGATTCCCTCCCCCTTAAAAAGGAGAAAAACGAATGCCTTACAGAGCTGGTTTAGGTTATCTCGTCACGTCAGCGCAAATTGCCAATACAGGTGCACCAATTAACATCTTCACTGTGACTGGACTTGTTTGTGTGACCGCTCTCTTCAGCAGAATAGCGGTAGCTTCTGGAGCCAACGCTTGCGGCTGGGAACATGACCCAACAGTTGGAACGGCTAGTCAGCCATTGTGCGCAACAGGCGATATCAACGTCGGCGTTGTAGGTGACTATGTATCCATCACCGAAACAGCCGGCGTGGCTACCCTAACCACTGGTGGCGCGGTTGCCATGCTCACACCCAGAAAGTATATTCTGCCCGCAGGTATACTAACCTGGGCAAATGCAGCTGCTGACGGTGGACTGATCCACAATATCATGTATATCCCCATTTCCGTTGGCGCAATCGTAACCTTGGTGTAACATTTCTCAAGAAATAAAGGGGCGGGGAAGGCCCGCCCCTACCAATTAAATACGAAACAACTTCGGAGTAGCTCTCCGAAGCGAACGAACGAAAAGGAGGGCACTTGTAATGAGTGACATTTCCGGAATCTATGACAACGGTCCCATTTCCCCTGTGTGTAAAATCAAGGAAAACATCTGCGCCTGGACGGAGCTGAAGTGGCAACCTTTCCGGGTAGAATTTACGGAGGGGATACCTCGTTCCCGCCCCTTTGTCGTCGACATGGTGCAATTAGCAGGAGCTGGCAACATTCCTGCCAACGGAGCAATTAACCAACAACTCCTGGCAATTTTGCGCCCCGCCGCTAAAGAATTATTGCACTTGCGGTTTGAACCGCTGGATGACGTGGAGGGGTTGCTGTGGGAGCAATCTGCTATGACCAGATTTAATCCCAAGGGCGCCAGGGCACGCGTCAGCATGTTTTCTTCTGCTATGGACCCCTATCTTGCCTCGACCACCTTTTTTGTAATGGGGGGGTTAGGAGACAAAGACATGAATCTTGAAGTGCGCAATCCAAATGCTATAGCTCTCCCGATGGCTCGTTTCGCTTTCTGGGGAGTACGATATGTGCTCGATACATTACCATCTGTTCCGGCAAATGCCGTCTATCTACCCGCCGAGGGCCGTCAGAACTAATTATTGAGGGGGAATCAGAATATGAAAAATAGCATTAGAAAAGTTGGTAATCAGGGTATGGTAACAACTACCACTGGTAATGACCTGATACACGATCTTGTTCTTGTGGCGGGTGTTCCGAACGTCAGAACTGCCGTCATCAGAAAAATTATGACCTCAAATAATACCGGTGCGAATGCCACGTTGATTTTCGGTACTCTTGACCGGCAGGCAATCCCTGTATTCGTCCCTCTGCTACCAACACTCAATCTCCTAAATGGTTTTGACGCAGAATGGATCGAAGCGGAGATACCCTCGGTAGAATTTATGAGTGACATGACCGCCCTTGCTGCGGGGCGAAACGGTAGTATATACGTGGTAGGGTCCGTTGCCGGGATACTGGTTTCAATAGAAGTTGAAGAGTACGGCGCGTAAACTAAATAGGGAGGCTATATTATGAGCATGGGGAATTATCCCATACCGAATGCCGATTTCCCACTGTCGATACGCAAAAGAATATCGCGGCTTAATCTTGCCGTGCGTCTTCCCTCTTTGAGATGTATAGATGGATTGTCTTTGATAGTCAAGTCGGCCCCAAATAATTTGCCTAACACTATAATATCGTTGGCACACTCAGAAGAAGCAGCGGTAAACCCCGACAATTCATATCCGTTAGCTATCAATGAATCTTATCCACTGTTTATCAAGGACGCAAAGGAGTGTTGGGTTAGCTCTAATATCGTTCCCGCCTTTGTAATTGTATCCGCCGAACAGCGTAGGGAGGGTTAAAATGCCTGGTTCAAGTGGAATCCCAATTGTTATTACAAGAGAAGATCTGCTGGAACTGGCGGTTCGTATGGGCAACCCCAACACTTATTCTAAAACAGGTCAGATTGTCTGGCAGGATAACTTCAGCAAAGGTCTTAGTGCCTTTACCCCCGGACCACCAACACTTACCGACGTACACTGGTCAACAGCTTTCTCAATCGGTAGCGGTTTTTCGAGTATGTTGGATGTTACTGTAACTGGAGCGGGCTGCAGTCTATACAGAGATGACCCTCCTATTATTCTTAACCCTTCGGCTGGAATCTGTGCATGGGAATCCACATTCCTGTGGGATAGTATCAATACCCAATATGGTATGTATATTTCTTCCTTTAGTAACAATTTAGAGACTATTATTAGTTTGTATATAAGACCAACAACTGTAAACTTGCTGGTTAACGGCGTACTCACTTCTCTATTACCAGTTCCCAGTTTACGAACCTTCGGATGGCATAATGTAAAATTGTTTGCCGACTTCGCTAAAAAACGATATGTTCTACTGACGCTTGATAATGTCGAATACCCCATTTCG
>Ga0180732_1001621_pt1 | contig 13418 bp, 14 predicted proteins | sample KR11_01MetaG_FD_148674 | JGI IMG/M metagenome (GOLD analysis project Ga0180732, IMG submission 148674) | Groundwater microbial communities from the Olkiluoto Island deep subsurface site, Finland - KR11_0.1 MetaG | ecosystem: Environmental > Aquatic > Deep subsurface > Groundwater | place...
AACCGTTAAAAAAATGACACCTGCGTGTCATTTTTAGATTCGGAACCGCAAGCGATGTCTGAAAGACCGCTGAGGACTAAACCGTAAAAAACGACAAATTTATTGTCGTTTTTAGCATCGGAACCGCAAGCGTTGTCACAAAGTGACCGTCGAGGACATTTCCTAAAACAACTCCCCTCTGTAAAAATCATAAACTTCAAGCCATAACAACAAAACACAATTCTCTTTATTATTATATAACGCTTGAAGGTGTATCATACATAAAAAAGAAAGTAAAAATATGCAACAAAAAAGAGTTTCTTTAGTATTGGGCAGCGGTGGTGCCAGAGGCTTGGCTCATGTCGGAATAATTAAATGGCTCGAGGAACATGATTATAAGATAGAGTCTATTTCCGGTTGTTCCATCGGTGCTTTGATTGGCGGTTTTTATGCTGCAGGAAAACTTGATATTTATGTGGATTGGATTCAAAAACTTGATATTTTTGATATGCTTAAATTATTAGATTTCAAAGGCTCCGGCGGTCTGATATCGGGTGATACACTTATGGAAAAAATGCATAGCTTGGTTGGTGATTGTTTAATCGAAGATTTGTCTATTAAATTTACGGCAGTTGCATCTGACATAGATTCTGAAAAAGAGATATGGATTAACAAAGGTTCACTTTTAAACGCAATCCGTGCATCTATCTCTTTACCGCTTTTTTTTACGCCCTACCTCTATCAAGGAAGATATTTAGTTGATGGAGGTGTATTGAATCCGGTTCCGATAGCACCCACATTCAACGACAACACCGACTTAACTATCGCAGTAAATCTAGGTGGTTCACCGGCAAGTGACGGCGCCTTGAAAAACATAAAAAAAGAACTTGATTTTTCCGAAAAAATAAAAAAACATATAAATAAAATTACAATACCTGAGTCAGTAGTCAATGAAACAGGAATGTATAATATTGCAAATAAATCTTTTGACAGTATGCAAGGAGCCATTGCAAGAATGAAATTGTCAGCTTATCCCCCTGACATTGAACTTGAAATACCAAGAAATTTATGTGGAATGTTTGACTTTAATAAAGCCAATGAAATTATAGAATACGGGTATAATTTTTGTGAAAAAATTTTTGCTGAAATTGAGAATAACAAATCATGAAAAAAGAGATATTGGAGCGCTATGAGCACACCGAAGATGGGGAAATTATTGTTGGCGTATCTGCACAAAAAGTAGAAGATCTGTATAACGACTTTGACAAGCGTTCACACTTTCTAAAAAAAGATTTAAATGAAGATTTGGTTGATTACCTTGCAGACAGTGTAAGTGAAATAGGAGATGAGAAGTTCGTCATACAATTTAATCTTGAAACGCATGCACACAACGAAGATCTCTCACGCGTAAAAAACAGCATACAAAACTTTTTTCTCTATATGCAAAAACTCGAAACTAAAAAAATGCAAGGGATGATTCGTACATCTTTGATTTTACTTTTTATAGGCCTTATCGTCGCTACATTATCTATTCTCATCAATAAAAGTGAACTTGTTTCAAACAGTGTCACATGGGCTGTTATTGCTGAAGGTTTAACGGTTGCAGCTTGGGTCTCTCTCTGGGAAGCCTTAGCCACTTTCCTTATTAAATGGATGCCGTACAAAAGAAAAATTTCACTCTATAACAAGATTCAAAATGCAAAAATTGAATTCTTGTTTTTTCAAAATCATACGCTTGTGTAAGTCTATTTAACTATAATTAGTTCAAAAATAAAGAGACAAAAATGCAAAATCCATTTGAAAGCGGCCACATAAAAAACTACATTCTACTTTACGTAAGTGTTGTAGTAATAATGATTCTTTTTTTTGCAGCTTCTACACTTTTGCATGATGTTCCAGACATTGAACAAAAGATTTTCGATACTAACACAAGCCAAAACTCCCTCCAAAACAAAGAGAATGAGCTGAAAAATGAAACGAATAGTACAAAATTCAGATTACTGGATAAAGCATATTGATGGAGCTCTCTTCTAATCTTTCCTTACTGTTATAAAGCAAAAGTTTAATGGCACGTTTATCATTTATTTGTTATATTCAAAACGTCGAAGATTTCAGATAGGATTAGAACTATGAGTGAAAATAGTATCATCATTAGTAAAATCAGTACCTTTATGCACAATAAGAAAGAGCACATTTCAGCATCTTGGATGAAAAATGAGTTGATGCTTGAAATTTTTGATCAGCATAAAGTAAGCCGTAAAAAATTTCATGAGTATTTTGGGCAGAAGATTATTGCCTATTTTGCTGATGTACTTATAGACAAGCAAAAAATCGGCCACTGTCCTGTTATGAATAAGTTTATAGACTATATGATAGAACGCAATCTGAGTGTAAAAGAGATTTTTTTAATATGCATGGAGTTCCGAAGATCTATGATTGCCGAACTTCTGAGAGTTAAGCTCATCAGCCCAGAAAATTTAGAGACTATTGATATGCTTTCTTATATCTTCAATCAAAATTTAGCAGGTGTTTTGGAGTACTATCAAAATAAACGCTTAAATACTTCCATGACAACATGCGATGCATCAGATGTATCAGAATATGAATTAGAGTTTAAATCTTTTTTAGAACAGCAAGAAAATCCTGCCATAACTTTGAGTAAACAAAATCTCATCCATGCAAACAGTGCGTTTCTTGATTTAATTGATGTACAAAATATAGAAGAATATAACGAAAAGTATAAAAATCCATGGGATATATTTGACTCTTTTGAGTTTGTGGATCAAAAATTTAAAAATAAAAACTACAGCAAATGGCTTGAAAAAGCTTTGAGCAACAAAAAGTCCGCTAACAAAGTCTGTATCTTTATAGGTGCGAATAAAGAGAGTATAACTTACAGAGTTCTGGTCAGTGAAGCACCTTGTAAAATCTGTGAAGAATCAACTAAATATATTATGACTTTTTATCCAATAATTCAACCAGAAGAGATTACATCTCAAAGCTATATTGATGATTTAACAAATGTTCCAAATAAACTAAAATTCGATCTCGTTTTAGAATCTTCTCTCTCCAAGCATCAGACAGACAAAGAGCCTGTTTCTATCATAGTCGCCAAAATAAAAGATTTAGAACATATCAACCAAATTTACGGTAGAGAAATGGGAGATGCTGTCCTTCAAGAGTTTGCAGATCAGGTTGTAAAATCTTCTGGGGAGCTTGGTTTTTTTGCAAGAATAGATGGAGACACATTTGCTCTCATTCCTAAAGACAGCAGTAAAAATTCAGTAAATCTCTGCGCAAATTCCCTATTGGGCCTGGGCCGTTCTATAGTTTTTGATGAAACTATAGACTTGCATCCAAAATTTTCATTTGCAATCGTATCCTTTGTTGAGGATGACACAAAATCTTCACTACAAGAGCGTATACGAAATGTAATCAAAGATGTCGATGAACATGGAAGTGACCATATCAAAGATGATACAGAAATTTTAAAAAATGAGGAACAAAGAGTCCAAGAACAAGAGCTATTTTTAAAAGAATGTCATAAATTACATGTTGCCAAAGAAGCTTTAAATACAACAAACTTTTATAAAGAACTTCCTATGGAGTCTCAGGCAAAAATTATGGAAGTTAAGAAAAAGTCTGTGCTGCTTTCTCTGCGTTCTATAGCCGTGCACTCTTTACAACTTGGGAATGAAGTTTACATAAGACGTGAAAATCCAAAAAAAGATGTCCGTGGCAAGGTTCTTCATATGGACAGAGTAAAAAATTTGATTGAAATTGGAGAATTTGACTTTCCGATATCTTCCCCATTAAACCGAAAAAATCTTCATGTTCAGGTTGAGAAACATATACCTGTCACCCTCATACATGATAAAAAGCATCAGGTTGCGTATCTTAAAAGCATTTCAGTCGATACGGCAAAGCTTGTCCTGCCGACAATATGTTCATTCTCTTTAAATCTTGATATTACTTTAGATCTAATCTTAGAGTGGCATGGAGTTAAAAAAAGTTTATCTATTCCTGTGGAGGTTATAAAGGTCGGAAGAGAATCTGCAGGTGTTTTTAATGTAATCTTTAAACTTTTGGCTACTCATAAACAAGAAGAGATTCTCCAATCTTTTGTATCGCATAGACAAAGAGAGATAGTTCAAGAACTCCATGTATTAGATGCATAAAGATTGTTACATTATTACTCTTTAGTAATAATGTAAAGCTGTTCGTGCTTCAGACGTTTTAAGATATCCATAACGCTTACAAAGTCTTGAAACTTCGACTCTTTGTCACTTCGAAGAACAACCGTCTGCTCTTTGGAAATACCGGCGAGTTTTTCTTCAAGCTGCTTGAGGTCTACCTGTTCTTTCTCAAAAAACATCTCTCCCTTTGCGTTTACATAAACTGTCACTTCTTTTTCTACTTTTTCTTTATTCGCTGTCTTAGCTTCAGGCAAATCAACTGGAATAATGCCCTGCTTTATGAATGTGGCAGTCGTTAAAACCATTACCAAAAGAACAAGCATGATGTCGATGAAAGGAATGACGTTTATTTCGTCAAACCTTTTACGCTGTTTATTATATTTTGCCATTTTATTTACTTTGTATCGTACTTAACATCAAAACGTGTCAATATTCTCTCTACTTTTCTGAGCAAAATAGTATATGTCACAATTGCCGGCATTGCTACGACAAGTCCCATCGCAGTTGCTTTAAGAGCAAGTGCAAGTCCAATCATAATTTTTTTTGCATCTACTGCACCAACATCACCCATCGTGTAAAACGTTAGCATGATTCCGATAACTGTACCCAAAAGTCCGACATAAGGTGCGTTTGAGCCTATGGCACTAATAACGCTGATATTATCTGTCAAATCCATCTCTAAATTATCTCTATGGCTATAATCTTCAATACGTACACTTTTATAAAACATCATTCTCTCTATAAAGAGCCACAATGTAACGATACTCATAAGAACAAGAAGTCCCATAACACCGTAGTCAAGTACTTGTTCGGCATATTGTAATAAATTTTCTGTTTGCATTAATTTTCCTTAAAGTTCAAAAGTACGGTCGTACCTTCGTTTGGTTTTGATTTAAATAATAAATCTATATTGTTATTGTCACAAAATCTTTTCACCATACTCAGACCTATTCCAAAGCCTTTCATATTTTCATTACTTTGGTAATAACTGTCAAAAATATGTAAGAGTTCAACCTCATCCATACCGCAACCGTAGTCCTCTATATGAAGCGTGGAATTATATATCTTAATCTCAATTTTTTTACTATTTGGTGCGTATTTTACACCATTATCGATAATATTATCAATAACTTTTGCCAAACCGATTTTGTCGTTGAAAATTTGATGTGACTGTAACTCTAAGGCAAAAGCCGTCTGAGGATAGATTGTGTGAAAAAAATCCACTCTTTGCATTACCAATTCTTGCAAATCAAAGTGCTCTTGCACACTTTTTTGTGACTGCGTTTTTATCATATAGTCTAGTTCGTTATATCTTTGCTCAAGCATAGTGCATGCACTTTCTATGCGTGTAATGCGTTTGAGTGATTTTTCATCGCTGAGATTTTTTTTCAGCATGTGCGTGTTTGTCATAATGGTGCTTATAGGAAGATTCAGTTCATGAAGGGTCTCTTTAGAGAGGTTTTGAAGGTTTTTTACATACTGTTCAAGCGGGTCAATAGAGAGCTTTGAGATAAAAACTCCAGACAAAGCGACAATACAAATCATAACAACTGCCAATAACAAAACATTTTGAATCTGCGCCACACTCAAAAGAAAATAGACAACACCTAAAAACGCAGTAACAGTTAACAAGTAATAAATAAAAATAATTAAACGCAGGTTACGAAACAAGTTTATACCCTATCCCGCGTATATTTTCTATTTTCATTTGCGGAAGCAGCTGCTTGATACGGTTAATGTAAACGCGGATAGCACCGTCACTTCCAGACTCTCCTAGAGTCCATAACTCTTCCATAATCAGCTCTCTTGGCACAAGGTTATCTGCGTGTCGCATCAAAAGCAAGAGGAGCTGATACTCTTTTTTCGAAAGCTCCAACTCTTGTGAGTCATAGAGAATCCTTTTATGCATAGCATCATGACAAAGCATGCCTATGCATTCTATAACATCTTTTTTAGTTCGGCGTAAAATAGAATGTAAACGCAGCAGTAATTCATCTGTATCAAAAGGTTTTGTGACATAGTCATCGGCGCCACTCAAAAAACCTTTTTTAAGCATCTCTTTGTCTTTATGCGAAGTTAAAAAGATAGCAGGAGTATTATCCCCCGCATCCCGTAACTCTTTAAGTAAAGTCATCCCGGAGATGAGAGGTACATTGATGTCCAGCAAGTAGATGTCAAACTTGGTCTCGTAAGTTAAATCAAGCACTTTCTGCCCGTTTGGAGCATGAGCCACTTCATATTCATTCTCTTCTAGCAGGTCTGTGAGAGTCTCTGCAAAAAGCAGATCATCCTCTAAGAGTAAAATCTTAATCGACACTCTCTATGGCCCAACTGATTGTTTCTCCTGCATACATCGGCACAACGCCTGAGTAATTCTCAGGTACAATAAAAGGACGTTTCTCCAAAGTAATCTCTTTAAATTCAGCACAAATTCCATAGATATTCTGTGCATTATCACTGACAAAAGCTTGAAGATTGTCGAGTTTTCCATGTGCTTCAAAAAGCTCGCACAAAAGCTGTAAAGCGATAGGCGCCGTAAACACACCGGCCGCGCAGCCGCAAGACTCTTTTTTATGCTGTGGATGCGGAGCAGAATCTGAGCCAAACATCACTTTTGGATGTGCTTCAAGCGCTACGCTTAAAAGCGCTTGCATATCTTCTGGACGTTTTGCAATCGGCTTACAAAATAGGTGTGGCTTCATCATGCCGCCGACAACATCATCAAGTGTAATGAGTAAGTGGTGCACTGTAATAGTCGCATAGAGATTTTCATGTTTTTCAAGCATATCCACCGCTGCTTTTGTCGTGATATGCTCCATGATGATTTTAAGTTTTGGAAAGTTAGTCGCCAGAAGTTCATAAATAGTCATAAACTCAGCTTCTCTGTCCATAACGAAACCATCAGTCTCTCCATGAACACAAAGAGGAATATTCAAATCACTCATGGTTTGAAGCGTTAAACGCATCTCTTCTATATCAAAAGAAGAAACACCGCCCTCTGAGTTTGTGGTAATACCTGCAGGATAAAGTTTAATCGCAGTTATACTGTCTGCGACACTCTCAAGAAATGCTTTATCGTAGTTTTTGTAAAACAGCGTCATATATGGTTCAAAATAGTCATTAGGAACAGCTGCCATAATTCTCTGTTTATAAGCTTTAATATCATCCAAAGTTGATACAGGGGGAACAAGGTTAGGCATAACTAAAGCACCGCTAAAACTGTAAGCAGTAAGCGGCGCTATATTTTCAAGCATGACCCCGTCTCGAAGATGTAAGTGCATATCGAGCGGCATTAAAAGAGTATGAGTTTTCATTTTTATTCCTTTAGCTAATAGTGCTATTGAGAAAAAATTATACCAAATGTAGTGTAAAAGTTTACTAACACAAAGCCCTAAAACTCTAATTTCTGCTTCTTGTACAAAACTTTTTGACGTCATCAAGGCCTAGTGGCTTAAAATAAAAATAGCCCTGAATTTCATCACATTCCTGTTCTCGTAAAAAGTCTACCTGCTCTTGCGTTTCAACACCCTCGGCAGTTATATGCAGGTTAAAAATTTTTGCCAAAACTATGATTGCTTTTACTATAGCGCTGCTCTCTTGTGAAAAAGAAATATTATCTATAAAAGATTTGTCAATTTTAAGTCTGGTCACCGGCAGTTTTTGAAGATAACTCAGAGAAGAGTATCCTGTACCAAAATCATCAATTGCTAAATTTACACCGATTTCCCTAAATTTTTGAAGTGTTTGTATCGCCTTTTCTTCATTTGTCGCAATATAGCTCTCAGTAATTTCAAGCTCAAGGTTTACCGGCTTCATTCCAGTCGCATTTAAAACACTAATGATAGTTTTTTCCATATCACTGTTTTTGAGTTGAATACCGGAGACATTCACACTTATATGTTCCAACATACAGCCTTCTTGCTTCAATAAAACGAAATCCTTGCAAGCCTGCTCTAAAACCCATTCACCGATCGGAATAATCATATTTGTCTCTTCGGCGATTTTAATAAACTGATTAGGCATCACAAATCCAAGTGAAGGAGAATTCCAGCGTACAAGAGCTTCCAAAGCAACTATTTTATTGCTTTGAAGTGAAATTTTGGGCTGATAAAGCAGATAAAACTGCTCTTTGAATTCTATCGCCTCTTTTAATGCTGTAATAAGTTTTGTTCTTTCATACAAGGCATCTGCAAGTTTGTTTGAGAAAAGGCTGTAACTGTTTTTTCCCTCATCTTTTGATTTGTACATCGCCAAATCCGCATTCTTAATCAAAGTAGTTGAGTCTTGTCCGTCATCGGGATAAATAGAAATTCCTATACTTGCCGTTGTACGAATCTCATTTTCCCCACAATAAAATATTTCGCCAAAAGAACCTACAATTTTATCTGCAACACTTTGTATCTCTTCAACGGAGTGAATATCTTCTAAAAATATGTTAAATTCATCTCCGCCTATTCTAGCGATGGAGTCACTCTCTCTTATGTTATTTTGTAATCTTTTTGCCACTTCTTGGAGAAGTTCATCACCTACATTGTGGCCTAAAGTGTCATTTATATTTTTAAACTCATCCAGGTCGATAAAAATGACTGCCACTTTGGTCCCGTTTCTTTTTGCACGCTTGAGCGCTGCTTCGAGATTTATGATGTAAAGTCGGATGTTTGGAACATTCGTAAGCGCATCATGGGTTGAAAGATACTCAAAGTTTTCTTGCGATTTTTTAAGTGCATTTTCTCTGTCTTGGATTGTCATGGCAAGAGTATTTATATTTTTTGAAATTATTTCAAGTTCATCACCGGTACAGACTGCCATAGATTTTGAATAATCCATTTTTTCTACCATGGAAATTTGCTGTAAGAGTTTATCAATTGGGTTGGCAAGCCATCTTTTAAAAATATAACTCAATAAGATAGGAATTAATAGCAGTATAAAAATAATGAAAACTAAAATTTCTTCTCTGTTTTGCTCCAAATTACTCTCCAGCTTATCTTTATTAAGCTCTATTTTTAGATTAAAATCACCACTTTTTGTCTTGAGTTTGACAAGCGCATAATAAACTGTTTCCGTTTGTTTTACTTGAAGTCTCTGAGGGCCTCCATCATCACTAAACATTACATAATCTTTATCAGTAAAATTATTTTCACTCGTTTTCATCTTAATATTTAAATTTTCAGAAAAGGCGGCAAAATAATCTTTGCCTACTTTATGGGACATTTCCAAATGAGCCAACACTTTCTTTTTTTCATAATCATAAACGCTGTGATGTGACAAAATATAAAGTTCACCATTGAAAATATGCCGTGTTATTACTGCGAAGTCTTTTACCTTGTTGTTTTCATAATAAACAATATGCTTAAAAGCATTCAATTCTCTTTCTCTGAGCGAGTCCAAACTGTATGTATCTTCATTTTCATATTTCGAATAAAGTTTTTTTTGCGTTTTTTCATAAGAGTAAAAGTATTGCTTATAGCCCTTATCTTCTTTGTTTACAAATACAAGAAGCTCTTCATTTTCATCATACAGGGCGATATTGTCATTAAAGGAAAACTTGACTTTTTGAAGCAGTTTATCTGCAATAATTTTTTTCTCTTCATCCAGCAGGGCAGCATTATAGTTTTCTTTGTTTTGATAATTATTTATAAGTTCTACTGAGGCAAAAAAATCTTCATCACTGTCAATAAAAGCAACTCCGTCTTTAAGATTTACACTTATTGTGTTTATGTCTGACGCGAAGCGCTTATACGCATGATCTATTTGCTTTTGTGTCTGTTGAAAATCGGCATCTTTTAAAAAGTTGTCAAAATAAATCCACAGGGAAACTACAGAAGCCAAAAGCAAAGAAATGACTAAAAAAGATAATTTATAACTTAATTTTATTGTTTTCATTAAAAAATCGGTTCAACTTTATGTAGATTTTCTTTTGTCACAAGAGCTACAGGTATACTTATATGTTTTGGCACGCTTTCTTTTGAGAGAATTTTTACAGCAGTTTGCACAGCTTCTTTTCCTCCAAGAGGAAACTTTATACTTGAATCTTGAGTAGCATTGTCTATCGCTATTTTTGCCTCGCCGGTATAATCGCAACCTACCATTACAATAGAAGATTCCTTAATCCCGTATTTTTGTAAAACCAAGCGGACACCGCTTAACATACTGTCGCTTTGCGAAAATATCGCATCTGTTCTTATGCCCTCTTTAACGAGTTTTTCCATTTCCGAAATGGCATCTTTACGCAAATAATTTCCTGTTCTTTTTATAACTTGAATATCTTTATACTGAGAAATTTCGTCCATAAAACCTTTAGTTCTGAGCTGCGTTACATCTGCGTTTTGCAAACCTTCAAAAAGGAGTACGGAACCTTTATAACTTAACTTTTTTCCTATATGTTTAGCTGCTAAAGTCCCGATTTCTATGTTGTCTGAATTAATAAATGTTGTGTAGTTCTGTGTGTTTATCCCGCGGTCAAGTATTATGACAGGAATACCATTTTCGTACGCTTTACTTATGACGGGAACAACCGCATCCGCATCATTTGTACCGACAATAAGTAAATCTACTTTCTCTTTTATAAACTTATCTATTTGATAAATGAGAGTTGCTGTTTTTCCTTTTGCGTCAGAATAAACGAAATGAAGATTTGAATATTTTTTTATCTCGTCGCGTGTTTCATACACTTGTGCTTTACGAAAATCATTTGCCATGTTGTCCTGAGCAAACGCTATGGTTTTTACACCCTCATAAGCTTCCAAAAATGCAGAAATAAAAAAAAGAATTAAAAATACAACATGTTTATCCATTACAAACACCTATCCAAAAAAATTATACGCTATAAAAGCTCTTTAGCCTGCAATATCAAATCGTTTATTTTACGCTCATACAGCTTTGCGTTTTCTAGTGAGCTTGATTCAAAACGCGTCACCAAAACCGGAGTCGTGTTACTTGCACGCACAAGTCCCCAGCCATTTTCAAAGTTAATACGTACGCCGTCAACTTCAATAATATCTTTAATGAGCGGAAAGCCAGCCGGCGGCGTTTGTAAAAGTTCTTTGATTTTATCTATGATTTTAAATTTTTCGCGCTCTGTTGTCTCTACTTTAATCTCTTCGGTTGAGAAAACCTGAGGCAGTTTTGCAAGTTCTGCGTCTAAGTCTATGCCTTCATAGATGAGTTCGAGCATACGAAGTGTGGCATAGATGGCATCATCATACCCGAAATAACGATTTTTGAAAAAGATATGTCCGCTTACTTCACAGGCAAGGTCTGCTTTGACTTCTTTCATTTTTACTTTGATATTTGAATGTCCTGTTTTATACATGATAGCTTTGCAACCGCGTTTTGCAAGTTCGTCATACATTACTTGTGAGCATTTTACTTCACCTACAACCGTCGGTTTGTCCATGTTCATAGTGTACAAAAGCGCCATCATGTCGCCTTTGATGTTGTTTTTATGCGTCAAAACTGCGATGCGGTCTGCATCTCCGTCATAGGCAAACGCAATGTCACCTTCTGCTTCAAGCAGTTTTTTAATGTCTTCAAGGTTGTGTTCATCTGATGGGTCTGGATGGTGATTTGGAAAAGTGCCGTCAGGGTCAACGTACAAACCTTTTGCATTGAGTTGCAGATTATGAAAAATGTCTTCCGTTACAATACCTGCAACACCGTTTCCACAGTCGTAAACAATTCTCGTATCCATACCTTTAAGATGTTGAAACTCTTCAACCAAAAAGTCTATGTAACGCTCCACTGCGTTTATCTTAGTCACCTCTCGCGCAACTTTGGCAGGAAACGCCATTGTCTCACATTCGCGTCCAAGTGCATAAATATCTTCACTGAAAAAAGGTGCTTTATCTACAGTGATTTTAAAACCGTTGTACTCACTAGGATTATGAGAACCGGTAATCATTACAGAAGCTGAAGGTGTAATTGCGTCCCATTCCTGATAGTTTGCAAAGTAGTTTACAGGAGTAGGCACAAGTCCCATGTCTAAAACTTTTTTTCCGCCTGCGTTTAAGCCGTGAACCAAATACTCAAAAAGAATCGGTGAGTGGCTTCTGGCATCATAACCGACCGCAACATACTCACCCTCTATTTTCGAGGCAAGCACGTAACCTATGCGAACAACGCTTTGCTCATTTAACTCTTGTTCGTAGATACCGCGGATGTCATACTCTCTATAAATGCTCACTGAATTACCTTTTTTAATTTATCGCCGTTATTTTACAATAAATCACTTATGATAGGATTATTTAATAAATTGCTATAATCTGAAAAATCAAATCTTGGGAGTTCTTTTTATGAAAACTTTTGTTTTATTATTCACCTTGGTCTTTACACTTTTTAGTGCCCAAATAGACGAATTCGCTACAAATATGGGATATTTACGAGACTACGATCAGGCGCTCAAAGTTGCCCAAAAAGAGAACAAACCGCTTATGCTCGTTATGGTTGGCGACTACTGTCCTTGGTGTCGTAAATTTGAGCGAAAAACGCTGCAAAGAGAAGCTGTTGCTTTGAATGTCAATGAAAATTTTATAGCACTTATAGTAGACAGAAATCATGACAAAGGAAAATATCCGGAGGGCTTGTACGCCAAAAGAATTCCTACGGTTTACTTTATTGAGCCAAAAACACAAAGTACGATTTTTGAGTCTTTAGGTTATGTCAAAAAAGATGAGTTTCAAGAGACGCTGAATGAAGTTATGACTGAATTTAAAAGTGAAAAGAAATGAGAACAATACTTTTCATTTTGCTTCTTAGCGTTTCACTCTCTGCGGCGCTCCCATTTACCCTTGAGAACCTGAAAAATTTGCGTATTTATTTTATCAACAAAAGTGATTTCATAAACAAACAACAAGAGGCCGAACTCAAAGAAGCCATAGCAAAAAAACTTACTGCGGCCGGAATTGTTTTAAACGCAACAGACAGTTCTACATTTATGATAAAAATTGAATCCGTACATATTGACACAACTTATGTCGTAAACGTTGGCATTGCCGTCGGTGAAGAGATTATTACCAAACGCAAAGACGCAGTGCAGACACTTGCGTTTACCTACCATGCAAACGACTTTATAGATACAAAAGAACCGTACATAGAAACTTTAGAATCTGTTCACTACCTTGTAGATGACTTTATAGACCTCTACAATGAAGACAAAGAGTAACTCTCTTTTGATACAATTCCTAAAAAATAAAAGAGAAAAAATATGACTGAAATGAAAGCAATCTATTTAAAAGATTATAAAAA
>Ga0180732_1001622_pt1 | contig 13417 bp, 8 predicted proteins | sample KR11_01MetaG_FD_148674 | JGI IMG/M metagenome (GOLD analysis project Ga0180732, IMG submission 148674) | Groundwater microbial communities from the Olkiluoto Island deep subsurface site, Finland - KR11_0.1 MetaG | ecosystem: Environmental > Aquatic > Deep subsurface > Groundwater | place...
TAATGCCTGGCTTCCAAAAAGGAACATCAATTTTACCCATATGCCATCCAGACCAACCATGACCTAACGGACCAGGTTTCAAAAGATTTTCTGCATCAGGCTCACCAGAATCAAAAGGCCTAGTAGCATGAACATTACTATTATATATCCTTGTAAAACCAGCACCCAATCCATTCGCGCCAGCAATACTTGCATCAGTAGCACTTAAAACTAAATTCCCAGAATAAGCATTTACACTCGCACCAGAACCTGCACCATAATAAGGTTGACCTGATTGAAAACCTAAGGCTTCAACACCAACACCATATTGGTAATCATCAGCAAAAACAAAACTAGAAAAAAGTAGTATTACCAAAATCCCTAAACAAAGTTTTTTTCCCATCATTCTTATCAAACCCCAAAAATATTTAAACGTTCCTATTCATAACTAACTGGTATTACTTCTGCAGTCATTTCTTCTCCTGCAATAGAATCGAAATTTACATCAATAAATTTTGAAACGTAAGGGGCAAATGGTTCTGTTTCAGCTATTTGAACTTCACCCCCCATAATAGTTCTAACAACATAACTTATTTCTTCATCCATTTGATTTTCTATTAAAAGGGTATAACAATTTTCAGTTCCATCCCCTATTTGCTCATGTTCTTCTAAGTTACAATCTCCCTTACTCTCAACTTTAAAATCAATTAATCTAGAACTACTCTGCCATTCACCAACCGTATCTAATGTTCCTTTTGTAGATCCACTAATGCTAGAAAACATAAAAGCAGCTAATGCAATCACACAACCAATTAAAATTACAGATGCTATTAAAGGACTAATACCTTTTTTCATAATACATTCTTAAGAATTTTTTATTTATATAGTTTTCCATAAGGTTTTTAAACAAAACAAGAACCTAAAAACTTTAAGAGCCTGTAGCCTAGTATGGATAAGGCACTTCCCTCCTAAGGAAGAAATCGTGGGTTCAAATCCCATCAGGCTCATTTAACATCTACTTCATAAGTTTCAAGTTCCCCCAATAGAAAGATTTAAATATTATAGAGTCCTTACAACAATATGAACCCAAATGTCACATTCCAAGAATATAGAAAAAAAGCATTAACTATTAATAAAATCAATTATTGGGATTTACCAATAAACACCCGCATTACTTTATCTCAATCAATAAAAGAAGCCAAACTAAATGGAAAATCAATTACACTAAAACGATTAAATAATTTAGTTAAAAAAAATTCAAAAATAAACAATAAAATTTCTTCAATTCTATTTTTTAGGGATTCGAGAGAACTATCTTTAAATCTTCCTTTATCCCTTAATAATCTAAATTTCGTTGAATTGTATTCTTTAATGGTATCAGAAGGATCATACAAAACAGAATTTAGATTACATGTGCCTGAACCTTTTTTTCATGATATATTCGCCAAAAGTTTAAAAAATCTATTCAATAAAAAAATCGAAAAGCACATAAGAGTAAAAGAAAACAAAGGTGTATTAAGAAGCACAGCCCCGACCATAATAAGACATTTAATTCCGATTCCCAAACATATCCCAAAAATAATTTTAGATAATAAAAAATATTGCAAACGATATTTACAAATTGCATTTGAAGCAGAAGGAAGCCCAATTTTTGTCGGTTCTAAAAGATACTTAAGTTTAAAGAGAAATGTTGATGTAACGCCCATCCTAAAGAATAAAATAAATTATCCCAAAGAAAAAAGAATATATTTTGGACAATTAAAAAAAGATTATCCGAAGCTTGCTAAAAAAATAAACAATATGGCCCCAAAAACATTAGTTGGAGAACGCTTAATATTAAAAAAATATTTCAACATTGAAAGCATTCTAAAACCAGAAGCAATAAGAATCAACAAAACAAGTTACCGTGTAGGAGAAATTTCAGCTAGGTGGGCCCTTTATATTTATGCTGATTCAGTTAATAGATTCATCAATGAAATTGATTTTATCGGGAAAAGAAAAAAAAGTATTACAAAAAAAATGTCCAAAATAAAAGGATATAAAAGCCAGTATTCAACCTTAAAAATGATGAAAAAAATGGCAAAAAATGGTATTTTTAAGGTTTCTGATTTTGTTAAAGAAATGAAAAAAGAAGGCTACATTTCTCCAAGAACCTACCTTTGGAGATATGAGAAAAAAGGAAGAATCAAAAGAATTAATCGCGGGATATACAAAATTATTTCTTAACTAACTTAACTTCTTTTATTAAATATATCCCATTATTAACTTCCCATTTTTTAACTGCTTTAATAATTTTTATTTTCTTTTTAAAAAGAGGACAATCAACTACAAAAGTTTCTGCCTCACCACCTTCAAAACCCAAATGAAATTTAAATTTTTCTTTTAATTTTTTTAGTTCAAAAAATGCTTCTTCATCAATTTTCCTACCAAGCCATTTTTCAGTTAATCCATCACAAGCTACACCAACCACTATTATCTCAAAATTATTTTCAAAAAGTTCTCCCCAATACTCTTCTTCCTCTTTTTGCCATAAAGGATTAAAACATTCTAAACCTAAATCATCACAAATTTTTTTAATTCTAGAACTTTGATAAACAGATAAAATTGCCCCAGTAACAATACCTTCAATTCCAAATTTCTCTTTAGCCTCTTTAATTGCATTCCTTAAATCTTTTAATTCTTCTTCTTTAACACCTTCTGTTTCAAAAACAAGTAATGGTAACCCCATCGCATCAGCTTGAACTTTAGCTAATTTAATATTCGGTGTATGAAACATATAACTTTCTTTATTTTTAGAATCAATAGTAATTAGACAAACTACTTCTCCTTCTGCCTTATAACAAGCAAAACAAGAATCCTTTCCTCCTGAAAATAAAATGCCTAATTTCATATAAAGGTGCGCCGGCCGGGATTCGAACCCGGATCACAAGCTTTCTTCGTTTTTGATTAAACTTTTCTTAAAAGTTTACTTGGAAGGCTTGAATGTTAGCCATTGCACCACCAGCGCATAAGAAACAAGGAAAATTAGTTCTTTTTAAAACTTTTTCTTTTGTAATATATACCTATAAAAAAGATTGTCAAGATTAAACTAAATAATCCATAAAAAGGAACTTCTTTATCTAAGAAACATTGTTTAGATGATTCAGTCCATTGATTTCCAATAAAATCTGGGGGGGTAGCAGAAGTATTAAAATATTGCAAGGTAATATTATATGTTCCTATATTATCCCCATCACCATCATCAATACAGTCTGTAGCACTCCTAATCCTAATTATAATATCTGCCCCATAAGGGCTAGATCCTCCACAGATGTATCCACTCATAGCACATTCACAAAAAGGAGCTACCGTCGGAGTACTTTTATCACACCAAATGTTTGTATAACATGAATCAGGTGGACAATCTGAATTATCCCAACAAGTACTTAATGGAGCACAAATTGGATTGACTAATAATAATTGAGAAAAATTAAAACCCCCAGAAATTGTTTCATTCACTTTAAATTGATATTGCAATTGACTTCCAGAAACATCATTGCCAGGTATATAAGGAACAATCCATTCAAGATAAACCAAATTAGAAAGAGTAGTATTTATCCCAACACTTTCTATAAAATCATCTGGCCCACCATCATTTTCATAAACATTAAATTCTGCATCTAAACCATCACAATTCAATCCAGAAGCTCTCAAATAAACCAAATCAGATTCATTAACAGTTAATCCCAAGGGATTACAACCACTAGGAAAAGTTGAATTGCACCATTGGGGATCAAATAATTCACAAGGTAAACCTCCACCAGCTACATTACAATAAACCTTTATTGGATAAGATCCAACACCTGTACAATTTCCAACATGCGCATTAATTAAAGAAGAAATAGAAGCAACACAATATTCTCCAACTTGTCCATCAAAAGTTGTATCACAATTAACAACCTCATTTGTTTGATCATGTAAATAAGCAAAATCTGACTGATCTGGCCCAGCAGGACCATAAACATGTGCATTTTCCCAGTCAGTAAAACTTAAAATAACTGCCCTATTTGTATCATCAATACGATCCAGTCCCGTATGTGGACAACAAACTTCGTAGCTATAGGAAATTCCATTTGGGGGGGAAGCATGAGCATTTCCTCCATTATTTGAAACAAAAAAAACAGAAAGTTCATTTCCTAAACAATTTAATTTTATAGAACAATCACCAGTTAATGAGCCAGCTTGAACTAAAGAAAACATTACAAAAAAATAAATAATAAATAAAAATATTTTTTTCATTGTCTCTATGTGAATCCACAAGGTGTATCAACAAATAAACAAGCTTCACAGTTAGGATCTGTATAATTTACCCAATCTGAAACTGGAATTATTGTATTTCCATCTTGAAGTAAAATTTCACAATCATCAATGATTCCATTATCATTATCATCCAATCCAAGGGTTTCATTCATAGTATGTCCAAAAACAGAAGGACTACTTGTTCCATAAGCTTTTACTGCCATAAAACCACTTACTATAAAAATCAATGCAAGAATAATATAAAAATGTTTCTTGTCAATATTTATAACAATTTTCATTGTTTACCTCCTTTTTTAAATATCAATAAACCATATTGCTAATCTTAAACTCATCTATAATACCATTAATAGCTTGGCCCCCAGCCTGATCAGTACCAATAGTCATGTATCCTCCAGATAAATCTTCTGGCCAATTATCAGCCCATTCACAACTAGGACAATCCCAATCATCTATTTTGGATACCAATTCACCATCAACATAAAATTTAAGGAATTCTTCATTTTTGCTCCATGTAACTCTCACATGATGTAAAACATTAGGTTCCCAATTTTCAACAATTGTGTCTGTCCCATAAACTATATCATTGAAAAAAGTATTTGCTTCCCAAAAAGCATATTCCCCCTCACCATGCTGTAATTTGAAATACAAGTAATCTTTATCTACTGGAATAGGTACAGAACCAAAAAACTTTCCTAGTCTTAAACCAATATCTCCTGAATAATCTTGGAAGAAAGTACGATGGTTTCCATCATTACCATCCCAGCTAGGTACAAAAATAAATTCTAAAGTTCCTTCTTGAACATTCAAATTATTATTATGGTTATAAGATAATAAATCCCCTTCATTAATCCTAACTCCCACTCCTCCACTGTATGGTTCAAAATTGCTTATGCTATATCCTGTTCTTGGAGTTTCTCCTTCAAAACCCGTTACCCCTACAACATCTAAGGGATTACCTATTTCCCCATTAAAATGTAAAAGTAACTCTGTAATTCCCGCTTCATGGGATTCAGAAAACTCACAAAGTATTCCCCCGCATTCTGTCCTAGTTTGATCTAACTCACAAAAATTAATTCCTACATTACCTGAAGAATCAGTACAATCAAAAGAAATTTGATCTCCTAGACTTAACAAAGTATTCTTCTCTATAGTTATACCTTCCCCATATGCCACATGTACTGCATTTTGATTACCCATAATGTAATTATTATTTATATTAAAGTGGGTAGTTGGAGTGTCTGAGGTTCCTACAAGAATAATTCCTGCTCCATTTCCAGTAAAACTATTGTGATAAACTAAATTATTTTCATTATTACTATAACTTTCACTATACAGCCCAGCAATATTATTATCTACAAATTCATTTTCATAAACCTCTGCAGATTTAAAAGAAGATATTCCATTACCTTCAGATAATTTTATCCCCATTTCATTTCCTTCAAATTTATTATTTTCTATAACGCTATTGTATGCTTTCTTCAAAAGAATTCCTTGATTAAATCCCTTTATAATACAATTCTTAATTGTTACTGGACGACTGTAAACTCTAAAAGCTCCAGCATCATCTCTAGGAGCTATTTCTCCAAAATACCTTGGTCCTAAAAGAGTTGATCCCTGACAATCAATTATCAAATTATCTACTCCAACCTGAATTCCCCAAGAAACCCCCATGTTACTCCAATCAAAAATTTCATTCGGGCATAAAATCAAATTATTAGAAATTACTGTTCCAAATGGTATGTCTACTTCCGGATTACTTGCTAAACCAATTTCCTCTGGATCTACGCAATTAGCATGTATTACCCCATTATTATCTGCCCATGTAGCATCTCCATCCCCCTCATATTGATCAAATGGTGACTGACAATCCGGATCTCCAACATCCTCACCTAAAACATAATCTATCCCATCATCACCATCCTGATTACCAATTCCATCATCACAAGCATACCTCTCAGATTTTTCTCTAACTTTAGGCATAAATTCAATCATATGATTATAATAATTTATTTGACAACCCGGATCTCCTCTTCTCAAACCTAAACATTCATTATCTTCTGGGTTCGGTGCAGTTGTAATTATTTCAGTAGTATCACAATAACCGTCATTATCATTATCTTTCCAATCACCACATGCTGTTCCTTCACTGCCTATATCTTCATTCCATTCTCCATGTCTATCCATGCAAGATTCATCTCCCGGAATAGAACCATCAATACATTCTCCATCAATTGTGTCACAATAACCATCCAAATCATCATCTAAACCATTACCGCAATCTACAGTTTCAGAAGTATCATCTAAATCAAAACATCCACTATCTCCTGGAGTAAAAGGACCATCACAAGTAGAATCTGGAAGATCACAATCTCCATCTCCATCATTATCTAATCCATCATTACAAACAGTAGGCATACAACATATATTCACAGTATTTCCACCAGGACCAAATCTTGGGGGGGGGAGTTCAGAAACAGCTTCAATAGGACCTTTTTTTGAATAGCAAGATTTTCTATAATGATAATAATAACCATCCGGACAATATTGATCAAAATTATCAGATCCTATTGGAGCACCAACACATAATGCATCAGTACCTTCATAGGTTTTACACGTTATTGGAGAAAGCAAAGATTCTCCTTCACCATCGATATAGGTTTCACATCCAGAAGTTAAAATTACCATAATAATAAACAAACTAAAAAACAATATATTTAATTTTACACCCATCTTTTATCAAAAATAATTAGAACTTAACTCTATTTAAATCTTTTTCTTTTTATATAAGTAAAATCCAATTAAAATTGATAAAACAAATATTATTCCTAAACTATCAAAGAAAGGAATATCTTGATCTAAGAAACAAGGTAAGTTTTCTTCAGTCCGTGTACTTATAACTAATTCCGTTGTTAAATTAATTGTTTCATAAACTATGTCATAAGTTCCAATATTATCCCCATCACCATCATCAATACAATTTGTTTGTATTTTTCTAGTTCCGGTTCCATCTCCGTTATCAACATATCCATCATCATCGTCATCATCGTCTTCCCCTTCATCTACAGTTGTTTGATTAACAATAATATTAAATGACTTATCCAAAATTGTTCCAACTGCTATTTGAAAATAATATTCTGGATCTCCTTCTAATGGTCCATCTTCCATCCACCTAGTTCTCCAAGATTCACTTACCACGTTATCAGAAAAAATTGTATTTTCTGTTTTAATTAGAATAGGGGTAAATATTCCTTCATCTTCATAAATGTTTAAAGTAGCTTCTTCGCCATTGCAACCATCCGAACCTTCAACAAACATATAAACTAAAGTATTATTTGCAACTTCATCTCTTCTTTCATAACAATTTGTACCTTCTTCATCTTTACACCATTCTACCCTTGTTAATTGACAAAGTTCTTCTCCAATTCCCCCACAAGCAGTTGTACAACAAACTTCTCCACTTGGACAAGTATAAGAAGTTAATTCAGAACCAAAACAATTCCCATCAACACAACAATGACCGCCATTAGCAGTACATGAATTAGATAAACAAGTTGTACTATCCTGACAAATATTTATCCCAGTACCATCAACATATAAACATTGAATCCCAACACATTCTTTATGTTCTGCATCTGCACCACAATTAATATCTTCTGAACAAGTATCTATTCCACTTCCTTCTACTTCCAAACATTGTTCTCCGACACATGCCGCATGCGTATCTGGACTACTACATTCAGAATTTCCTTCACAAACATTAGTACAACCTAGTCCTGCACAAGAAACATATAAGCATTGTAAACCAACACATTCTTTTCTTTCTCCACCACAATTTCTATCATCATCACACAAATCTGCTCCAGCACCATCTACATATAAACAATCACCAGCAGTTAAACATTCTTTATGTTGTGCAACATTCTCATCTGTAACAGTCATTATATTTGAATTTTCATTATCTAAGCCAACCACCACTTTAAATTTATAGTCTGGATTCCCATCAAGATCTGCTCCAGGGGGATCAAACCATAAAGCATTCCAAACAAATTCATATCTCCCACTAGAAGGAATAACCCCGTTATGGGGTAACATAGTTAGTATATTAGAAGGAATTTGGTCATGATTTCCTGCACGATCTTCCCAATGAGTAAATTGTATTGAATTTCCCTCGCAATTTTCAGTTTTAACAACTAAATAAACTAATGAATTATTATGTACTTCAATCAACCCCTCGGGATTATACCAATCCACAGACCAATAAGCATCTGTTATCCTACAATAATTAGAAGAAGACCTATAGATACATTCACATTTTGAATCACAATCAGCAAGACCCAATCCCCCTTGCTCAACGGGACAACTATAAGTTAATGGATTATTTACATTAAAAATAGTATATTCACATTCTTCTCCAGAATCTAATATTCCATTCCCGCAAGGAGGAAGTTGAACATTTTCTTTACAATTTCCATTTATATCAACTGTATCTGTTGGATTATTACAACATCTAAAATAACCATTCCCACTGACATAATATTCATTAGGATCATCACCACAACATTCAGTACAATCCCCCAAGAAAGGATTACAAGTTCCAGCACTTCCTAACCCATTTCCAAATTCTCCAAAAATAAGGTGTTCCCCTTCTTGTACAAACTTATATCCACAATCATTTTTACAAACACTTTCTGAAAGATCACAATCCACCCACGCTAAATAATAATTGGGTATAGCACCCGGAACTCCATTTCCTTCAATATCTACCGGTCCCAAAAAATCATCGTGGTTAGAATGAAAATAACCTTCCCCATTAAAAACAGCTTTTTGATGATCAATCAAACAGGCTTTATCATTTATATTATCTCCAGTACATCCTCCAACCCAATCGCAAGTATCATCACTCCATATTGTAAAATAATCAAAAAATTCAGATGAATCATCCTTACAACACATTCTCTTATAAACACCTTCTTGTTCAGGTAAATCAGGGAACCTATTGCCTAAGAAACAGCTTAACCCTCCGCAAGAAGTTGCACCAACACATAAATCACAATCTCCACCAAAAAGATCTGCCCTACTTAAATCACAATCGGGAGATATAGCATTCCAAGTAATTTTTATGTAAGGCGCACCAGTACCAATATAAGAAGAACTATAAAATTCATTTGTAGGCCCTTCATCAGCCTTAATGAAACATTCTGCTACATTTCCAGGCATACAACCAGTTCTCCATGAAGAAGCTTTTGTTAACGAAAATCTAAATTGAGTAGTGGCTGCACCTTGTGTAGGACCAAATACCAAACCATTTAAAGCATCAGAAATATCAATTGGGGCTCCAGAAAAATCATACGGAAAACCAGAATATTTTTCAAGTTCATAAGAAGCACCATTTCCGCTAATAGTTACTTTTTCAACATCCGGGTAACAAGAACCATAAGGAATTGAAATTCCATCATCACAATCAAAAGGAAAATACAATAAAGCTCTATCAATTCTAGATGAAAACGTTGTAGTTGTAGTACTGCTTCCCCTAGTAGCATAATGCCTATCAAATTCTAAATTAGCCCACCAAGAAACTGTGTCTTGACCATTCTCGCAAGTATAACCTCCAGGATTATTACAAGTTAAAGAAGGAATCAAACAACTGCTCCCTGTTCCGCCAGGATTCAGCCTACAATATTGGCCGCCTTCTGAAGGAACTCCATTTGGACGTGTCAAATAACTAGTATCATGAAAATAAACATAACTAACTCCAGATCCTTCTGGAACGCAATAACATATACACCCGCTAGCTCCACCATGCAATTCAGGAACATATCCTTCATGGCAATTGTTATAATCTAAAATGGGCAAATAAAGTGGAGCTGGTCCACTATGACAACCACAAGTACCTTGAGCACTAATTAAAAAACTAGAAAGAATAATTACTAAAACACTAAAAAACAATAAACTTATCCTCTTTTTTATCTTATTCACCTCAACAAAAGATATATTGTATATTATTTAAATCTTTCTTTAAATATATAATCTATTTGATTATTAGTCCAACCCTTCTGCAATAAAACTTTCCTAATTTGTTCATTCCTAAATCCTTGACCTAATGCTCTTTTAATATAAGCACTTAAATTAACTTTATCTTGTGGTGTAACAAATATTCTTTTATGGAATAACTTCATTGTTACTTTATTTGTAACTTCTCTAAAATTACCTGGCCCTTTATAGAAATTAATATACCAAATTCCAGCAACTAAAACAACAAATAAAACAATCCACCAAGTCCAAGGTTTTTGTTTAGTACAATCTTCTGGACAACTGTCTTCATCTTCATAACTAACTTGACAAACATCATCACCGCAACAATTATCTTCAACATCACAATCTTCATTGTATGGCTCAACAGAAAATCCTTCTACATCTGTAAATACTATACTATCTACTTCTTGAACTTCAATAACACCAGGAACAAAATAAGTTACATCCCTAGTTCCATAAGCATCAAAATATAAAACAGATTGCCAAGAATCAGTACTAAAACCAGTAGAAAAAACTTCAACTTCAGAAATATTATTAGTTAATCCAATTAAATTTTCAGCCAATACATTATTAGAACCCCCACTAACACTAACATCTTTATCAATTAACAATCCTTTTTTATTCCCAACTAAATATCTTACTTCAATCAAACTAGCTTTCATATTAACATCAACATTATTTACATTAAAACCATAAACAGCTTGTCTTTTATTAGAATCATAAACAGAACTTAAATCACAATCAATTATTTGATCTAAATTAGTAAGTTTCATATTTTGGAATTCTAAAAAATCTAACAAAATAATATTTTTTGGAACATTTTTTTGCAAATCAAGCAAAGTATCTGCAATCTCCCCATAACGAACTTCTTTCAAAGTTTGTATTGAAGAAGAATTTTGAACTCTTGTAAAATTTGCCCTCAACCCATTCAAAGTTGAATTAGCAGTAGAAAAGAAAATTGAATCATAACCAAACAAAGTATAAATACTTTTAACATTAGTACTTGCACTGTCATAATTTTTTCTAGCATCTTTTATTAAATTCTTAGTATCACTTAACATCCTGGGTAAAAACTCCTCTAATGAACCAACATAAATAACAACTTTAACAGGACTACTTTCTCTATTTTCATTATCAACCACAATCAAACTAACAGTATAATTTCCTTCTCTATCATAAAAGTGAGTAACTTCTTTTCCCAATCCGGTTTTATTATCTCCAAAATTCCACCTAAAACTAGTTAAGGTATTATTTTCAGGAGAATAACTATCTGTTGCATCAAAATTAATTAATTCTTTTACGGCAGCATTTTGTTTATCCACATTAAGAACAGCTATTGGTAATTTAACAACACTAAAATTAGCTTTAATAACTGAACCACCAAAACTTAACTTCAATACACAATCATTTCCATATTCATCCGGAGTATTCAATCCATCAACAGCTTCTAAATCAAAAGTTAAAGGTCTACTTAAATTCAAAATGGGTGCTGCCCTTTTAACTTCTCTAATTGAAGTATACTCAAAACTACCAGATTTAATCAAAACGTCATCTATTGTTATTTGGCCGCCACTATCTAATGCGACCCTAATTGGAATTGTACAATAATCATTTTCATAATTACAGTTAATCGGATCCATATAATCTGTTAAAGAACCAGTCAATGTAGTCCCAGAAATTATAACTTCTCCTGAAAAGTCTGAATCATAAACTGCAGGTTGCACATTCATAAAATAATAATTACTGCTTGCAACTCTCTTTCTTGGAACTTGATAACCCCCATTAGAATTCAAACATAAATCAATAACTAATTTTCCATCTTCATAAAATGGATCTTCTATTTCAATATCACAAGCCTTACTTTGATAGGTTTCGCTTGAAAAAGTACCCATATTACAACTATACCCGCCAATAGTTGCATTCAAATAACTCCCTTGACTACTTCCATCAAACCTAATTTTAGCATTAACTCTTAATTTCAAAGGAGCATATTTCTTTTCTGGTTCAATTTCAAATATTTGACAAGCACCATAGCTTGAAGTTATTGTAAATGCATCATCATAAGATTCATCTCCAACAACTCCTTCTGGGTATTGACTAGAACTAAAGTTTTCAAATACCCCAGAATATTCCCAGTCTTGAACTCCATCATCTCCAATATCTAATCTTAATCCTTCACCACGCCCACCTAATGACATAGTTGCAGAAGAAAGATACCCCTCATAATAATCTCTACTTAACTTAAATCCAACTAAAAAACTTCCAGCACCAGTTAAACTTTTTGTGTAACTATTATACGGATTTCCAATAGCTGTATAACTTCCTTCTGAAAATCCTCCAATGTTAGAATTATTTGCTAACTCATAAAAAGTAATACTTGTAGGGTTGAACCCTTCACAATGTTCAACATCAAAAACTAATAATTCATCTCCAGAAATTTGGCCAGTATAATTAATTTTAAATTTTCCTAAAAAAGGTTCATCAACACTAAATTCTGTTTTATCTAAATTCAAATTTAAAACTACATCAGAAGCGCTAACTAAGATTATACTAAACAATAATAAAAGCAACAATAAACCTCTTTTTTTCATAAGCTATATTTAATATATTTTGTTTATAAGTTTTTTGTTTAGAATGTTCTTACAACATCAGAGATTGTAATATTATCCATTAAGCCATCCCAATCATCATCTACACTGTAATTAGTTTTACCCACTATCAAACTACTTGAGGGCATTTTAATAGCTCCAAAACCAACAAAAGTATCAGGACTTCCACTGGGGCCAGTACAAATAAGCTGCGTACCAGATTCATAAAACTTTAAATTATCCAATGCAAGATTAGAATCATAAGTAACCGCTAAGTCATACGATGTATTACTGTTAATAATAAAATAAGTGCCCATATAACCAAGAAGACACTGATAATACCTAAACTCGCTACCATTTCCAATCTCAAGACGCCAACAATCATAGTTATAAACTCCTTGATAACAATGGCCGGCACGAAGATAAAATCCTTGATTATTTATGATGTCTCTTTTATCTAATACCCCCATATTTTCAAACCAAGCACCATCAACAAGAGTCAAGGAAGCTTCAATAGT
>Ga0180732_1001623_pt1 | contig 13414 bp, 12 predicted proteins | sample KR11_01MetaG_FD_148674 | JGI IMG/M metagenome (GOLD analysis project Ga0180732, IMG submission 148674) | Groundwater microbial communities from the Olkiluoto Island deep subsurface site, Finland - KR11_0.1 MetaG | ecosystem: Environmental > Aquatic > Deep subsurface > Groundwater | place...
ATTTCAGGTGATTGCCTTTGTTTCTTTGGTCGATCAAACCTTCTATACCTCTTTCCTGCATTGCTTTTTTGTAAAGATAATATTGTGCCCGTCCAAAGGGGAGTTTTCTCTCTTTGAAATATTGACTTACTGGGAGAGGGGATTTTTCAATGTATTCCATTATGTGAATTATCTCAGCAATGCGGTCTGTTTCAGTCATTATGACTGTAATATATATTTACTTATACTTAAATATTGTCTAAATTAATGTGTTGAAAAAATGGATTTGTCCGAAAATCATGTAATATGATATTTTTTGGCATAATAATTTAGAGGAGTGACATAATAATATACTTTATCTAAGCCATAAATTCAAAATTACATTAAATTTTAACTTTTCCTGGCATCATTCCCTTATCACCAAATCTCAGAAATCCATTTATCCAATGAAATCAGAGACTTCATGATCACAATGGTTCTTGAGATTAAGATATCCATAAAACCGACCCACTAATTGGAACTGATTGGCTATGCGGCATCTGAATGACGCAGATATCATGAAGATTTTCATTCCGGAAGAATAAGATAAAGTACGTATTGAAAATGCTGTGCATCTGAACTTCAAGGATATAACAGATAATGCTTTTTTTGGCCAGAATGAGACAATGTAATTGGTAGAGTTAACTATAAATATAATAATTATAATCATTTTACAGATGAATTTCAATATTATTAGAGTTGAATTGAACCTGTCTTAATTGTTGATCAAAACCCAGCCAGTTCTCCCACAGCGTTCTCCACGACCGAAAGCACCTCTCCTCTTATGACCATATCTCTGGCTTTATTTATATCAGGGTAGAGTATCCTGTCGTCTTTCAGGTGGGGGATCTCAGACCGTACCTTTATATGTGCCGCTTCCACGCCTGCACCTGCCTTCAGCGGTTTTCTGAAATCAAGACCCTGTGCCGAACATAGAAGTTCAATTGCGATCACATATGAAGCATTTTCAAATATTTTCCTGGCTTTTAATGCGGCTGCCATTCCCATGCTCACATGATCTTCCTTATTAGCAGAAGTAGGTATGGAGTCAACACTGGCCGGATGGGCAAATACCTTATTTTCTGAAACTAAAGCTGCTGCTGTATACTGCGCAACCATGTATCCTGAATCAAGCCCCTCTTTCTCCGTTAAAAATGCAGGCAGTTCACTGAGATAAGGGTTGACAAGCCGTTCGATCCGCCTTTCACTAACGCTTGCGATCTCAGACAGCGCTATGCCAAGTATATCATGGGAAATGGCAATGATCTGGCCGTGAAAATTACCGCAGGATATGACTTCATCTGTATCAGGGAACAGAAGGGGGTTATCGGTTGCAGAGTTGATCTCAATTTCAACTTTTTCTTTGACAAATGTTAATGCATCTCTTGTTGCACCGATGATCTGAGGTATGCATCGCAACGAATAGGCATCCTGCACTTTTTTATCATATCTATGAGACACCATTATCTCACTATCAGTCGTAAGGCGCCTGAGATTATCGGCACACGTTATCTGGCCTTTATGGGGCCTGACCATGCTGATCTTTTCATCAAAAGCCCTTGCTGTTCCCTTCAATGCTTCAAGGCTCATGCATGCCGTTATTTCCGAGGTCTTAACCAGGACCTGGGAATCATGAACTAACAACGCTGCAATGGCAGTGATGACCTGGGTCCCGTTTATCAGGGCAAGCCCTTCTTTTGATGAAAGTTTTATTACTGTAATCCCAGCCCGCTCCATGGCATCTTTACCGCTCATCCTTTCCCCTTTATAGAAGGCTTCGCCTTTTCCCAGCATCACAAGCACCATGTGGGCAAGATTTGCAAGGTCGCCACTTGCCCCCAGTGAACCTTTCTCAGGGATCACAGGATGCACACTGCAGTTGAGCATATGGATCAATGTCTCGATAATATCCACCCTGACCCCGGAATATCCTTTGGACAGCGAATTGGCACGCAGCAACATTACTGCCCTGACAATGTCCTCAGGGAACGGATCCCCTACTGCAGCGGAGTGGCTGAGTATAAGGTTTTCTTGAAGTTTGTTGGATTGTTCTTTTGAAATGAATATACCATCAAATGCTCCAAAACCTGTGGTAACACCATATACGACTTTTTCAGATGCTACAAGGGACTCCACGAACTCACGGCATTTCATGACTTTCTTTCTGGCATCGGGTGAAAGTCCCACCGTTTCAAAATCACGTGCAACTGAGACTATGTCATCTATGGAAAGAGTCTCACCATCTATTATTATTCGCATAAGGATCGTATCAATGTATTTATCGGTTCAATATAGTGTCTTTTACATTTATACTATGGTGATGCAGTATTTACTTATAGTTTGAACCATAAAGAAAAGAAAGGGTTGGTGAATCAAAATGGATTTTCTCCAGAAACCCCTGGTAAAAATATTCGAACCGCAGCAGGACCCTAATGATCTCCGGGTAAAAAACATTATCATGCCAGGGGACCAGCCTGCAGAGATCGGAATTATTGGAGTTCCCTTCGATAAAGCGGTCTCACTTGGAGGAGGGCGCGACGGTGCACGATTTGCGCCTGATGCAGTGAGGAAAGCCCTGAAGAATTATGGGACGACTTTCAATATAGAGCAGAAGATCGATATCAGTGATCTCAAAATTGCAGATCTTGGAGATGTAGCCGTTACTGAAGATATAGCACAGACGCATGAAAGGATCTCAACTGTGGTCGATAGCTTATTGGTCAAAAGAATACTGCCCATTGTAATAGGGGGCGGACATGATCTATCAATCGGAACCATCAGGGCATTATCCGAGTTCCATTCCAGGGAGATCGGCGGGATAAACATTGATGCACATTTCGATGTGCGTGAGATCATCGACAATAGAATTACCAGCGGGTCTCCATTCAGGAAGCTCCTGGATATTGAGCTTCTTAAAGGGGAAAATTTTGTTGAGATGGGAGCCCATGATAACTTGAATTCAAGGACTTATTATGATTTCCTTGTGTTAAAAAACGTATCGATAATTACACTTTCAGAAGCTGTAGCAGGGATCCCATTTATGATGGAAAAAGCACTGGAAATCGCAGGCTCAAATACAAGGTCTGTATTTGTCAGTATTGATATTGATTCAGTTGCCCAGTGCTTTGCACCCGGAAGCAGTTCGCCAGATGCACGGGGATTTGATCCGGAACAGATAAGAGAGTTGGCTTTTCTGGCGGGGGCGTCAAAAAGAGTAGAACTCCTGGAGATCGTGGAGATCAATCCCAGGTTTGATGTGGATGATAGGACTGCAAGACTGGGTGCCTCTATTATTATCAGTTTTTTAAATGGGTTCAAAATGAGAAAGAGTGTGTAAAATGGCAAGACCGATGTATTATGAAGAAAAACCAAAAGGAATTATCAAGGCATATACCGGCAGGGAACTTCATTGCAGGAACTGGGATGCGGAGGCAGCGCTGCGAATGCTCATGAACAACCTTGACCCACAGGTTGCGGTCGATCCAGATGAACTGATAGTGTATGGAGGTTCGGGAAGGGCGGCAAGGAACTGGAGGGAATATAATAGAATTGTCAGGGCACTTCTGACACTGGGAGACGATGAGACTTTATGCATCCAATCGGGAAAGCCGGTGTATATAGCGCCCACCCATAGAGAAGCCCCGAGAGTGGTGATTGCGAATTCTAACATTGTCCCGAAATGGGCAACGCAGGAAAACTTTGATAGATATGATGAGCTGGGCCTGACCATGTATGGGCAAATGACTGCAGGAAGCTGGATATATATTGGAACCCAGGGGATACTCCAGGGAACGTATGAAACTCTTGCTGCGGTCGCAAAGAAACATTTTGATTCTGATTCTTTAAGAGGAAAATTCGTTTTAACTGCAGGGATGGGCGGCATGAGCGGAGCACAGCCTCTGGCTGCAACCATGAATGAGGCAGTAATACTTGATGTTGAGGTCCGCAAGGAGAGGATCAGAAGGAAAGTGGAAGAAGGTTATTGCGATAGGATCACATCGAATATTGATGAAGCGGTGAAGTGGGTAATGAAAGCAAAGACCGAGAAAGTACCTCTTTCCGTGGGACTGGTCGGAAATGCTGCAGAAGTACATCCAGAACTGGTTGAACGCGAGATAATCCCGGATATCGTTACAGATCAGACCCCTGCCCACGACCTATCCAGTTATGTTCCAGCTGGAGATCTTGAAGAACTGGATGAGTTAAGGGTGAGCGACAAAGAGGAATACCATCGCAGGGCGCTAAGTTCCATCAGACTGCATGTTGAAGCCATACTCGAGATGCAAAGGCGCGGTGCGATCGTATTTGATTATGGGAATAACCTCCGCGCCCAGGCGCAACGCGCAGGAGTGGATATAAGGGATGAAAAGGGCGAATTTAGATACAAAGGTTTTGTGCTGGAATACATCCGCCCTCTATTTTGCATGGGCAAAGGACCTTTCAGATGGGTCGCCCTCTCTGGAGATCCAGAGGACATAGAAGCTATTGATTCTAAGATACTGCAGCTGTTCCCGGAAGATAAAGCACTGGAGCGCTGGATAAAACTGGCGTCAAAGAAAGTACCGACGCTGGGTTTGCCTTCCAGGGTCTGCTGGCTGGGATACGGGGACAGAGCAAAACTTGGGGTGGAAATGAACAGAATGGTCGCATCAGGTGAACTCAAAGCTCCGGTGGTGATCGGAAGAGACCATCTGGACTGCGGGTCTGTCGCATCACCTTTCAGAGAGACTGAAGGAATGCTGGACGGAAGCGATGCGATCGCAGACTGGCCGCTGCTAAATTTCGCCCTGAATGCCATCAATGGAGCAAGCTGGGTGAGTTTCCATCATGGAGGCGGGGTCGGGATCGGGAATTCCCTTCATGCCGGATTGGTTATTGTTGCAGACGGGACTGATGAGCGTGAAGAAAGATTGAAAAGAGTATTGACCGTAGATCCGGGGATCGGGATCGCAAGACATGTGGACGCGGGATACCAGATCGCTATGGATGTGGCAAAGGAAAAAAAGGTCAAGATACCTGAATAGCATAACTACATTTATGAAACCAATAGCAGACTTGATAATATTCAACGCGAATGAATTATTGACAATATCCGGCAGTTCTTTCAAACCCAGAACAGGTAAACAGATGGATGACCTGGATATTATTAAAAATGGTACTGTTGCGGTCTCAAAAGATAAAATAATCGCATGCGGGACTTCTGATGAGGTTATGGAAAAAGTTTCAAAGACCTCTGATACTGTGGAGATCGATGCTTCTAATAAAGTGGTAATGCCCGGTTTTATTGACAGCCATACGCATCTTGTTTTTGCAGGCTCAAGGGAAGATGAATTCGGACAGAGAATAAAAGGTGCAAGCTATATGGACCTTTTAAGATCAGGGGGTGGGATATTGAATACGGTCAGGGCTACAAGAGCTGCAGGTAAAGAGGAATTGATAAAAAGATCATTGGGTCATCTGGATACAATGCGAAAGTTCGGCACGACCACAGTTGAGTCAAAGAGCGGTTATGGATTGACTATGGAGGATGAATTAAAGCAATTGCACGTTATGAAAGAATTGAATGTGATACATTCCATTGAAGTAATACCGACTTTTCTTGTACACACCACGCCACCTGAATTCAAGAGCCCGGGGGAATATATTGATTTTGTCATCGATACTATGCTTTCGAAAATGCAGGGCATGGCAGAATATTGTGACGTTTTCTGCGAACATGACGTGTTTGATATTGAGCAGTCCAGGCGGCTTTTGACCGCTGCAAAGAAACTGGGCTTTAACCTGAAATTGCATGTGGATCAATTATCTGACATGGGCGGCGCTAAGCTTGCGGCCAGTTTGCATGCAGTCTCTGCAAGTCATCTGGAGCATATATCCAGAGAAGGGATCGATGCATTAGCAAAGAGCGGGACCATAGCAATATTGCTTCCTGGCGCAACGTTCTTTCTGGGATCGAATACCTATGCACCAGCATCTGAAATGATATATCGAGGTGTGGCAGTTGCTCTGGCTACCGACTTCAATCCCGGTTCATGCCCGACTGAATCTATGCAGATCATTTTAACCCTTGCATGTTTAAAAATGAGAATGTCGCCCGCACAGGCCATCAATGCCGCTACAATAAATGCAGCCCATGCAATAAACAGGGCAGATACCATTGGGAGCCTGGAAGTAGGAAAACAGGCTGATGTGATGATCCTGAATGTGCCAAACCATAAATGTATTCCATATCATTTTGGAGTTAATCTTGTCCAGACCGTCATAAAAAAAGGAAAGATCGTTTATGACGGACAGACAGAGTTGGTATCCAAATAGTTGTTGCGCAAATTATTTAGAATACAGAAAAAGACTATCTTTAGCCTCACTAAAAATCTGCAAGTCGATGCTGTAAAAAAAAACTTTGGTGTTGTCCAACCAAAAAGCAAAACAGCCACAGAAGCGCAGAGTAATTATTTCTTGGTGTTCTCTGTGCCTCTGCGGCGAATATTTTATGCAAAAAACCAAACTATTTTACAGTCCCTGCAAGTCGATACATTAATAAATAATGCTAATAATCATTGTTAATATTAGAAAGGACTGTGAATTTATGAGGGGACCAATAGAACCATTTAAGATCAAAATGGTTGAGAGAGTAAGAATCCTTGATCAAGAACAAAGAACTGAAGCAATTAAAAATGCAGGCTATAATACTTTTCTTCTGAGATCCGAAGATGTTTATATTGATCTACTTACCGATAGTGGCACCAGTGCAATGAGCGATGATCAGTGGGCAGGCATGATGTTGGGCGATGAGGCTTATGCTGGCAGCAGGAATTTTTACAATCTTGAAAAATCTATTCAGGAAGTTCTGGGGTATAAATATGTAGTTCCCACTCATCAAGGAAGGGGAGCGGAACATATAATCTCAAGAGTCCTGATCAAACCAGAGAAAAATATAGTTCCCAGAAATATGTATTTTACGACTTCAAAGGCTCATGTAGAACTACTCGGCGGTGAAATGCCGGATGTGGTCATAGACGAGGCCCATGAACCTGAAAACGAATATCCGTTTAAAGGTAACACAGATCTTGATAAATTGGAGAGAGTTATTATTGAAAAGGGTGCGGAAAAAATTGCTTATGTAAATGTCGAGATGAATGTTAACATGGCTGGAGGCCAGCCGGTCTCAATGGAGAATCTCAGGAAAGTAAGAGAACTGTGCAATAGTTATGATCTGAAGGTAGTTTTTGACGCTACTAGAAGTAGTGAGAATGCTTATTTTATAAAAGAACGTGAAGAGGGCTATTCTGATAGGGATATCAGGGAAATATTAAATGAGATGATGTCTTACTCTGATGCCTGTATTTATAGCGCTAAAAAAGATTGTCTGGTAAATATTGGCGGATTTTTGGCAGCCAATGATAAAGAAATTTACGAAAAAGCTCGTAATTTAGTAGTTGTTTATGAAGGGTTGCATACCTATGGAGGAATGGCTGGCAGAGATATGGAAGCATTATCCCGTGGGCTTAGAGAAGGTACTGATGCCAGATATCTGGATTACAGGACCAAACAGGTAAGATATTTAGGTGAAATGCTCATGGAATACAAAATCCCTATTGTAAAACCCATTGGCGGTCATGGTGTTTTCCTGAATGCCCTGAAGTTTTTCCCTCATATTCCAAGGGAGCAGTGGCCATCTCAAACCCTTGCTGCGGCTATTTATGAAGGATCAGCAGTAAGGACAATGGAAAGAGGAGCTGTATCAAGAGGAAGGGATCATAAAACAGGGGAGAACATTTTTCCTAATTTAGAGCTTGTCAGAGTGACAATTCCAAGGCGGGTTTATACGAACACCCAGATGGAATATGTGGCTGAATCGATAAAAGAAGTTTATGAAAATAGAGATCGCATTACAGGACTTAAAATGGTATATGAGCCTAGAGATCTGAGGTTCTTTATGGCAAGGTTTGAAAAAGTTGCATAGGAAGATCTGTTGGATCGAGCTTGAGATTTAACGCTCTTTCGAGAAACGATAGGTTCTTTCCCCTTTTCTCAACAGCCTGAACGATCCACTCTTTGTCACCTTTGATACGATCTCTTCTTCTTTCATATGATGGTCGCTGAAGGACAATATCCCATCTGACCTTAATACACGATGGATCTCTTTGAGAACATCATTAGGCCTGCTGAGGTCATGAAATGCATCATACAACAGGACTACATCTAAACTCTTTTCTGGCAAGCCTGTCCTGCAATCTGAATGTATGGTCCTGACATTCATAAGCTTCTTTTTTGAAGCAAGGTTCCGGACCATCTGGATAGCAAGGGGATGGATATCCTGAGCATAGACCATACCGGACTCACCAACCAATCTGGCAGTATCGATGACAAAGCTCCCCGACCCGCACCCGTAATCCAGGACATGATATCCGGGTTTTATACCTGCTTCTTTCAGGATTTCTATGCGCGGTCTTAAGAGATCGCGGAGCTTGAAGGTTAGAGCCATCAGTCTGAAACCGAGATTTGATGCTGTTTTGTTCATGGTAATATTCACATGCTTTCTGACACGTCTGCCCCGCTATTGCAAATGTGCTGTTACCTGCTGCCGTTCTTCTAAACCTCTTTTTTCATTTTTTTCATCAATTCGTCAAATGCAATACTAACCCAATCCTTTTTCCATTCTGTTCTAAAAGCAATATCGTTTGAATCGGGTTTGTCAGTTAAATCTTTTATTCTAACTATTGTCGGAAGCGGTATGCAGTCGCCTATTATTAATGCTTCTTGCCTTTCCAAAACAGGCAATGTGTCAGTAATTGCACTTACACTATCCGGCATAAGTCGCTTAACATATTGTTGGTCTGATGGATTGGTTAATCTCATTGCGACAAAATTATTGCATTGAGAAAAAATCGTTTCTGAAATTTCAGATGGTCTTTGACTTACAATCATTAACGACAAACCATATTTCCGTCCTTCTTTAGCTATTCTTTCAATTGATTTTTTAACTGAATGATATTTTGCGCCTTCGCTTTGAGGAATATAATTATGGGCTTCTTCTAAAACCAAAAGAAAAGGTGCTTCCTTAGTCGCATTTTTAATAGTCTTATAATAAAAGCAAAAATCAAAAACTAACCTACTGATTAGAGAAACAACAATGCTTAAAACTTCAAATGGGATTCCACTTAAATCTATAATTGTTATGTTATCATTTTCGGCAGCGGAGTATCCGATAAAATGTTTTAGAATTTCTGGTAAGTCAGAAGTTTTATATTCTGCTCCTCCTGTCTTTCTTGGTTTAAGAAGAAATGCCAATCTCTCATCGTTCATCTTTGTTTCAAGTCTTGGAACAAAGCGGTCAAATTCTTCTGCGTAGGGTCCTTTATTTATTTTACCTGAAACCTTGTCTTCAAATTCAATCGCTTCAAAAAGCTGATATTTATCTTCAACCCCTGCTACTTTAACTTTGATTTTTAATTCGCCTGTTTTTGCATTCTTTGTTGAAATATTTTGGTTTGAGATGTATCTGAAAACCTCCTCAATGCTGAAATAAACAGGTGTGTCGTAATTCACTTTTGGTAATCCTGAATTATGGCGTTTCTTGTTTAATGTTACCGAAGTTTTGAATTGAGAAACCTGATTGTGAGAATTACTTTCTCCGCTTTCAATAAACATTTCTTCAAGCTCTTCTGAGTTCATCAACCAATACGGAAGAATCAAATTGCTTACATCTAGTTTTTTTGATTTAGGAAATGCTTTAGCATACTCACCATGCAAGTCAAAAAGCAAAATGTGAGTATTGTTCAAAACTCCTTTTGTGTTTTGTTCGGCTGTCGGTTTAATTCCCTCCTGTAAAATTCTTGCAACTGTTCCCGATTTCCCTGAGCCAGTTGAGCCAACTACGGCAATATGCTTACTAAAAAATTTGTCTCCATCAACTGCAATTTCAATACTTGGCTTTTGAGCCAAGCATGAAAAAATAAACTTTTTATCACCTTCAACTGAACTATAAATATTTTTCAATAACGACTCATCCGCTATCTCTACATTACTTGGCGGTATTGCAATTTGTTGCCCACCTCGTTTGAATTTTCCCGTATTATCTAAAAAACCAATTGGCTGAGCATCCAAAATAAAAGATGGATTGATGACTTCAGTTTGGCCCCCAATATTTGTTTCTTTGATCTTGAAACTTTGTACTAAAGCAATAATGGAATTATTGGAATCATCTGAGATTTTCAAATAACTTCCAATCGAAAAATCAATTGCATCTTGCTTGAATCGGTCGGCATCTAAAACTTCAATCTGAATTAGATTTGGCGCTACGGTTAAGATACGGAAAATGTCGGTTGTGCTTGTTGTTGTCATGGTATTAAGGTGCTAATAGTTTGAAAACGTCTTTTAGGTTTTCGCAGTATTGGAAATCGAAAAATTGTCCACTGGAAAATCTGTTTGAAATATCGTTCTTGGAAAAATTAATTAAAACACTTGGCGAAGTAATTGACGAAATGTTTTTCATTAATGTTTCTTTGGAAATCACCTTAATTAGATAAGATGATTTCAAAATCTTTGCTCCATTGTTAGTTTTATTTATAATAGGTTCTTGATTGAAAATATTACTTGAAAATTTTATTTCTTCAAATCCATCATTAAATATTATTTCTTTATCAATTAAATGCTTTTTTAAATCTAATAAAGTTTGGGAGTCACATTCAAGAACAATGGTTAAAGGTTTTGCATTCCTTAAAGACGAATTGAGTTTATAATATTTATTAATTAGGATTTCAAGGAATGATTTCAACGGAAGTTCTAAATTATCGGCTGCAATAATATTTTTGCCAATTACAATCACCTTTGTTCTTGGTGGGTCAAGTGCTCGCGTGGATTTTAAGTTTTGAGCTATCAGTTTCAAATAATCTTTCTTAGAACGCAGTTTAATAAACCACTCATTAAAAAGTTGTTTTCTACAATCAATTCCACTAATAAATTCTGCTTTTGTAATTTCTCTTTGGCTTGTAGTTGTTTTGATTGCCTTGTCAATAACGATTCTCAAAGCATTATTGTAAAAGTGTGTGTCGGCTTCAAATTCGCTGCAAGTGAATTTGCTTTTCAATTTATCAATGACCTGTTTTTGCTGAGTATAAAATTCTGTTCCAAAGGTCAGTTTGAATTGAGATAAGAAAGCATTTAGTTTAGCATCAGAAATATTCTTTTCTATTTCAAAATGTTTCTCAACTTTATTTTCAGTATATGTTAAAATCTCTTTCAACTTTGTCAAATCAATTATCGGTTCATTTCCCGGGGTTTCGCTTTCAAAGTGGGCATACAAAACATATTTAAGGTCGCTTGGCGTCGCAGGATTTACAAAGTGGTCAAGCATCAAAGCAATTGGGTCTCTAACTACCGAATTTATAAACCTCGGTTTTGAAAGGTATTTGCATTGAACAGTTGTAGTTTCTGTTGCGGTGTTGATATCAATGTCCTCTATCCCTTCAATAATTACTGAGTCAGAGCTAGTCGGCAACTCTAACAGCTTCAAAATTGAAGTGTCAAACTGGTAGTAATAACCTTTTATTGTTGCGTCTGCCGCTCTTGTTGTCATTGTTTATTTTTTTGTCAATACGGATGCAGGTAACCCCTTCATATCCGAACTCAAGTTCGCATATCCTACCATTCTGGCACAATATCTGAACCCTCGTTCGTCTATGCCATCATTTGTCTGAACAGTCTCAATCATTTCTTACCACCTATTTCATGATTAAATCCAGTGGACCCTGTATACAACTTAAATCTTTATTGTTGACGTGAGTATATATTTCTGTCGTCTTGCTGCTTTATTTTTTCCCACAGTTGCAACATATATCACAAATCGTTCCACTCCATCAAGCTCAAGCAGATCGTTCATATCATCATCTGAAAAAGCTGCAATGGCGCATACACCGCAACTCAGGCAGGCATGTCCTGCGCCAGGGTGAAGATACCTGTATCCCCGTCCCAATACCGCGATTTCATTCTATATGCATCTGCTGCCATTTTCCTGATAAGATCCTGACCGAAAAACGAGCCATCCCGGCGCGGGTGCATGAGGGTTTCTATCGCATTTTATCGATCATAAAAGTTCTTCAAATTCTTCAACAGTAAGCCCGGAAGCTGTAATTAAATGTCTCAACAAACCAGGTTTTAATTCCTTATGTTTAGGAACAGATAATGTTACCTTATTCCCTTCTTTTCTCAGGACAACATGACTACCTACCTGTCTGTGAGGGGTCCAGCCGACCCCGGAAAATGCTTTTATAGCTTCCATTCCTGAAATTATTGGAAGTTTTGACATCAGGCAACCACATCAATTATTCTTGCAGCGGGCCGGGTCAAATATGATTTAATTTCATCTTCACCCAATGACTCAAGACATGCCTGTATTGCTTCTTTGATGTTTTCCAACGCCTCTTCAGTTGTATCTCCCTGGGAAAAACAGCCTGGAAGGCTTGGACAACTAACTACATAGCCTCCGGCTTCTTCATCATCTTCTATAACAACTTTAAAATGCATATTAGTCTTTATTCGAGTTTGTATATAAATTCTTTATGCTTGTTGTGGTTTAATCCTTACTTATTCAAGAAGGCGAAAGCTGGCAATGATCTCATTTAATGATTTGTCCACTTCCATATTTCTTCCCCACAGTCGCAACATACATCACAAATCGTTCCACTCCATCAAACCCAAGCAGCTCGTTCATATCATCATCTGAAAAAGCTGCAATGGCGCATACACCGCAATCTAAAGAGCCTGCACCCAGGTACAGGTTCTGGCATGCATGTCCTGCGTCAAGGTGAAGATACCTGTATCCTCGTTCTCCATATCTATATTTCATTCTATATGCATCTGCTACCCAGATAAAAGTCACAGCGCTTTTCCTGATAAAATCCTGTCCTAAACAACCTTGCGTCACCCTGTCAGCTACTTCAGGATCCTTATTTATTTCCACCAGTTTGTGTTCAATTGGTAAAAATCTGTAAATGCCTTCCGGAACATCCCTGACATTATTGATGAGCAGATATGTTTCAAGTGCATGTCTTGCACCTGCAGAAGGCACATTCCTGAAAGTTGCGCCGGGTGTGACCTGGACCACTCCCTGGGTGACCCACAGTAAATATGACAGTTCTTCGATTGTTAAGGGTTCCTTTGAATACGTACGTATACTTCTTCGACCTTCAATGGCATTTCTTAAGTCAAAGCTTCTTATTTTGATATTTTCAGGCGCGGGAAGATCCCTTACTTGTCTTGATGCATCATACTCCATCTCTCGTATATAGGATGACTGCACCCATAACTTAAAAGGTGCTTCAACATTATTGTTGAACGTAGGCTGAGAAGGGTAGGCTTAATTTCTTACGGCTTTGTCCGGCAAACTTAGACTACC
>Ga0180732_1001624_pt1 | contig 13396 bp, 20 predicted proteins | sample KR11_01MetaG_FD_148674 | JGI IMG/M metagenome (GOLD analysis project Ga0180732, IMG submission 148674) | Groundwater microbial communities from the Olkiluoto Island deep subsurface site, Finland - KR11_0.1 MetaG | ecosystem: Environmental > Aquatic > Deep subsurface > Groundwater | place...
CGATACTAAATCAATTACTGATATTAATCTCGGCGCTACTTGCTATGAAGAGAATACCGGTTATATGTACATCTTCAATGGATACGCATGGTTGCCCAAGCCTTACGTTCCAGATCAAACGGTTAATTACAAGCAAATCTCCCTTGCTCAGGCAGCGGCTGATTACACCGTTATGACAGCGACGACCCAAGCCCTCTTTATTGATGCGGTGATTGTTAGTGTCCCCGATAATCTTTCTGCGGTAGCAACCTTCACTGGAATCGCAATGCAGACCAACGATGTCTCCCCAATTACTATAATGGCCGCTGCGTCCGCGTTAAAGGCCGCCCTTACCGGGAATTTCTATTACGTTTTCCGGGGACCATCGGTCATTGCAGCGACAAAGGTGGTTCAACTCACAATCGGTGGCGCGACTGCCGGGAGTGATAAAATAGCGGATATAACAGTTATGTGGCGGCCATTGGTAGCTGGCGGGTACATGCTGAACGCTTAGACTTATATAGAGGGGTAACGTTGTGATGGAACCTGAAGAAATAGTGTTGCAGATTACAAACAGGTTAGACGCGGGATTTGGAAAAATACATGAGAAGGTGGACAGTCTAAGGGAAGATTTTACGTCCCACAAGGAATTGTGTGGAACTCGGTTTTCATCCATTGAGACCGACCTTGTAATTAGAAAGACTACTAACAACATAAAGGACGTTGCTGAAAAGGATCGCTTGGACTGGGGTAGGTGGGCAGTTCGTGGAATCATGGCCACTTCGGCAGGTGGGATTATGTTGATTGTATGGAAAGTGTTGACAGGGGCGGTTAAGATTATTGAAGTGGTGAAGTAATGGATGATAAAGGGGTCTGTTCCTACTGCAATGGGGAATTTATTGTTACTCCCGATATGTATGGTTACAGAACACCATGCCCACTTTGTGGTAAGAAGATCGACATATTCCCTGATAATAAGTACTATATCGACACACCCTGGGGCGTGATCGGCATTGGTTATCCTGATGGGAACACGAATTTTATTATGAGGCCGATTCTCTCCTGGCTGATTAAGAAGGCTGTGCAAGGTAAAGAGAAGTTGAAGGAGATTGGCAAATGATGTGTTGTCGTAGTTGCGGATCATTTGTTCGGCACTGGACGGATACTAAAACGAATATAATTCATTATCAATGTACTGGTTGCAGGAAGAAGTGGGAGGAGGAAGACCATGAATTGGCAAGAAAGAATCACATTGCTTGAGGAAAAAGTGGCATGGTTAGAAAGAGTTGTGCAAGAGATGACGTGGGAGGCTACACCTGTTATGTCAATTACAGGGACATCAGAATCACGTTTTACGGAGACACCGATAAATGTCCAGGAAAGTTGAAGACCTGACCCCTGAAATGCAGGAGAAGTTCAAGGATTTTGCTGCCAGAATGGCAGAGGTTGGAATTCCTTGGATGGTAACATGTACCTTTCGATCTCAGGAGGATCAAATTGCGTTACACAAAATCGGTAGACAAGGAATCCCCGACGAAAAGCCAGTTACCTGGACGCTTAACTCCCGACATACTCAAAGGGACGCCTTCGACATTGCAATACTTAAAGATGGCAAACCGACATGGAATGTTAAAATTTCTTGTAACGAGAATGATATACCAGACTATTTTGAAGCTGGCAAGATTGGTCAGGAGGTTGGTTTAGAGTGGGGAGGAGTCTGGAAAACTCCTGACTTTCCTCACTTTCAAAACAAAGTTTAGAATGGAGGCAGTAAGATGGATACTTCAACAACAGTGGTAGTTTTAGGGGCTTTGTTTGCATTATCTGAGGTCTTGGCCTTGATACCGGCGGTAAAGTCAAACTCGGTGTTTCAATTCATTTTTAACCTGTTCAAGACATTGGCAGGAAAAGGTACGGGAGTTTAATGGAAGATTTAATTATCAACTTCTTTGTCCTTTGCGCTGGCGTATTAGCTGGCTTTCTCATCGGTACAGCAAGGAGTGAGGACAAAGATAAAGGGCACGAATCAAGAGGATTGGAGGGATAGTTATGGAACCTATGCAAATCATAGCGTTAATATCGTTCTTACTGCCAAAGGTGATTTCACTTATCGGCCACGTCGAACAGTGGTTTTCCGACAAGCCAAAGAGTGGTGAAATCAAAAAACAAATCGTCATGGACGCGGCGGAGACAATCACAGCGGGATTTGCTGGTCTGTCTACGGGTGGGGCAAAGGAGACTTGGGAGAAGCTGAAACCGCTGGTTGATGACTTTGTTGAGAAGGCAGTGGAAATAGCTTTCAAAAAGGACTAGATAATATTAATATGTCGCCCTTAGCAGGGCGTGGATTGAAACAAAATGGCTAAGACAGGTGCAGTAAATAAAATCGCAGATGCTAAGAAAACCAAGAAGCAGAAGGCTAAACCGAAGAAGAAAAAGTAGTTGTAACTGTATTTATAACTGTGATTAAATAGTGACTGTAGTGGCGGCGGGAGCCGTAGGCTCGCTGACGCGCCGACACGTAAGGAACGTATGATACCGCAAGTGGAAGGTGTAAAATGATCGTAAAGGTGTTTGCCGAACCGAGTTTGGAGCCAGTCACCAAAGCGGAATTAGAGACCGCGCTTGGTATTTCCAGTGGCACAGTCGCTTCCGATATGACGCCCTATACCGCTATCCCTGCGGGGAGTCACGGAGTCTATGAATTGATGACTCTTGATGTCGCCCCTAAGAAAACGGAATGGGCTGTCGGAAATACGATAACTGGGGCAGGTGGGGCAACTTGCGTTATTGTTGAGATATTGACAACGAAAACGTATATCGTATCGGGTCGGACAGTGGCTTATACCCTTGGAGAAAATCTTTCAAACGGCACTGTTGCAAACGACGCCGATCAGGGAGCGGCATATCCCACATTTAATGCTTATATCCCCTTTGGCGCGGTAGCTTCAAAGGGTACGTTGACACTTGCCGGTATTCCCGCTGATAACGATACCATTACTATCGGGACAAAGACATATACATGGAAAACAGCTCTTACTCCCACGGAAGGTCAAGTGCTAATTGGTGGAAGTGCCGCGATTGCTTTAGATAATTTGAAGGCGGCAATCAATCTTGCCGGAACTGCAAACACAGACTACAAGTGCGCAGCAGCTCATCCGACAGTTACAGCGACAACGAATACCAACACCACTCAGGTTGTGGTTGCATTGACAACGGGAGTGGCGGGAGACCTGATTGCAACGACCGATGTTAGTGCTAACGCGACATGGGGAGCAGCTACCCTTGCAGGTGGGGTAAACGGATATGTTGACGTTCTCGGCCATACCGCAGTCGTCTATCTGACCCCGGTGAATAATGGCCTCAATGGGACCGTGGACGTGAAGATTCAGGAATGCGATACTCCGACTGGAACTTATACCGATTGGGCGACGGGGGGTTTTACAACGGTCACGGAAAGCACGGGAAGTACGACTACCGGAATCCAGGAGAAAGCATATACGGGTAGCAAGCAATACATCCGAACCGTAGCTAAGACCCTTGCAGCCGCTTGTGAGTTCGGGACTTCTATCATGGTCTGGGAACCTAACGTATCCGATGATGATATGCTGGATGACCTGATCGAGACGGCGCGGAGAGATGTGGAAAACGATACTTCTCGGAAGCTCATCACGCAGACGTGGGATTACTTCCCGAAGGATTGGCCGAAAGGAGATAGGATTAAGATTCCGTTTGGGAATTTGCAATCTGTTTCATTCGTTAAGTGGCGGGATACCGATGGAGTGGAGACAAATCTAACTAAAACTATTACGGCATTTGCGCTCTCTTCCGTTACTTCTCTTACAAAAACCCAAGTGACATCTGCCGCTCATGGGTTTGCCGATGGCGATATTATCAATATCGACGGAACTACAAGTTACGATGGATCATGGGTGGCTTCAAATGTTACAACAAATACTTTTGATATTTTGATAGTATTTGTAGCGGATGATGCAACCGGAACGGCAACGGAATCCTATTCAGTTGAGACGAACGGCACTCAGTGTGGATTCGTAGTGCTACCTTATGGCGGGACTTGGCCGACAGGCACTTTACATCCAAGTAATCCAATAACTATACGATTTATTTGCGGATATGGGGCTACTGCATCAAGTGTCCCTATCACCGCTCGCCAAGCTATAAAGGCAAGATGTGTCAATCTTTATGCGAATCGCGGTGATGATGTGATTGGTGTAAATACTGTGAATTACGATAAAACTTACGATCGGCTTGTGAACAGTGTGGGCAGGCTTTGTGATATGGATTTCTTGTAATGCGTACGGGCGACTTAAATAAATCTCTTATATTCCAGGCTCCCTCCGGTTCCCCGGTGACATGGACAACCATATTTACCTGCAAAGGTGCAGTGTGGCCATTAAATAGCACGGAGTCCATCCAATCTATGGCCTTGGGCGGCACTATCACCGGCAAGATTCGTATCCGCTACCGGCCTGTGAGCATTAAACCAACGTGGAGGGTGCTATGTGGTTCAACTATTTATAGCATTGTTGGGCCACCTATTAATTTGAGCGGGAATAACACATTTTTTGAGCTAAAAGTTAAGGAGGCTATCTAATGCAGGCGTTGATAGATTCCATAACAACTAAACTTCTTGATTCCGCTGTGAGCAACGATTGTGGTGGGAGAGTATTTTATGATACCGCTGATAGCTTCACTGACCCCCCTTACTTAGTCTATTCAATAGTCTCCGGTGTACCCGACAAGACATTCAGTGAACTTTACCATGATGTCCTAATCCAATTTGACCTATTTTCAGCACTATCAGCAGGCAAAACAGAAATAACAACTATGTATGCAGATTTGATTAGTTTGATGGATGAGTGTTCATTGTCAATCACTGGTTATACGTTAGTCTGGATGCGTGAAGCGAATTTAGTAACGATGGTAGAAGATGTATCGGCATTGCAGGATGGGTCAAATTTACTTTTACACTGGGCAGTAGATTTTGAATGTAGGATATCAAAGAACTAAGAAAGGATTATTATGGAAAAGCCGTTAAGTGAAATCACCCGTACCGAATGGATCAAGTACCAATGGACTGATGTAACCCAGATGGGCGACCCCGAACGAATGATGCTACAAGGTTTTCTTCGTACCCCTGATGAATCGTATCAGGCGATGGAAGAATGGGAAGTAACTGCTGAAGACCGCGGAGTTGAAGAAGAATTCGGCACTGAACCGGAGAAAGGAATTATCCAATGATCAGTATTATTATCCCTGCATTCAATCAAGTTTCCATGACAGAGGATTGCCTGAAGGCGGTCATTGCCAATACTTCCGAATTCGAGATTGTCTTGGTTGATAATGGGTCAAGTCCACCCCTCCTGCCAATGGTGGATGGAAAATATATCGTGAATCGGGTTCGCAACGAAACAAACCTCGGCTTCCCGATTGCGGTCAACCAAGGAATAACCGCTGCAAATGGTGATGTGATTATCCTGCTCAACAATGATTGCATCGTATCTCAGGGGTGGGCTTCACGGCTCCTTGCTCATCTTGATTCATATTCCATTGTAGGCCCAGTAACAAACTTCGCTGCGGGATTACAGGCAGTAACCATCCCTGTCTATCAAGATGAGCAGGAGTTCAACCGAGAAGCTGAGAAATGGGCGGTGGCGCACGCTGGGGAATCGCAAGAAGTGAATTGGATTATCGGATTCTGTATGGCATTTAAGAAATCACTATGGGAAGAGATCGGCCCCTTTGATGAATCCTTGTGGCCTTGTTCAGGTGAAGAGTTGTTGTTTTGTCTTGATGCTCATAAGGCTGGGTACAAGGTTGGAATTGCTCATGATGTTTATGTTCATCATGAAGGATCGCAAACTTTCAAGGAATTGGAACGGGATGGGCAAGCTAATTATCTGAAAGTCTGTAAACGAAACGAGAAGTACGTTAATGAGAAATATCCTAATTTTTGGAATGAACAAAAAGTTATTCCAAAAGCTGTTGAAGGCATCAGGTTAAATATGGGATGTGGAGATTTTCCAATAAAGGGGTTTGTCAATATAGATCAGTTTGATACAGTCAATCCGGACTTTGTATGTGATGTAACGAATGTACCTTATGAATTAGGAACGGTGGCTGAGATTTACGCAGGTCATATTCTCGAACATTTCCGGTTTGATGAGGGACAGGAAGTTTTAAAATATTGGCTTTCACTTTTGAAGCCTGGTGGAATTATCAGTGTGGTTGTTCCTGATTATGACTTTTTGGTGAAGGAATATGTGGCCGATCCATTACCGGAAAAATTGATAATCTTTAATGATACTTACATATATTCAGGGATTCAGCCGTCACCGCATCAATTTGCCTATAGCGCGGCCTTGCTCGAAAAGGTGATGGTTGATGCAGGGTTTAAAAATATCAAACGAATGCCGGTTGACCATCACTACTTTCCGTTCGCGGTTGAGTGGCAATGTGGATATCAAGGAATTAAGGAGGCTTAAAATGGATCAGGTATCAATGAATATGATGAAAGCAGTCGTTGACAAGTACGGTTTGAGCGACAAGCGGGTTGTGGATGTGGGGAGTTATGACATCAACGGAACATACAAAAGCCTGTTCACTGGGGAATACATCGGGGTGGATATTCAGTCTGGCCCTAATGTGGATGTGCTTATGGATTCTCCTGAATGGAATGCAATCAAAGATGTTGATGCTGTAATTTCCGGCTCAACCCTTGAGCATATTGCCGATATTCCCGGCCTGATGGCTCAGATTATGCGAATTCTAAAACCAGGTGGAATTACTTGCCATGTTGTTCCTTCTCGTGGCCCAAGGCATGATAGCCCAATTTGGGTAGGGAATTTTGAGCCGGAGCAATTAGAGAAAATCATTTCCGATGCGGGATTTGAATCTCTTGGCACTGATAGGGATTATACCTTGCCGTGGTATCTGATTGCCAGTGTAGGAAAGAAACCAGAAGTGGTAGCTACTAAAGTATTCACTAAAATATCGACAAAAAGAAAGGAAGACGATGAAGATAAGTAACTCCCATTTGGCGATAGGAATTCCATGTGATTTCCCTTATATACCATCAAGTTTCTTCTACTCGTTTGTGCTGATGGAGAAACCATCATTCACCTTTATACATGCGGATAACGGCCACTTGGACACGCTTCGTAACGATATAATAGAGAAAGCGTTGCAGATGGGAGTTACATCATTATTGTTCATGGATGTCGATCAGGTCTATCCAGTGGACACGGTTACAAAGTTATTGTCTCATAAATTGCCAATTGTTGGAGGCAAGGTAAATCGTCGTTATCCCCCGTTCGATCCAATTATGATGCGGATTACTGATGCAGGCTATCAACCTATTGAAGATTATGAACCTGGTTCTTTGATTTCAGTGGATGCTACTGGCACAGGCTGTATTCTCTACGATATGAACATCTTCCGTAATCTTCCTTACCCTTGGTTTAGATTTCAAAAAAATCCTGCTAACGGAATGATTATTGGTGAGGATATCGGCCTGTGTCAAGACCTTAAGGCTGCGGGATATGAAATTTATGTTGATACTTCTGTTGAAATTGGACATTTGGCGACGATGATTATCACAGAAGCAACGCATGATTTATATAAAGCTATGAAAACAGAAGCGGCAAGAAAGTCGCTTAAGAATGATAAGGTTAATTAATGTTAAACGAAGACAGTAAAAAAATATGCCGTGCTATTATTCGCGGCCTAAAAATGATTGTAAAATTACTTGAAGATTTATTAAATGAAGTATAAAGTATAATTTAAGTAGTCTTCAACCTATCCCTCGGAAGATGCATGGGTTGATTAGCTAACCACGCGCAAGCCTCGTTAGAACTTTAAATGGTTTTGACGGGGCTTTTTGTTGCCCGAATCAAACACAACACTTATTTAAGGAGGTAAGTATCATGGGAGCAGCAACAGGTAGGGCAGCAACGCTTAGCGGGAGTTTTCAGAAAGTGACACTTGGTGCCACGTCGAAGGTTTTGGGTGCTGGTAAGTATTCCATTTCTGGCGCAGTAAGGAAAACCGTCGATGTTAGTGAATTTGGAGTTGACATCGACATTTTTGAATTTGCTTCAGCAGACGGTGGGACAATTAGTTTGGCCGATGTGGCTTATGATCCGACTGATCCTGAACAAAGCACGCTTCAAAACTGCGTTAACAATGGAACGAAACTCATCAATTCTACTACAAGCGGAATTCGGTTCTGGATCAACTCCACATCCTATCTTACCATTGGCACTTCGGGTAATATCCTAATGACCTCTGCCGGGAAGGTAGAAGCTGATCGGAATGGTGCGGCCAAGACTTCGTTTGAAGGTAAAGTTTCTGGCGCGTTTATGTATCTGATCTAACCCGATGGGGATGAAGGATAGGCCGGATTCCCCATTTTAACCGGCTATTAGCCAGAAAGGTTTCACAATGTTCATAGACCTATCAACTAATGAAGGTGAATGGTTTCCTTTCCAGAATTCACATATTGACCCTCTTACTGGAGAACCGATATTTGATGATCCGGTTACAGATGCTAAAGTCCAAATCCGGTCAATGACACTGTTCTTTGAGGAACGGATCGCCAAAAGAAAGAGGCAGACTGAGCATGTTATGAACCCTAAGACCCGACAGATGGAGAGGATATCATACTACTCTGAGTTATCGGTTGAGGAAGCTAAGGCCGAACGTGATGATGCTTTTGACTTCGCTATTACTGGCATTGAAGGGTTCAAGGATTCTAAGACAGGGCAGATAATCACCTGTACTAAAGAAAATAAAATCGCCCTGATGAAGATTCCGGTATTCGACCGATTTTTCGCCCGGTGTCAGCAACTTTTATCTTCATCTGGCGTTAAGGAAAAGGAACTTGAAAAAAACTTGCCAACTGGGTCGAATTTTGTGACCTCGAATCTCGATCCGTAGTAACCCTGGAAGGGGGTGTAGTGCTAACTCGGTGTGACCAATGCGAGACTATGCACTCAGAAAGGAAGCCGCCGACCACACCTATTTGTGAACTGGGTGAATTATGTCGTGTAGAGCTAAAGGTGGAAAATGAACAAGCGGCACGTATATTTCAAATGGTCAGGTCACAATGTGAAGTACGCTGGAATGGTGAGCAAGACATAGAAATCGATCTTCACCATCCGTCACTCTGGAAGGCTATAGAGAAATTTCCAGGCGGAGTTAAAGACGAATGGTCAACCTTCCAGCGGGTATCAAGAGCATGGCACACGGCACAACAGTTGAAGCGGGATAGCGAGGGGTGAGATGCGGGTAGTTGGTGTCCGAATCAAAGAAGTCTTCCAGAACATAGCAGACCTCGCTATTATTGGTGCAAATGCTGTTATGGCCGATGTTGCCGCCGATGCACGCCGAAGGTGTCCAACCAAGAAAGGTGTATCAGTTGGAACTATATACCGTAGATACGGGATTGTGATGCGAGATGTCATGTTTACTCCTAAAACTGGTAGAGGTCGTGGTAAGCATGTAAACTTCATTGCTAAAACTGAGATGGGACGCACTGCTGGTAGTTTACGGGATACTATTCGTAAGGTTGAAAAGAATGACCGGCCAGGTAATATCCGGGTATATGCAGGGTCAGCGATGCGATTTTATGCAAGGTTTGTAGAATACGGGACTTCCCATTCAAAGAAGCAACCATTCATGAGGCCATCTTTTATGGCAATTAAAGGTACTGCTCAGGCGCGAATTGAAGAAGAGATGCGCAAAGAACCTGAGATGAGGTGAGATAAATGGCAGTTGCCAGTATTTTCACAGAGTTAGACATAGATTTATCGAAATTTAAAGCCAAGCAAGAAACTATTCTTAAAGATATTGAATTGATTGGGTCTAAGGCTGATAGGGCACTTCAATACGCATTCCAAAAATTAGGTGTTACTGCTGACCAGACCTATCAGATGATGGCTAATCTGGCTATTAAGGCTTACGAGAAGATATCTGCTTCTGCTAATGCCTCTGCCGCTGAACAAATTCGCGCCAAACAGTCTATGATTGCTAAACTCAACGCCATGAATATGGAACTGGCTAAGAGTCCCGCATTTGAAGGGTTAGGTATTAGATCGGCTCAAGCGATTGCCACAGAGATGCAGAATACCTTCAAGTGGTACGCGCAAGCCAAAGAGATGGCTAAAGGGAATGCCAATGAATTGGTGAGAATTGAGGACGCCAAGAACGCAAAGATAATTAGCCTTGAAAATGAACTCGGTGCCGTAAGGATTGCCAACAATGCCAAAGCGGTTGCTTCTGCTCAAGCCACGGCCAACGCAGAAATGGCATTAATGGAAAAGAAGGCAACCGCGATTATGAGTTGGCAGGCGATGGAACGCGAAGCTTATGCAATGAACAATGCGTTTAATCTGAATGCTCAAAAGGCAACTGCAACTTCACAATTAGTAGCTACCAATGCCCACTATGCCACCCTCGGCATGAAATCCGCAGCCTCAATTAACGAGCAAAAGGCTAATATCGAGAAAGCTGCTTTTGCCCAGCAAGCCATAATTGGCAAGAGTTCCGAAGACTGGATTCGTATAGAACGCGCCAAGAATGACAAGCTCAAAGAACTGAACAAGGAAATGACCGGCGAGCATGAAATGTCAATGGCGTCAATGCAGCGTGCAGTATTGAGATATTTTGCGACCTTCTATATTGTCAATTTAGCTGTACAGAAATTTGTAGACGTTATCATGTCCGGTGTCAAGGCTATTGATGAGTTTAAAATCAATACCATTGCGGTAGCCGCACAAATAGCATCTATGCAGGGGCCAAAGAACGTAGTCGAGAATTATAAGCAAGCCGTTAAATATGCCGAGGCATTAAATATTGTGCTCATGCAGGTTGATGCTAACTCTTTTGCTAATTACCAAGAAATCCAATTAATGAATCGAGCTGCGACAGCTCATGGTGTTATTCTTGATGTTAATAATCAAAAGCAAATAGAAGGGTTTACAGCAATTACAAACACTGTTCGCTTATTAACTACGGGTCAAAATAAAGAAATCCAAGCATCACAGGAAATCAATGCTTTAGTCACCGGTAGAATAAAAACAACTGATCGTGTAGCTCAACAGATTGATGGAATAATTAAGCAACAAGGAGTTTATAAAGGTGGGTTGAAAGAAGTTGTTAAATTAAGCCAAAAAAACAATGATCTATGGGAACGATTAGCTCCCTATCTTGTTGGCATTACCGCTGCATCTGCTGATATATCATCTACATGGGAATCGGTATCATCATCATTAGAAACAGCATGGGGAATAGTACAGAGAGGATTGTTTAAGGATTTATATAAAGACCTTACTACTTCTGGCCGTGAAGCTGTTACATGGATGAAGAAGAACGCTGATGATATTGTTGCTTCAATTAATACTATTTGGACAGCGGTAAAGACATCTGTCGAATTGGCAATAATTGTAATGGGTGCATTTGCTATAGCATCGTGGGCGGCTATGATAAAAGCAGGTGATGCAACGGCATGGTTTGCATTAAGATGGGAACAAATGACTCAATCTGTAACATTAGCAACAAGTAAAATGGTATTAGGATGGTACACATTTATTGCAGCAATTTTAGGATTTTCATTTGGTACTTGGATAAGTGACAACTTTGAATTGGCACGGCAAGCTGGTGTCGCTATGGTTTATGGTATTGCCGATAAATGGGATTGGTTAGTTACTGAATTAAAGGTTGGATGGGAATATCTCAAGAGTTTTGGAGATATGGTTTCTGCTCCATATAAAGACCAAAAGGCTATTGCTGATGCTTCAATGGCAAGAATTGCCGTAATGAAGCAAGAATATGAAGAAAGAAAAGAATTAAGAGATAAAGAAGGCTATGAACAATTTAAAGCTGTGACCGATCAAGCAATTGCAGAAAACAAAGCGCGAATTGAAGCTGCTAAAAAAGCTGGTATAATTGTTCCAAAAATTTCACCTTCACCAGATGCACTTACAAAATCAATGAAAGATGAACTTGAAATTCTTCAATCATTACGTCAAGAACACAAAGCCTATTATGATGAAGTAGTAAAAACTGCGGAACAGACAGCTAAGCTATCTCAACGTGCTGGTGAAGATGAATTTCAAACAATTAAAATTTTATATGATGCAAAAGAACAAGCACTTCGAAATTATCGTACAGTCCAATGGCGGGATGCTGAAGAATTAGTAAAAATTGAAGCTAAACAAGCTGCAATAAGTGAAGACGGAAAACAAAAAGAATATCATGCAGATAGAGTGTTACATGCGAAAAAGACAGCAATACACGCTATATTTATGAAAGAACTTGCCAAGATTGATGGAGAACGTGCAATAGCAATCGAAGATGCTAATATAAAACAAATATCACTTTTTGCAAGTTTTTATAAAACCATAGGTGATTATTCAGAAATATCAACAAATTTTCAAATAGCTGAAATTCAACGTAAGTACAAAGAAGATGGCCGGTGGGCGCAAGCAACTTCCGATCAGCGAATACTTATGGAAAAAGCAATGAATGTTGAGATATTTAATCTTAAAAACAAACAATTGCAAAGTGAAATTTCTCTTATTTCCGGTTATGTGGAAACAGTTTATGGTGTGTATAATGAAATGTATAAAACTTTATTTGCTGCTTCTTTGGAGAATCAAGCTAATTTGCTTGAAGAAATAATGAAAAATGCAAATAAAACTTTTGATAAAGAAGCATGGATAACAGCTAAAATGAATGAAGAATTGGCTAAACGATTAGATGCTCAAGCTACTTATTATGATGGGATAAAAGGTTATGAAGAAGAAGCCCTAAAAGCAAGGTTAGCGGCTATTAAATTGCGAGGCCAATCGGAAACAATTCTTTATAATGATAAGACAGCAGCGGAAAAGAAAGTAGCCGATGAAACTTTAAAATCTGAAAATAAAGTATTGACTACTAAAATATCTAATATCCAGGAAGTAATGAAACAAAATTCCAGCGCATTTGAATCATTAAGTCAACTTTATGCTGCTGATTCTTCAAATCGAAAAACTTTGCATGATATTTCAATGGCTTTTGCTATTGCTGAAAAAGCTGCAATGACTGTTAATGCTGTTATTGCAGCAGTAGAAGCGGTCGCTACTCAAGGAAAAGGTGAACCATACACAGCATTTGCAAGAATAGCTGCGATGATAGCAACCATGGCATCATTATTATCTACAATTGGTGTAGGATTTAGTGGTAGCGCAAGTGGTAGTAGTGCATCAATGGGTGCAGCTTATGGTATTGGAACTACAACCCTCGGCGGTGCGAATAACCAAGGTTCGGAATCCATCAATAATACCTGGAAATTATTAGAGGACACCTACGATCTCCAGAAGCGCACCTTGACCGGCATATACGAAAACATGAAGCA
>Ga0180732_1001626_pt1 | contig 13373 bp, 29 predicted proteins | sample KR11_01MetaG_FD_148674 | JGI IMG/M metagenome (GOLD analysis project Ga0180732, IMG submission 148674) | Groundwater microbial communities from the Olkiluoto Island deep subsurface site, Finland - KR11_0.1 MetaG | ecosystem: Environmental > Aquatic > Deep subsurface > Groundwater | place...
TTTCTTCAGAATCAGTATTATTGGCTGGCTTTCCAACCTGGGCTATCATACTACTTGCCGGAGCTGGGATATTCATGTTTCTCAAAAAAGGTAAGGGTAAATGATTACAACTAATCATCATAGCTTCGGAGCAATTTCCCCAGAACAAATCGGGATATCAGCAGCATCAAAGTTAATAAATTTTGCTACGGCTCCTATTGTCGCCGCACAACTTGGAACATCTGTCTTAGTTGGTTCCACACTCATAGGTATACCCCTCGCAATTGCCGGACTTGTTTACTCATTATTCGCAAGTAAGAAAGCAAAGAAACAGGCCGAGGAAAGGGCACAAAGAGCATATATCGCTGCCCTTATTAAAGCTGTAAAGGAATTTATGGCTAAGATTGGGTATCGAGAAAACTTGCTTGAGTTTGATCAGGAGTTTGCGGGTTCATTTCTTGATATATGGAACAGATATATGCAGACCAAGAGTGAAGGAGATCGTAAGGCTATTGTTGATTTATTAAGAAATAACGGTTTCGATCCCACAAGGTTCGTCGGTGGCGATAACGTTCGGGCTGGCGAAAAACTCAGTCCAGAACAAGCGAATAATGCAGAGAAACATCTGACGACAAGAGACTTTTTAATCTCTATCGGCTATCCTGTATCAATAATATCAACGGTATCGGGTAACTTTGGCATCGGAGTTTATAACGAAATCGTGGCTTTTGGGAAAGTAACGACTGAAGATGAAGCTCTGGGTATCAAAATACAGCTTGAGGATTTATTTATTGATGAAGGTATCAATCCATTTCAATTATATAAGGTTGCGATTTATGGAGAAGCTTACTGGCCTTATACGACGACTCAAGTAACTCAGGCTCAAATAATCTATGGAGCTCAACCAGAGGATATACTTATTGATCAGGGAATTAGTCCACTAAGCGAATACCTTCAAGGTGAAGGGATATCTAAAGCATCCTTATTTCCATCCCTATCCTTAGCTTCAATGCCTGTGTGGGGATGGGTACTTTTGGCAGGTGGAGCACTATCTTTATTGATGACTAAAAGGTGATGAGATGTTTGGACAATATGAAATTTTTGATCCTGGACTGTTCACAACTTGGTTCTCACCTGATATATTTATTGAACCGATAGCAGAGATACCTTTTGCTGACATTTATTCTCCATTCTACGATCCTGGAGCAATAGGTATAGATTTACTTCCAGTAGTAGAGGGGGTTTCTCTACCTATGGAGTGGGCTCCTTCATCACTTGATGCTGTTGTAGCACCTACCGGACCAAGCCTTCTGAGTTCCATCAGCAGTTTCCTAAAAATATTAGCTCCAACAGCAATCTCTATACTTCAAGCCGGAGGAGGTACACCTACACAAGCAGCTACACAGACAGGTACAAAAACCTATACCTCCACTGCGGCAGCCCAGGGTATTCCCACTACAATAGCAGAAATGGAAGCCGGTTTTTCACAAGCTCTATCAAGCGAGATTCTCGGTATCCCTACATGGTTAATACTCGCAGGATTAGGAGTAGGGCTTATATTTGGAGGCAGAAGCAAGGTTAAAAGCAGAAGGAGAAAGTCCCATGGAAAAAGAGTCTAAAGTATGTGAACTACATAAATCCCTTGCGTGTGAAGTTGATAAAGGTAAATTTCTCAGAAGGGTCTTTGGGAACAAAATATTCATATCTATCGTTGGTACAACATTCTTATTTGCTATCTCATGGGCTGTCTGGGTCACCAACGGTGTTTACGTCAAGGCGGCAGAACAATCTTCTGAGAAAGCAACGGCACAAAAAACATCGAAGGATATAGATGAAGTTAAGGCGGAGGTGAAAGAAATTAGAAATGAGATAAAAGGTCAAACTGAAGCGATTAACAAGAACCAGAAGGATATGTTAATATTACTCATAGAGATTCAGAAGGAACAGAGGAGAGCGAATGGTAGTGTTAAAAAAGGTGCCGGAGAATGAAGAAGTTGTTGAAATGGGAGAAGGGGAGGATGGAAAATTTCATCCCATAGCCGTAGTGAAAGTACAAAGTCAACCCATGGCTCATAAAGATGCAATAAGGGATTTACCAAGATGGTTTCCGGCTATGTATGAAGTCGTGAATGGGTTTACGATAGGGTTAGGGGCAATTGAGAACTTTGTAATGAATATGAAAAGGATGAATAGGAGAAAATGAAATGTCCACATGGTCAGACCAGAACCGACTCTTTCTTAATCTTCCCACCACTCAATTCCTTACAATCATAGCCTACGGTGAAGCCGGAAATCAGGGTGCTGAAGGTATGATGGGAGTATTGAACGTCATCAGGAATCGAACTCTCGATAGATCATACTATGATGAAGAAATTATGTCTCTCACCGGGGATGCTTACAAGGCGGTAGGATTAAAGAAATGGCAGTTCTCGATGTTTAACTTGAATGATCCAGTCAGAGTAACAGCTGAGAGGATCGCAAATGATTTTAACAGCTTTCTCATTTCCAATGCTGCCGTACATCAAGCATATGAGCTCTCTCAAATGACACTTGCCGGAACACTTGAGGATAATACCTATGGCGCACAATTCTATTTTAATCCTGCCGGTGTCACTACGGAACCTCAATGGGCAAGTATGATACCGTTTATCGGTCAGATTGGCGATCACCTATTCTTTGGAAGTGGTATAAGTGCAGCAGCCGAAACAGTGATTGCAAGTATTGAAGAAACGGCCACTGAGGCAATAGGAGTGTTAAAAGAACATCCAAATATTACGGTACTGGTACTGGCAGGATTGGGGGTGGGATTACTACTGGAGATGAGAAAGAAGAAGAAATGACCCCCGATCAATCCACTCTCTATAATAAATTTCATGCTCTCTCGATAGGTCTAAGAACGATTGACCAGCTGATTAATCAACACGAAATTAATAGAGCAAGGGAGATTGTGGAAAAACTAATGAAAGAATCGGATGAGGGAATGAAACACATTCTGAATACAGCAGGCATAGAATAAGGAGATCAAATCATATCAACCCTATCAATTTCATCACCCGGGTATAGTGCCGAAGTTTTACAGCTTCAAAATAACCTCTCAGCACTCGGATTCTATTGCGTCTACGATGGATACTTTGGCTCTGAAACCCAGCAGGCGGTTAAGGATTTTCAATATACCTGGGGAGGATTAACAGTTGATGGAATTGTTGGTCCCATGACCGCAGCCGCTCTGGATAGTGCCGTAAATTTACTACTTGAAGGTCAATGGAATCCAGAAGTCGACCCCTTACCAGCCGAGGAGTGGCCATCTGAAACAAGGTATGTAACAGCATATACCTCAACCGGAGCCCCGAAGACGACTCAGATAACATCTACCTGGAAGAGCCTTGCACCTTGGTCTTGGATTGTAGTTGGGGTTGGAATAGTCATGGTAATATTTGGAGCGAAAAAGAGAAAGAAATGAAATGAAGAATATCTTAAAAATTCCCCTCATTGCTGGAATGGGGTTCGGGTTATTCGCATGCTATTATAAATTCATAAAAAGAAATTATGGATGGATACCAGACATAGAGGATATTACCGATCTACTCTTTACTCCCGACCCAACGGTTGAGATACCCATAACCGTTGACTTATCTCCTCAATGCTCATTAGTAGAAAACCAAGGAAGTTTGGGTTCATGTTGTGCGAATGCTCTGGTTAGTGCATTAGAATACCTTGAGAATATAGAGAAAATGGAATTTACGGATTTAAGCCGTCTCTTCGTCTATTACAACGCAAGGGTCATTGAGAATACAGTGGACAAGGATTCGGGTATTTACATACGGGATGGTATAAATGCTCTCCAGAGTTATGGTGTCTGTCAGGAGAAAAACTGGCCTTACATTATTTCTCAATTTAAAAGCAAACCTTCTCTTGATAGCTATTCAGAAGCCACCGAACATTTAATAACCTCTGCCGAGAGGCTTCTTAGTTTAGATGATATGTTGCAATGTCTATCACAAGGGTATCCGTTTACCTTTGGTTTTAACGCATACAAGAGCTTTGAATCTACGGAAGTTGCCCAAACAGGTATATTAAATATGCCTAAATCTGGAGAAGCTAAAAAGGGTGGCCATGCAGTTTTGGCAGTTGGATTTGATAATGATAGCAAAAGATTTAAAATAAGAAATTCATACGGATCTGGCTGGGGTCAGAACGGATACTTTACGATACCTTTTGAATATCTTGAGGACCCAAGTTTATCAGGTGACTATTGGGTCATTAAGAAGTATTAATCATGGATGATATCGAACTAAAAACCTCTCAATCATCTTTTGACATCTCAGAGTGGTTTAAGGAACTCGACTGGATAGGTATTGGAATCGGAATCCTTGGGGTTACAATATTAGCTTACTACTTAATAAAGAAGGATAAGGAATGATTGAGAAGATTCGCTTCAGATGTCCCTGCTGTGGCATGATCGCTGACCTTGATCGAATTGACCAATCTCCACATAAAATACAGGTATTTAGTCAGAAGTTCGGTGGTAAGATCGCTGGTAATAATAAAGGACGTGGAAAAGCTAAGGGATTGATGAAATATACGAATATTACACGGTCCAGTGTTGACGTGGTAAGGGAAATTGAAGAGATGGTTGAAAAGACGTATCAGAACATTAGAAATAGAGGATAAACGTCTTAAAATTGATCCTGTGAGGTCGTTTTCTATAGATTATATGATAAATCATCATAATTCAGTGATTTCATTAAGCAAGCCGAACGATAAGCCGACGACGACGTAGCGCAACGAAGTGAGCGCAAGTCGGAGGAGTCAGCTATAAGGCGCAGCGGTAAGGTACATAAAACATGACAAAAAAAGAGTTTAAGAAGTTATGCAAAGAAAGGTATATTGGAGTAGAAGGTGATTTTTCGAGAACTCCCCAAGACATAATTGATATGTTTAACGATGGGGAACTTGACACAGTATCAAATTACGATCATAGGACACAACAGGACTGGTTAGGTTATGGAACTAAATATTATGTACCAGCTAAAAGAGGTAAGGTTACAATCTATAGAGCAACACAAGGTGAGACTATTCGCCCAGGTGATTATGTAACAAACAGCAAAAAGTATGCAGAGATGCACCTTGATAGCATTTTAAGAGGTGAGGGTTTAATATTGATGATAAAAAATATAGGTCTTGATGAATTAGTTGTTGTCAACCCAAATGAGTTTTGGTATGCACCTAAAATATTTCAAGCAAGTAGTCTTGATGAAGTATATAAAAGGTTAAAAGATTAGAGGATTAAGATGAGCTTCATCGGTTACATTCAAGTATCAACAGATGAACAGGTTAGACCATTAGCTTTTTTAATGCAATCGTCTTATCTAAAATAAACAGATCGGTACTCCACCTACCCGTCCATACGCCAATTAGGATATCATCTTTCAAAAGTGTTGTGGTAAGCATCTTCTTCTGAGATTTTGATGAAGTAAAATCTAACATCACTATCCCCTTATGAATAGGATCAATTCGTAGAATCGCATACCAAACTCCAGGAGACCTCAACTCAAATGGAAATACATCTGTTTCATTATATCTAAAGCTCATGTAACATCCTCCTTTCTTAGAACTCCAATCCCTCCCTCAAATGTTTCGTATCTTTAGCTAATGCCCTCGCATAGACCATCACCGTACCTAATCCTGAGTGACCTAACCATTCAGCTAATACCGTACCTGAGATCCCCTGTAAGACACAATTAACAGCAAATGAATGTCTAAAAATATGGGGATGACTTCTCTTCTTATCCATTCCGGCCTTCTTACAATAACGTGAAACAAGATAATAAATATCTTGGCGTGTAAGAGGGAAGAGCCTATCATCCCCAACCAGATGATTCAACTGAATGTAATCTTCGAGCTTATTTAGAAACTCTTTAGATATAGGTATTGATCTTTCGGCCTGTCGCTTCTGCTTCAAAGATTTAATCACAATAGTACCGGCGTATGAGTCAAGATCACTCACCCTGACCTGATTCATTTCTGAAACCCTTACGCCAGTATTCCAAAGAAAGTCAAGTATCATTCGATCTCTTGGCTTCCTTATTAATGATATGACATGGTGTACCTCATCACGATTAAGGTAATGTGGTACTTTATGCGATAGAGTAAGACCAAAGATTCTTGAGATCGGATAGCTCATATGACGTATTTTAGCTTAGGATTAAACCTTTGTCAACAGAGTAGAGATGACAAAAGGATAAGGCTTTCGATATATCCAATAGCCTTAATCCCTCTTTCCATACCTCTTTCTCGCCCTTTCAACCTCTTCCTTTATCATTACCTCAAGCTTCTTCCGCATACTGACCTTTTCCATCACACAGAGAAGCTTAAACTTCTGCCATAGATCAACGTCAAGATTCTCGATCATGTATTTCAAGTAAGATCACCTCCTTTTTATTCTCTTGCCATCTGAAGTATCTCCCTAATAAAGATACCTATAAACACACCAACAAACATACCAACGATGAACATTAACATTCTGCACCTCCTCACATATTGATTAATGCAATCTGATACCCTATTTCTAAGGCCATTAGGATTAAAATGATCCAGAAGAGAATTTTATAGATCATCGTTTCTTTAACCTCCTTTTTTGCTTATGGCATTTCTTCCATATACCAGGGAGATTTCTTTTACATACTCCACAAGATATTATCCATCCTTTTTTACAGATCATCGTTACTTAACCTCCTTTTTCTTAATCTTCTTCATTTCAACCTCTAACTTCTTCATCTCCAGAGGAAAACACTTCTCACAAAATCCATGTGTTTCAGATTTATTCTCCAGAGGAGGTTTCTCTCCGAAGATTTTATTACATATACAACAGACCCGGATCATTACTTATACCTCCTTCATTACCTCTTTAAGGGATTTACCATCCTTATTCTTCCAATCTCTCAATCCGTTTGCGCTCCGACCTTGAACTATGGCAGCTGACATAGATGGGGATTTGAAGGTATAATCCTGGGTGAAGAGATCATTAATAATGATACCTTCTTTCCTAAGTTCCCTACCTTTATTCTTTACTGCCTCGGGAGTAGAAGTAACCCAATCGGGAGCAGTAGAAGATCCCTTTAATACATTGATACCACCATCATTAATTGATGCGGTTGCTTCTGCACCCCTTTTTGATTTGATGAAAAAGAAATCCTTACCTGAAACATCAGGGGGTATTTCTTTCGCCTTTCGCTCGCTTTTATCAATCTTCACATCCTTCTTCACATCCTTAGATTTCTTGGGTGCAGGAGACTTCACCTCTTTAGGTTTAGATTCCTTTCCCTCCGTTTTTCCCTGATATGATACTCCATATACTCCTCCGCAATTCTGGCATGTCGTCCGGGAAGGTTTAACCCTTATTCTGCTATGACACCTTGGACAGGTTTTCCTTACCGATGCCTCATCATCCTTTTTGATCTCTTCCATTGTCATGGTATGATCCTCCTTTTAAGTTAGGATTGTTAAATTATGCTTTCTCAACTTGCCTATGACTCTTTTCAACCTTTCGATGGGTATCGAGATATTCAAAAGTAGCCCACGAGTATCCACCGGATGAGGTGAATGGAGAAGAAACTAATTTTGCCAGTCTACCTTTAATTTTAACCATTGCATTAAAAGGCATCTCATCAAACTCTTTTTGTTTCATTAGATTACCTCCTTTCTAATTTATATTTGACTTATCATTAATATTATATCTATCATTCTTATAATACTTTGTCAATAGTTATTTTCATTATTTATTAAACTATTTTTTCACAAAGTTTTTCTTAATAATTTCGATAGGTTACAAATACATTGTAACACTTAAAATATTGATTTCCATATCATTATATAAAGAATTAACTTGCAATGATTTAAGAAATATGAAACATTTACTTTCACAATGCAAAAGAAAAAATCACCTGATAAACTCATCATACGAAAAAAAGAGAGAGAGATTTTTCGTAACCTGGATTTTTTCCATAGCTTACTAAATCATCCAACAAAACAATCTAACAAGAAAAATAAGAAGAGAAATTAATGCAACCCATCTGTGAAGGATTTCAAAAGGCTCAGGATCGCCCGTGCGTTCATTCGATTGGAGATAAGTTTGACTTCTGTGAGCTACCTGAAATGTTTAGATGTGTGGAATTTATCAGACGTAACGAACCTACCCTTTCATATTCTACAATCAGAGATAGTTTCTGTAAACGAAAACTCTATTGGTCATATATTGCAGGGATACAGTTAATGATTAAACCTCTGCCGATGAAATTAGGGGAGATTGCAGGGGAGATTTTAAATTATTTACATAATGAGAAGATGAAAGACCGTTTTCCAGTGAAATTAGAACCCTCGATAACTGATAGTTCAAAAGATAGTGATGGAAACCTACCATTTCAAATAATGTCAATGTTAGGTCTATTTAAAGGATATAAAGAGAAAGAATTTGATTCAGTGAAGGGTATTACCCAGTCTCGCTTTGAGTGGCGTGAAGAGGGTTATCCGCATATCATTGGATACATGGACTTAAAAACCTATGATAGGATCGGCTATGAGTTTAAGTATAGCTCAAAACCCGACGCTTACAAGGAGAAGTTTATAGTTCAGGATCAGGTTGCAACGTATTTCTTAGGTAATCCTTCACTTGAGCGAATTACGGTAAGAGCAATACAGGTTCCACAATTAAGGTTAGCTAAGAATGAGAGCTTAGAAGATTATCAAGATAGAGTTTATAAAGATTTCCTTGCTCGTCCACTCCACTATATTAATGATACCTCTTTCTGGCGTAATGAGTTTAATTATGATGAGATTAGAGAGAAGTATAAGATGATAGCAAATGAGATCCAGAGGTTTATCGAACTTGGTGGGATGAAGTATTTCTATCAGTCGAATGGGCCTAATACATGTTTTGGGGAGACTACAGGGACGGCTATGAGTAATTGTCAATATTTACCAATCTGTGAGTCGGGGGTGGTTTCAGATCAATTATATAAAAAAAGGGAGATAAGATGAATAAGCTTTGTCCATGTAATAGCTTTGACGAGTGCTATAAGGAAAAATGTGCATGGTGGTTTGTTGATTCTTGTAGTATTCAGGCCATAGTTTTTATATTTGGTCATATATTTTTAAAGAAAAAGAAGGAGGTAGATTAAATGCAAAACCTTGATCCTAATATTGATTCATCGAAGCTCGGAGCGTGTATCCTATTATATGGTGACTCAGACTCCGGTAAAACTACTTCATTTCTTACCCTTGAAGATCCATCCTTACATATTAATACCCAAGCTAAGGATGCCCGTACCACCTTTCATCAATTCAAGCATGGTAAGAAAATTACCTGTGTCTCACCTGAAGGATTTTATGACTTAATGGAATCATTAAACCGATGGGTTGAGCAAGCAAAAGAGGGTAAATTTCCATTCCGTTCAGTGATGCTTGATGATCTTACCTTTTCTCAATCCTCATTTCGGTTTGAGCTTGAAGATGATCGTCACGGAGTAAGGGTTTTTGAGGATGAGAAAAAAACAGGTGTCCGAGGTCTAACAGATCGTTTCAGATTTGAGAAACCTGATTGGCGATCCATTGGCTCAATGATGAGCCGAATTACATATCTACTTATGCAATTCTCTAAGTGTGGTATCGTAGTTGTAGCTACAGCGATTGCTACACATGATACACCTAAGTATGGTGGGGGACTAAGAACTGCACCCAATCTTGAGGGATTTGATTATACTCGTCTATTACATGGATATTTCGATTTCATTGGTTATATTATTCAACCTTTTAGTTTTGATGAGAAAATGGAGCCTGTACTTCCAAAAGTTTCGTTTCATTCTGAGGATCAAACCTACATGGCACGATGTAACTGTATTAAATTAGCGCAGATGGGATATGCACCGTTGGATTTTACGAAGATAATGAAGGTGGTGAGGGGGGAATAATATGGAAGAGTTCTTTTTTACAGGTCAAAGAAAGATTGTTAGGCGAAAGTTAGTCAAGACTGCTATCTATTTTCTCATCATTGGTCTTTTTATAGGAATTGGACTTGGTCAGTGGTGGAGATATGCACAAGTTGAACCTGGATACCAAAGTTACATCTCGGAGTTGAATAAGAAAATTGAGTTCTATAGAGAAAACTATGTACCTATAAAACCAAATAGGAAAGGTGCAAGATGAAGAAGCTTAGGGCCAGAGTTAGACAAGGCTATTATTTTCTCTGCTATCAATATGCTCGTTTTATAACTAATTTATTGGCGTACTGGAAGAAATATATTTCACACATCCCATTTCCATATTGTTTTATGTGGGGCCGCAGAGAATCACCTGAGCCGATTAAATGTGAATGTGGATGGGCGGGAATGATTAAATGGTTGAAACATGATTATGAATATGATGGGTTTGATGATGTTGAGCCAGTAGATAAATGTCCAAGGTGTAGAGGGTACTTATGAAACTTAATCCAGTCTTTAAATACGATACTAAAAAGGAGGTGATAATTAAGAAGCTCAGTCCCGCTGCTGAGTATGCAAAAGAATTATATCATAGTGGCTTCAAGATGCAATGGGCACTCCGTCGAGCGGCGTTTGAGTACGGAGCTGATATTCATTTAATCGCAAGTGAATTAGGAAAATTAAAGAAAAGGAGGAGTAAATTACATGGGTACAAAAATTAAGCCAAGTTTTAAGAGTGAATTTGATAGGGTCAATGAAGGATGGCATCTATTTCGTATCGTTGAACCTAAGATTGATACGATTGCTAAAGAAAACCGAAAGGAAAAAGATGGTGTAACCAATGATCGGAATTTTGTTGTTCGGTCAGTCGTTGAGGGTGGTGACGAGGATGGGGTTGAAATTCAGGAGTTCTTCGCCAATTACTCAAAAAAAGAGTTCGGTCTATCCCGCCTTGCTGGATTGATGATTAAGACTGAATCAATCCCACCCACTGACGAAATTGACGTTGATACCATGCGTACCGAGAAGTTTGAGACGAGGTTCAAGATGTCTCTTCCGAAACGTCTCTTTGGTGGTCGGGTGAAACATTCTGAAGGTCAGAAGAAAGAGGGCTCAGAAGAACATAACATCTTCGCCAACATTGTTGAGTATGCCACCGTAAAGGAATATAACGAGATCATCGCAAAACAAGAGGAGAAAGTTAAAGGTAAGGAATCAGACAAGAGGGTAAGCGATAAGTCTACGGAAAAGGCTGAAAAAACAGCTTCAGAGGCCAAAGATACTAAAGATCCCTGGGCGTAAAATGAATGAAAATCAGTCCGAGAGTCAAATTTAATCCGAAATCGGGTCAGATAGTCAAATTTACATACGATTTTCCAAAGGGATTCACTTTGGTCATTGACACAAGAGAACAATCACCCCTATTCATCACAGGATCACTTCCAAAGGGTCTTGTTGTTGTACGTGATACTTTGGATGTAGGTGACTACTCGATACGTGGATTTGAGCATCAGGTGAGCGTAGAACGTAAAACAATCTCTGACCTACTGGGTTGTTTGGGTAATGATCGAGAGCGGTTTAAGCGTGAACTGGAGAAGCTTAAGGTCTATGAGTGGAAAGCAATCTGTCTTGAGGGGACGGAGGACGAGCTTCTCCAGTTTCACGACTTTTCGTTAATGCACCCTAATTCTATTCGTCAGAGTATCGTTTCGATCAACATTCGTTATGGAGTTCAATTTTACTTTAATCCGAAGAGATTGAGTATTGAGAGATGGGTTTTGGATCATCTAATTAAGTTTTTCAGGGTTAAACGTGAGGGGTAAAAACCTTTGTATACAGTATGACTAATTTTTCTATTGACAAACCTAAACATTGTGTTATTATTATTTATACAGTATACAAAATGAGGTGATAAGATGAAAAGAAAGAATGTTAATCCTACTGAAACCTTTAAGGAATATCTAAAATGGTATGAAAAAAATGAGGATACGCTTGAACTTACTAATGAGTATATCTTCGAGTATTTTAGGGCATGGATAGCTGGGTTCCAGGATGGATATGGTACGGGATTTGAGCATGGTAAAGAAAATGAAGTTTTAGAAGCAATAAAAAGGGTGTCGAGACCTGGCACTAATTCCGCCGATGTGTAAAATGCAGACAAATGGGGATAAAGCTCAAAACTTTGTGAATGGTTTTTCACAAGGCTTTTCCTTAGTAGAATCAATATGTTTGCCCAGTATGTAATGAAGCATGGGGCATGACTAAAAAAAAAAGAGTCATACTGTATATTATTATAATAGGGAAAACTTATGGCAAAGGTTACTCCAATAACCAAATATGATGAAGATGAATCGGGAGGTGGTCAGGACTTACTTGATAAACTTGACTTAGCAGATTATCAACAGGTTATCAGGATTGCAAGAAGAACTTCTAATGTTAAAGATCACTCCACTACCATTCAATTTCGTGCCCCAAAGATTTATACTCGGTTTACTGAAATATTCAAAGAAAGGGCAAAGTGTAAAATTGAAACTGTTTCCGATGCCTCAAGATCAATATATCTTCTTGGTATAAAAACAGCAAAGAAATTTATTGATGAGGGAGGTAAGATTGGAGATGGGATTGATGAAATGTTAGGTGTGAATGAGAGATTAGAAAATATACTCAATAGACAGGGAGCTTATAAGGAATATGGGGATATACTTAAAGGATTAAAAGAATATATGAAACCTTATATTAAGAATAAGGCGGGATGGGAAAAAGAAATTAAGGATTTACGAACTGAGATAGAAAAGATGTCAGATGAATTTCTGAGGCAGGATTTAATAAAGAAATTTAATAGAAAAGTAGAAAAGATAAAGGAGGAATTAGAATCAGAGATAGAAGAAGAGGGTTAACTAAATCATTAAGTGAACAGTTAAAAATTCATTAAGGATTTCGTTTAAATGGTTAAACTTATCAGTAGAGACCAAAAGCTACAGAATGAACGTGTGAAGTGGATCATTTCAGGTCTGGTTTATGATGATCTTACCGACTGGGAGAAGGATTTTATTGAGTCTATTAAGATACAATCGGATGAGGGGAAGGCATTAACTAATAGACAAATGGAAATATTGGAGAAAATCTATAAGGAGAAGGGAAGATGAGATCAAGAGATGCTAAAGATTTCTTTAATTGGTTATGGTTACGTCTAAAGGAAGAACCTAAGATTGAGAGAGCTCTTGATGAAATGCTGTATATTGAAAGGGTGAAAATGGAGAAGGAGATACTGGATAGATTAGAAGATTAACCTAAAAAGGAGGAGAAAAATGAAGATCATAAAATTGACCAGCGAGAATATCAAAAGATTGCAGGCCGTGGAAATAACGCCAGATGGTAGCTTAGTGGTTATCGGTGGTAAGAACGCTCAGGGAAAAACTT
>Ga0180732_1001627_pt1 | contig 13372 bp, 29 predicted proteins | sample KR11_01MetaG_FD_148674 | JGI IMG/M metagenome (GOLD analysis project Ga0180732, IMG submission 148674) | Groundwater microbial communities from the Olkiluoto Island deep subsurface site, Finland - KR11_0.1 MetaG | ecosystem: Environmental > Aquatic > Deep subsurface > Groundwater | place...
TTTTTGATAATACTTCCAAGTAAAATAATTAAAAAATTAGGTTGGAAAGCTGGGGAAGAATTAGATACGGAGATTAAAAATAATAAATTAGAAATAAAAAAACAAAAACAATAAATTTTTATAATAGGATTTCTTGTTAAATATAGAATATGGAAAAAAAAATATTAATATTACTTATCTTACTAGTCTTACCGATAATATCAGCAGACCAAGAATTAATAATAAACCCAACTAGTGAAAACGAACTAATATCAAATAATTTCGGAGATAATCAATTATTTTTCCAATCGCCTAATACTCCGCCTATAATAACTTTAATTTCGCCAGATGATTCAACAACAGACACAGACGGAACAGTAAGTTTTATTTATAATCCAACAGATACAAACAATATATCAAGTTGTAGTTTAATTTATGATAGTAATACGTACATAACGGTAAGTTCGGTATCAAAAGGAGTAAATAACGTAATGACAATAATAGGAATAACAAGTGGTCATGCTCTTTATTCAGAAAATCTTCAATGGTCAATAACTTGCACAGACCAATACGGAAGAATAGGAACAAGTGAGACAAGAAGTCTAAGAACAAAACCAGCAACCGTAACTCCACAGACAGGAGGAGGCGGTTCTACTATGGAAGTAGGTAATCCAAAGAATATTAATATTTTTTATGCAGAAAATTGGGAAAGAGGAAAAGACCAAATTATAGAAATAGAAACTTATGATAAAAGAGATAAATTATACAAACCTAATAAAATAGAAATCAATTCATTAGACCTAGGAATAACATTAAAAGACTCTGATTTTATTATAAATAAAACAATAAATATACTTAGAGTAAGCGAATTAGCAGAATTAGGAAATAAAACCATAGAAATTATAATAACCGACGAGAGAGTTTTAAAAGAAAATATACTAATAAATGTAATAGATCCAATAAAGTTAGAAGATGAAACAATATTAATATCAAAAAATAATAAAATAATATTCTGGATCTGTATTGGAATTATATTAATATTCTTAATTTTATTTTTTATAATATTAATAATGATAGACAAGAGAAGAAAAGGGAAAAAATGAAAAAATTAATCTTAATCTTAATCTTAATAATAACTTCAAACTTAGTTCAAGGATTAAATGAAGAAAATGATTCAATAGATTTAAAAAATATAAATATAATTTATTCAAAAAAGTGGATAAGAGGACAAGACCAAGTAATAGAAATTGAATCATATAATACAAAAAATAATCTGTTTAACCCCTTAAAAACAGAAATAAATTACTCAATATTAGGCGTTACGTTGGAAAGTTCAAGATTTGAAAATAATAAATCAATAAATGCCTTTGAAGTAAGTGAATTAACAGAATTAGGAGATAAGACAATAGAAATAATAATAACAGAAAATATAACAATAAAAGAAAATATAACAATAAAAATAATAAACGAAAATATAGAAAACAAAAAAATAAAATTATTAAATGATAATAAACTAATGCTTTTGGTTTTGTCTGTAGTTTTGATATTGTGTTTTTTTTTAATATTAATGATAACAGTTATGATAGACAACAACAGAAAACAAAAGGCTTAAATAGTTCTAAATGTTAATATTCAGTATATGATTTTAAGTTCAATATGTGAATTTAAATAAATTCAATAAAATGGAAGACAAAAAAAAAGAAACAAAAAAAAAGGATGAGAAATATAACAAAGTGATAGAAATATTACAAGATATGGAGACTGGAGAAATAATAAAGCCAACAGCATTATTTAAACCAGCTGGAATAAATCCGAATGACACGGGAAGGGACTTATTAGACCTCTATTCTTCTTTGGCAAAAATAGGATTTACGATAAGAAGGGACAAGAAAAAAGGAGACAAGGTAACAGAAATTGAAAAAACGGAAGATCCAATGGAGACAAAGGAAGAAATAAGAAATTTAAGAAAAGAAATTATAGATATAAAAAATTCATTAGACAGAAGAGAAAAGACATCAAAAGAAATATTATCTGAAATTAAAATAATACAAGAAAAATTATTCCAATGAAACTCTCCCTCCTAATTCTAGCAATATTTCTAATCTCCTCAGTATCGGCAGGGATAACAATTACTCCAGCTACATTAGAGGCAACAACTCAAATAAATGAACAAAAAGATTACCAAATTACAATAATAAATAACTTTGATTTTGATATTTTTGACCTAAGTTTTGGAGATTTAACCTCTAAGGGATTTACATTTCCAGATATGACAATAGAAAAAAATTCAACTAAGTCTTTTACAATTTTATTCAAACCAACTATTTCAATTCACGAGAATTTACAAGTACCAGTTAGTTTCAAATATTTTGTAGATTTACCGTTAGAAACAGCAACTCATCAAATAAACATAAGCGACCCAGCAGGATTTACGCCAAACTACTTACCAATAAAACAAGGAGACAGCGTAAAATTCAACAACAAACACGGAAATAACTTTGATGTAGTCATAGAGGGAAATTCATACAATATCCCAAATGGAAGTTCAATAACTCATCAATTTAATAATTTAGGATTAAAAACTTATTACGATTCTTATTTCGGTTTTAGTGGCTCAGTAGAGGTGTTAAATAAATCCAGCAAAGAGAAGGCACAAAATCCAAATTACAACATAAACTGGGCAGTTAACATAAACGCAATTTCAAATCCTACTACTTTAACGGTGGATAATTCAAAAAATTCTTACGAAGTAGAATACGGAAAATTCAAAAAGGGTTTATTGACAATTAAAAACACAGGAACAGAAAAAGCCGAATTAGTTAAATTAACCTCGACAGATTGGATTACTTTTAATAAAAATAATATAAATTTAGAAATAAATGATGAGGAGTGGGTCGAATATACGATTACTCCAATAGTGTTCGACACGAATGAAACTGCAAAAAACTATAGTATTTCAATATCCACTAAAGGATCTAACACAAATGAAATAAATACAACTTTATCAGTTTTTGTTCCTTATAAAATAGTTTCAACCACATTCGGAGAAGATAGTTTAGATGATAGAGCTTGGTTAGATAACGTTTTTTGTCCAAAATATCCTCAGTCTTTTTTATGTAACGCTTCTTCAGAATCTTATCAAAATGGTTCTACTATTTACACAGATTCAGACATTCCAATTAATGTTTCAAAAAGAGTAATTTATGATTTACAAAAAGACGTAAAAACTACAATGGATTCAAACGAAAGAACAAACAACGAAATGAAAATTTTAATGGATATGTTACGAACAGAATTTCCAGAATTTAGAAGTATAATAAACAATTCTTTAACAATTCAAGAACAAAACGAGAAAAAAACCGCAACTGCGATAAGGTCTTGGGTTATAATTTTCTTTTTTCTTTTTATATATTTTTTACTTTATATAGTCTTCAAAAAATGGAATAAAAAATCTCATAAAGAAAACTTAATGAATGGAGGATTGAATTATACATCTAAATGAAAAATCAATCAAATAGAAACTACAAGTCAAATGACGAAGTTCAAACTCCAGTAGACTTAGCAGTAGAAATAATGAATCATTTTAAACCGACTGGTAAAATATTAGAACCATGTAAAGGAGATGGTAATTTTATCCAAGCTTACGAATCTTATAATCTAATTACTCAATTAGAAAATAATGAAGGTATAAAATGGGGATACTGTGAAATAAACGAAGACAAAGATTTTTTTGATTTTAACGGAAAAGTAGATTGGATTATAACAAATCCACCTTGGTCTAAAATAAGAAAATTTCTACAACATTCAATGAATTTAGCAGATAATATAGTCTTTTTAATAACAATAAATCATTTATGGACTAAGGCAAGATTAAGAGACATAAAAGAAGCTGGATTTGGAATCAAAGAAATAATGATGGTAGACACTCCAAAAGAATTTCCACAAATGGGTTTTCAATTAGGTGCAGTTCATTTACAAAAAGGCTGGAATGGAGATATCAAGATGAGATTAGATTTATTAAAACTAAAAACAAAAAAACAAAATGAAATTCTTTAACAAAATAACAATAACAGCAATAGCCGAATTAGTAGCTTTAGCTTTTTTTATGATAGTTCCTGTTTTAATCTTAGACAAGTCTTGGTGGTGGTTTTTTATACCTTTTATAGTAATAATAATTTCAGATATAGTAATTGGAATAATTGTGGCAGTTATAACTTATTCAAAAAGGAAAAAACCAGAGGTAATGAAAATAAATATAAAAGACGCAAAAAAAAGAGCAATATACGAAATGAAATACGAAGAAGACAATCCAGACAATTTTAAGATTATAAGCGATAAAACTATCCATGTAGGAGAAAAAGGCTCTGAGATGACCCCTGTGCTTCTTATAGAGGGCGTAGGGACGGAGCTTGGAGAAAGAAGGGTAGTTATAGTAAATATGAACGACCCCAAACAAAGACAAACTCATTTAATAGACCCATCAAAGGAAGAAATAGAAAAATACGCAAAATTAATAGCAGATAACCCTCCAGAAGAAATATTTGAAGAAACAACAACAAGTATGGGTCAATTTGGAATGCCTACAACTAAAACAACAATAAGAAAACCAAGCTCAGTAGAAGCAATTAAAAAAGAGGAGGAGCGTAAGGCTGAAGAATCAAATGCAATGTAAGAGGTGGAAAAAATCTGGACTGAAATAATCTTAACTATATTGGGAATAATCGCCTCAATCCCTGTAATAATCTTCTTAGTGAAAACTAACAAATCCATAGCCAAAATAGACGTAACCGCAAATATGCCAATAGTTGAAAATGATTACAGAAGTGAATTTACTGGAGGATACACTTTAGGCGTAGTAAAAGCAATAAGACAAAATAAAAACGGTACAAAGTTAGTAGAATTTTACCCAATAGACATAGAACAAGGAGAAAATATAAAACGACCCCATCTTCAAGCGGTAGTAGTAAAAGACGAATATTTCAAACCCTTTTCTCCAGGAGAATTATCAGATAGACGAAATAGAATAAAATTAATTACAAAAGAAATGCACAAAATACCAGAAAAATTAAGAGATTCAACAGAAGGAAAATGGGCTACAAAAGAAGGGTCTCTTGGTTTAATGAAATCAGAAATAACAACAATAACAAAAAACACAATGGAAAACATGCACGACTTATCAAGAGATTTACACTTTGGCGGGTTATCCGCAGAAGCAATATCAAGAGCAAAAGAAGAAATGAAATTAAGAAGAGATTTAATAAATCCAAACGAAGAAAAAGGAGGTGGATTATGAGAGAAGAATTTTGGATAGGGTTCTTAATGCAAGTAGTTAATTTAGTTGTATTAGGGGCTATATTCATAAACTGGAGTATAGAAACAATTCTTAGTGTAACATTAGTAACTGGATACGTAGTGTTTAATATTATATCAATTTATTTAATGTTATTAGGATTATTGGTCAAAAAATAAGAAGTTTTTATAAAGTTCAAAATATACATAATTAGAAATATGGTAAAATTCAATAAAAAAACAATAGAATTTATGAAAAGATGTGCTAAAAGTAATTATAGTTATTCAAAGACTTTAGAAAAAACAAAAAACGAGTTTAAAATTTTAATATCAAAAAAAGACTTTTCAGAACAAGCAAGAATCAACGGGATTCATTTTATGCGAGGAAACGGCTTTGATTTAAACGAAGTAGACAAAACAAGACTAAAAATTATAAAAGAAAATAAATACCTACCTGTTCATATAATAAGAGATAAATTAATAGAACAAACAAAAGAAGCAAAATACAACACTACTCAGATTAGAATAATACTACATAAATTACTAGTAAAAGAATTAAACGAAAAAGGAATAATAAGTCCAGTTTTTTCATACGAAGTAGATAGATTAATTCAGGATAATTATGAATTTATAAAAATAGAGGGGTTGAGAAAAATAATCAAAAAAGAAACAGAAAAAACCTATAAATTGGATGAAATAAGAAACAGAATAGTGGAATTAAATACCTTGAGCATTAGAGCTGACAAACGAAAGATTTAAAAGTGTCACTAACTACTTAATAATGAACAAAAGGAGCTAAAACAACGGTACTCGTTATGCGTGGCAGCTAGACCACCGTTGAATGCTCTCTTTCTATGAAGGAAGAAAAAATATTAATTTTAGAATTTAAAAAAAGACAGAAAATGCAGGATTTTTCATTTATCATTAATTAATCAAAGGAATAGTCTTTATAAATATTTCTATTCAAAATTGAAAAAGACGATGGAAAGGACTCGAAACAAGTACGCCGCCTTGTTCTTCATCGCCCCAAGATGTGAAAAAGAGACACGTGTAGTATCTGTTTATTTTGGTTCAGCACGAAGCCATTTATCCATAACAGTCGTAGCAAGGGGACTACCGTTTTTAAACGGTAGGGGAATTGCGTCCGTCGGATTTAGTTTGATTTTGAATATATTTTTTAATAGTCTCTGCCGACATATTTCCTGCTGTTCCAATATAATAACTTGGAGACCAAATATGACCCTTTCTTAATTCATACTTTAATTCTGGAAATCTTTTATATATTTGCCTAGCAGAAACACCCTTCAAAACCTTTATTATATTTGTAGGAGCATCATAAGGGGGAGTTGAAATAAAAATATGAATGTGGTCAGGCATAACTTCTTTTTCTATTATTTGCCAGTTTTTGCTTTCACAAATAACTCCAATGATATTTTTAAAGTAGTCTCCGACTTCATCTTTTAATATTTCTTTTCTGTATTTTGAACACCAAATTATATGATATTTTATTTCACACATTGCTGAACTATATTTTTTCATAACTATTGTTACATCAATAGGTTTATATACTTATCTATCTAATGGATATTATGGAAAGAAGTATTCAAATTACATTGCCTTACGATGATGACTTAGTAGAAACTATTAGAGAATATAATTCTGCCGTTAATCTTTGTCTGGCGGTGGGTAAAGCTAATATGTCTTATAATAAAAATGATATTCATAAGGCAACATATTATGAGATTAGAGATAATTCGGATTTGAATAGTAGTTTTGTTTGTTCTGCAAGAGACCAAGCAAGTGAAATGTTAAAAAGAGAGAAATTGAAAGGACTCCCAGTAAAAAAAGAATTTAGTGGAATCAGATTTAATCACAATACTTTTACGATGAAATCTGGGGGAATATTGAGTTTATCTACAATTGATGGCAGGAAATTGTATACTCCTAAAATAGCAGATTATTTTAAAAAATATTTGGTGAAGGAAAATAAAGTTGTAGCTCTAACAATTTATTGTAAAAATAATAAAATATTTGGACAATTAATTATTAAGATTCCCGATGTAGAAAAATTAGAAGTAAAAAATGTATTGGGTATAGACAGGGGCATAGTTAATCCAGTAGTTTCCAGTAACAACAAATTCTTCAACTCTAAAAATATTCGTAGAGTAAAAGGAAAATATTCTTGGCTAAAAAGTAAACTGCAACATAAAGGCACGAAATCTGCTAAGAGAAAGTTAAAGAAACTTTCTGGTAGAGAGAAACGGTTTGTTACAAACGAAAATCATAAAATAGCTAAGACGATTGTAGAAATGAATTTTGAGTGTTTCGCACTTGAAAAACTTTCTATGAAACGAAAAAAGAAAGTTGGAAAAACTTTCAATAAAAAATTAAATGGTTGGAGCTATTTTGAATTTCAAAGATTCTTAGAATACAAATCTAAGAATGTTGGGAAACAAGTTATTTATGTGAATCCTGCATATACATCACAGTGTTGTAATAATTGTGGCAAGATTGACAGAAATAATAGAAATGGTTCTACTTACAAATGTAAGAAATGTAGTTTTGAACTTAATGCGGATTTAAACGCATCAAGAAACATAGCTGAATTAGGCAAAGCCTTTTTCGGTAGGTTGTCTGTCAATCAACCAATCGTAGCGAGTTTAACCTCAGCTACAAGCCACTCATTTTAATGGGTGGTAATTGACACTAAAGACGCAATTAAAAAAGGAGACCTAGAAATAGGATCTAAAATTAAAAAATGAAAACAAATAGAGAAATAGAATTGATGATTTGTCTAAAAGAACAAGGATATTCAGTCACATTAGACGGAAAAACAATTTCATTTTCAATAGATAAAATGATAAAAATTTGGGATATATTAAGCGAGGAAAATAAAGATGGGTAGTTTTATGATTTGGAATATTATTTTCAAAAATAAAGAATCTAAAAAAGAGTTTGAAAAGTTTATGAAAAACGAAGGTATAAAAATTAAAAAAATCCACGACCATTACGAAAAAAGTTTATCAGAAGACTACGGAGATTTTTATTATGAAATGGGGTACTTGGGTTACGCAGAAGCTGACGAATTAAAAAGTAAATTAAAAAAACTAGGAGTAGTTAAATTAAACCAGATTTGCCTTTGTGATATTGATGGCGAAGAAATTATTTAATTGAAAGAGTTAGATTACGATGGAAAATGAAATAGAAATTTGCTGTATGGGAAAATTAAGATGTCTTCACTGTGGAGAATTAATAGACTTAGAAAAAGATATTCATTTTTGTAATTCAGAAAAGAACGAGTGGTTAAATAAAACTAAAAAAGCATATATGGAATTGCCAAGCGGAGAATTATGGGATTTAAAAAATAAATGTATTGTTTCACTTAAGGACTAAAATGGCAATAGAAATAATAACAGTAGTACAAACAGCGATAATAAATACAATAGGCGGATTAATATCAAATATATTTTACATTATTTTATTTATCTGGGGAGTCAAGATTCTGTCTAATTCAATAAAAAAAACAGGAAGTCAATTAATAGAAAAAGTCCCAGAGTGGATAACTAAATACGAAAAAATAAAGATTCACAATAGAACAATCGAAAGAGCTATGGGGATTAAGAGTATTTAATCCGAAAGATTTATAAACTATTTATACCTAATAATTTTATGAAATGTAAACACGAGAATATAAGAAAACTATTTTACATAATCTCAGTTCCTAAAAAGAAGTGGATGAAAACTAATTACAGTATTTGTCTAAATTGTAAAAGTGTAATAAAAAAAGAGGAGTATAAAATAAAATAAATGGATAAACAATTAATAAAAAAAATACTTGAAAGAGAAATAAACAGACACACAGATGAAATTACCGAACATAAAAATAAGTATATCAAAACTAATTCTAAAAAGCAAAAAGAAAAAATGGATAAACACTTCCATAAAAGATTCCAAACTATTTTAATAGCGAAGAAATTAGGATTTACTTTTTGTGAAGGATGTGGGGGTTTAATAGATTCAAATGAATATTACCGTCGGAAGAAAAGATGCGGAGACACGCTTACCCATCAGCATCGCATTGGGACCCATCCTGAAGAAGGGAAAGTCAGTAAGGAGAACGATAATGCTTATTCCGACAATACTTATTATACTCGACAGATTAAAAAGGATATTGGCTTAGCTCGTTATGACCGCTATCTGGGAACCCGAAGCGAAGCAGAGGAAGACAATAAGAACGGGCGTAAGACTGTGGATGTGGACAACCAGTCTGTCGAGAATAGTCAGCAGAATAAAAACACCAACAATTCTCTAAAAAAGTTTAGTTTGACCAAAACAGGGGTAACTGGTTCTGCTGACAATACTTACAAACGAAGATTTGTTGAGGATGATACTTTGGTGAAATATAAGAAATCTTGGGGATATAAAGTTGGTGAATGTAAATGCGGAAATATCTATGGATACTACGGAGAGGATATGGGAATGTGTGTTAGGTGTTTAGATGATATAGAAGATGAAGATGAATAAACTAAGAGATTGTAAATTATGGAACGAATGTAAATCAAAAGATTGTATTAATGAATTAAAATCACTATACGGAAAAAATTGGAAAAAAGGTTCAATAATTTGGAGTAAAGATGTTTGCTATGCTTTAAATGATTTAAAGAAAAAGGGATTAATTAAACCAAGCGAGGATGGAGAATGAATTTAAGAGAAGCAGATTATAGAAAAAAATGGAAAGAATTAATGAAAGAAAAAGAAAGAATGGGAACTAACATATTTGGGAGTTCAAATTTATCATATTTTCAATTAAGTGAAATAAGATTTTTAAAAACTAAATTTAGATTTAGAGAAGAACTAACTAAACCCGGCGAGGATGAAGATGAGGGAATTTGATGTTGGAGAGAGTTTGTTAAAAAAGAAATGTCCTATTTGTAACAAGAAATTTAAAATCGGAGAAAAGGTTATTTTATGCCCTATTCAAGCATCTAAGAAAGGTTGGATAAATGCAATAGCACTTCCTATTCATGCTGATTGTTATTGGGTAGACAAAGAAAGTGAGGATGAAGATTCCTATTTGAACTAATGGAAGAAATACAATTTAAATTTGGATGGAAGAAAAGATTAAAAATATTATTTGGAAAAAGAGTAAGTATTTTTGTTGATAGAAAAGTGGTTGGGAGTTATACAGATTCAAATGGTGACACTTTCATAGAATTAAGAGAAATACCAAAAAAGAAAGCGGAGGATATGGTTAGCCTATTCGGTTAAGACTTAAAATGGAAACTAAATTAGAATTAATAAAAACAAACTTAAGAAGATATACATTTGATTCTCCAAAAATTAAAAAATGGGTAGAAGATAATAGTTCTGGTAAATGTCTAAATTTATTTGCTGGAAAGAATAAACTTAACTTAGATGAAGTGAGAAATGATTTAGATAAAGAAGCATTAGCAGAACACAATATGGATGCTTTAGATTTTGTAAAAAAATGTAATAAAAAGTTTGATACAATTATTTTAGACCCACCTTATGCACTAAGAAAAGCAATGGAAATGTATAAAGGTAATTATTCAAGCAAGTTTAAACAAATAGCAGATGAAATTCCAAAATTATGTAAGCCAACAACGAAGGTTATATCATTTGGCTATCATTCAACTTTTTTAGGAAAAATTAGAGATTTTGAATTAATTAAACTATGCGTATTTGCACATGGTGGTTCACAACATTGCACCATTGGAATTATCGAAACGAGTTCAACTAAGACTTGAAACATGAATAAAATATATTGTGGTGACTGCGTAAAATTAATGAAAGAGTTAGAGGATAACACAATAGACTTAACTGTAACATCTCCCCCTTATGATAATTTAAGAAATTATAATGGATATTCATTTGATTTTGAATCTATTGCTAAAGAATTATTTAGGATTACAAAAGATGGGGGTGTAGTTGTTTGGGTTGTTGGTGATAGAAAAGAAAAGGGGTGTAGAACTTTAACTCAATTTAAACAAGGATTATTTTTCAAAGAAATAGGATTTGAAGTACATGATGTTATGATATGGAGAAAACCAAATCCAATGCCATATATTTTAAAGAATTGTTATACCCCATCATTTGAATATATGTTCGTTCTTTCAAAGGGAAAGCCAAAAACTACAAATATAATTGAAGAACCTTGTAAATATGCTGGGAAAACAATACAAACTAATACCTCGAACAATGAGAGCATGATGGGATATAGGGGAAGAGGAGAAACAAAAAAAACTAAAATAAAATCCAATGTGTGGGATTATGTTGTTGCTGGAACAAATCATGGACATCCTGCAATATTCCCAGAGAAGTTAGCAGAAGACCATATATTATCTTGGAGCAATGAAGGAGATTTGATTTTAGACCCAATGTGTGGAAGTGGAACAACTTGCAAAATGGCTAAATTAAATAATAGAAATTTTATTGGAATGGATTGTTCAGAAGAATATTGTAGTATAGCAAGAGAGAGGTTGTTCGCTTTAAAATAATAAAACGTAAAATAGAAACATTTAAATACTTATTATTATTATACTTATTATGGTAAAAGCAAAATGCACAAAGTGTGAATACGAATGGGAAACAGCGTCGAAGATGTTTGTAGTTAGTTGTCCTTCTTGCAATAATAAAGTTAAGATTAGAGAATTAAAAGCGGAGCAATTAAAATGAACCCAGCAACTAAAATCCTAAACGAAATAAAAGAAGCAAGTAAAATTCAAAACCTAACTAAAAAAGAACTTAGTCCAGTAACCAAAGAAGATTACGCAGTCTGTGGGGTAGAAGAATAATGGTAAAAGGATGTGGAAAATCAATTTCAAATACAGATAATTTGCCATGTGGTTCTTGGTGGGGTGGAGACCAACACTTCTGCAAAGAATGTTTTAATAAAATTTATCATAAAGAAGACGCAAACTGTGGGGGAGAAGAAGAATGAATAAAATATTTTGTAATTATTGTGGAAAAGAAAGCAAAGGTGGAATACTTTTTAATGAAGGATTTTATCGAATATGTTCTAAATGTAAACAAGAAACAGAAGACGCAATCTCGGAGGGAGAAGAATGATGGAATTTAAAAAAATTGTAAAAATAATAAATAGCAAAAAAGAAAAACATAGACATGCTAAAGGAAAGGGAAAATTAGGATATTGGAAAAGAAATGAGTCTCACGGATGTCAAATGTGTTATCTGAATAGAAAATTATGCGAAATAATAGATGAAATTAAAGACGCATTTTGTGAAGGAGAAGGAAACTAATGGAGAAAGGTAAAAAATATCCTTATATGAAGAAAATGAAACAAATAAATATTTATCTTCCAAATAGTGTTTGGAAAACTATTGAAAAGAATATTCCTGAAGGATGGAGTAGAAATGAATTAATAAAAAGAGCAATAATAAATTATATTGGTGGTTTATTGAATGGTTCAATTAAAATTAATGACATAAACTGTGAAGAGAACGTCGGAGGTAAAAGATAATGGCATTAAAAGTTTATAAGGATGCAGAATTTCATAATATAGATTGTTTGGAAGAAGGAGATAATTATGGATTTGAAGGATGTTATAATGATGATTTAAATCATCCAGACCCAAGACCAGCACATAGAATTTGGATTAATAAATTACATGCAGAAAAGTTGTATAAATTATTTAGGGAAACAGATGATTATGAGTGTCCTGAATGTAATAGTGATGCTGGATGGTCTGAAGACCTTGGATATTGTTGTATTTGTGGGTATAGGAGAGACGCAATTTATACCGAAGGAGAAAAAGATGAGTAAATTGACAAGTGAATATATAATAATATTAGATGACCTGGAAAAATGGAAAAGCATAGTCACAAACAATCTAACTTACTACGGATGTAATAACATAATCTACTTTAAAACAAAAGAAGAAATTATTACTTCCTATAACCCGAACACGACAATCGCTTTTATAGATATTAACTTAGATACACAAGATAAACAAAACAGAGAAGGATTAAAAGTATGTAAATTCTTTAAACAAAACGTTCCAAAAACAACGATAGTAGCGATGAGTTCTTTAGAAAATATGGCAAACGAGTCCAGAAAAAACGGA
>Ga0180732_1001628_pt1 | contig 13369 bp, 13 predicted proteins | sample KR11_01MetaG_FD_148674 | JGI IMG/M metagenome (GOLD analysis project Ga0180732, IMG submission 148674) | Groundwater microbial communities from the Olkiluoto Island deep subsurface site, Finland - KR11_0.1 MetaG | ecosystem: Environmental > Aquatic > Deep subsurface > Groundwater | place...
GGAAATCCTCCGCATCGGGAAATGCAGGGTCCAGCAGGATCCGCGCGTCGTTCCCGCAAACCTCCAGCCGGGTCCGGACCGCCTCCTGCGTCAGCGGCTGGTAGTGCATGTTGATTTCCAGCGCCTCGCGGATCGTCGAGGCCGCCGCCAGCGCGTAGCCCACATCCAGGAAGGTCGCTGGCCGGAACTGGACGCCGATGCGCAAGCCGATCGAATCAAGTCCCGTCGCCTCGGCCGCCGCATTCAGCACCGGCGCCATGACGTCGGCCGGTAGGCGCCGGTCGACCTGCTGAACCGCCTCGCGCCCGCCTGGCACCAGGGCGTAAAGCGCATCCGCCGGCGCGCCCAGCGCCACAGAGCCGTCAATCAAGCTGGCCAGATAGGACGTCGAAACTGACGGCACGGCCCCGAATACCCCCCTGTTTACTGAATACGTCCCCGAAACACTTGCCGCCCTGTCCACAATAAGGCGCGAATACCACATTTCCGCCCAAGTTGGCCCGATTTGACCTAGAACGTGGCCCGAAATGTCAAGACTTGCAAGGTTTACAGCGCTTAACTGCCACTACGGGACGCACGCGGCAACCAGTACGTTCGGAGCTCCGGACTGTCTTCGCTCTTACGATGACAGTCTGCATTGGGGGACGGCATTTGCCCGGCAAATGTACGAGTTCCAGTCTGGGTTTGCGTTAGTGCCTGGCGGCGCTGTCTGGGTGGGCAGCGCCGCTGACTTTTTTACACAGCGAAAAGAGCTTGCGCGCCCGGTCGCACTCATTACACCGGGACTCCGGAGCGTAGCGCAGTCTGGTAGCGCATCTGGTTTGGGACCAGAGGGTCGGAGGTTCGAATCCTCTCGCTCCGACCAAAATTCTGAAGTCGATCCGGAGCACCGTCACCCGCATGGAAGCGCGCATCTTCAAGCCGGCAAAAAGTGCCATGCAATCAGGGCGTGGCAACACGAAAGACTGGGTCCTCGAGTTCGTGAACCCGGAGGCCAGACGCCGTGTGGACCCCCTGATGGGCTGGACCGGCATTGATGACATGTCCGGCCAGGTCCGCCTCCACTTCGACACCCGCGAACAGGCCATTGCCTATGCCGAGCGCGAAGGCCTGAAGTTCGCGGTCGAGGAAAGCCGCGAGCGGAAACGCCTGATCAAGTCCTATCCGGAAAACTTCTCGGCCGCGCGCAAACAGCCGTGGACTCACTGAGGCCGCGCGCGTTACTCCGAACCCACGACTCCGTAGCTCAGCTGGATAGAGCGCTCGCCTTCTAAGCGAGTGGTCGCAGGTTCAAATCCTGCCGGGGTCGCCACCCTTTGCTGTGTCCCACCCAGCCCCACCCCGCAGGTCCCAGCGAAGTCTGGGACCCAGCTACCTCAGCACCACATCTTCACGCCCTCTGGACCCCTGCCTTCGCAGCTATCAGATTCACACAATTCCATAGAGATTGCTTCCACATTTGATAGCGAAGTATTTGTCGAGACCTTGTCGCATGACTTTAGGGCCTGGTTTTCCGTAGTATCCAGTCCATCCGCCGAGGCGTGCGATGACCCATGAGGCGAAGGCGAGCTGATCGAGTGGGTGAGGATTTTTCTGTTTGTCGGTTTTGCCTTCAAGTTTCTTTGAGAGGGCCCTGAGTATGGGCGCGTCATCGGGATCGAAGCAGTCTTCGAGGATCTGTCCGGTATCACCATCACGCGCTTTGACCAGTTGCAGGATGTTGACTGAGGCGATGATGGCAAGCGCGGTCAGGGTAATGAAGGCGTGGGGATCATTGATGTCGGCGTTTTCGATATCGAACCCGGCAGTTTTCAGGGTGCGGAACAATTGTTCTATAAGGAAGCGGCCGCGATAGAGATCGAGGATTTCTTCTGCCCGGCGCAAATCGGTGATCTTGTGGGTTGTGATCAGCGTCCAGTTCACCGGCTCCACGCCTTGCGGCGCATTTAGCTCGGTGACCTGCAGTACCGTTAGCGTCAGCGGCTCGATTAGCGCGTCAGGCGTGCCATGCGGCGGCGCCAATGTCAGTTCGCCATACCGCACATCCAGGACTGCGCGGCGCTCAGATCGGCCGGGCGCTGCCGGTATGATGCGCTTGATCCGCCCGCCTTTTTTGAGCGTTGCGGCAGCATCAGCCAGGCGCTGTCCATCTGACAGGGATCGCGTTCTTGCCGAGCGTACAAGAAGATGCAAACCCTCAGGGCAGCGCGCAAAAACAGGAAAAATATCACTCTCGGCATCCGACACCATCGTTATCGAGCGCGCCCCCGCTAGCCGCTCCGACGCGACTTCACACGCCTTCAGCCAGCGATAGGATTCCTTGTCTTCAAACTTGCGTTTCCGGTCCGTCACAGGTTGGCCGCCTTGACGCGTCCACACCATTTCATCGACGAGACCAATCAGGCCGCCCGTATCATCAACCGCAATCGCCACATGCGCCAGCACACCGCGTAGCGCTCCACCCTTGCCGATCGGGCCAAAACCAGCTTCCGAAGCCCGCTTGCTGCCGACATAAACCTCTGTAGTGTCTTGAATGACCGCCACATCGCGTCCGCGGGCCAGGACCCCTGTGCGATGACCCGCAACCCGCGCCATCTCCTCAACCGTCACACCAGCGTTCCGCAAAAGCCGGTGAAACTGAACCTCCCGCGCCCGGCTACCAGCGAGCCGCCGGATGCTGCTGCAGGGATTGGCAACCAACGCGCCAAGCAACAAGGCCCCCCCTTTTTGAAGCCGGCCATCTCCAAAATGACCGACCGACATGTCCATTGCCTGCATGAGAGCCGCCTCGAAGACTGCAGGCCTATCAAAGAGTCAGAACCCCTATCTGCCGTCAAGATGTGTGCATACGATAGCTGCGAAGGCAGGGGTCTACGGCAGCTGTTGCCCTGCCCCTAAAACTTGTACCCGCCCGCGACCAGCCGGTCATAGCGCCCCTGCGTCATCGGCACATAGCGCGCCTCCTCGGGGTCCAGCATCCAGAGCGGATCGCTGACCCGGTCGGGATCGAACCCGTCCGCCACCAGTTCCACCTTGCGATACTTGAACGTGCCGGTTGTCTCCGCTTCCGGCTGCACACGGATGAAAATCGGAACGGCATAGCTCGGCAGCATGTCCGACAGCGCCGCATGCAGCGACGCAAAGTCCACCTCGCCCTCGGTCGTGATCGCCGCCATGCCGGCCTTTCCGTCCGCACCCGGAATGGCCACACCATACACGTTGGCCGTCTTGACCCCCTCGATCCGCGACAGCGCCTCGCCCACCTCGTTGGTAGAGACATTCTCGCCCTTCCAGCGGAACGTGTCGCCGATCCGGTCCACGAAGAAGATGTAGCCGTCCTTGTCCATCCGCAGCAGGTCGCCCGTGCGGAACCACAGGTCACCCTTCGTGAACACGTCGCGCAGCAGCTTCTTCTCGGTCGCCTTTTGGTCGTTATAGCCCTCGAAGCGCTGGCGCACGTCGTCGCCAATCAGGCCCAACGCTTCGCCCGGCTCGTCCACGCCAGCCCGGATGCACAGCCCGTCCGCCCCGCGCACTGGCTGCTCGGTTTCGATATCGAACTTCACGAACGCAATGTGCTTGAACTGCGATTTCAGCCAGCCCGGAATGCGCCCCACTGCGCCGACCTTGCCGTCAAAGTTCAGGAAGCTGACATTGCCTTCCGTCGAGCCATAGAACTCGCACAGGTGCGGAATGTCGAACCGGTCGAGAAAGGCCTGCCACACTTCCGGGCGGAGGCCGTTGCCGAACCCCGTCCGTATACGGTGCGCCCGCTCCTTGGGATGCGGCGGCGAGTTGAGAAGGTAGCGGCACAGCTCGCCGATATACACGATCGAGGTCGCGCCCTCTGCCGCCGCCTCGTCCCAGAATGCGCTGGCTGAGAATTTCCGCCGCACGATGGCCGTCGCCCCGGTCAGCAGTGCCTGCCCGATCCCGCACAACCCGCCCGTGCCGTGATACAGCGGCAGCGTGATGTAAACCTTGTCCTTCGGCGTGATCCGGCACGGCGCGATGAAGCTGCGCATCATGCCCTGCGTGCGCGCCTGGGTCAGCCGCGCCGCTTTCGGCAGGCCGGTCGTGCCGGACGTGTACACATAGAGGCACAGATCCTTGCCCAGCAGGCCGGCGCGGTGCTTGCGGTCCGGCCGGGCGTCTGAAAATGCCTCCAGCGCCCCGCCGAGATCCCCGCCGAACCGGCCCCCGAGCGACCAGACCGGCGGCGCGCCCGGGATCAGGGCCATCGCCGCGCGCATCGCCTCGTCCTGCTCCGCCCCGGTCACGATCAGCTTCGTCCCGGCGATGTTGACGCAGTGCGCCAGCGCGTCGCCTTCGAGATTGGTATTGATCAGTGCCGTGACGAGTCCGACTTTCGCAAAGCCAGCCCAGGCCGCCACGTAGTCCGGCCGGTTCTCCATGAACAGCGAGATGCAGTCGCCCGCCTTCAGGCCTTGCGCGGCCGCCCAGTTGGCAAACCGGTTCGCCAGCGCGTCGAACGCCCGGTAGGTAGTGGACTTGCCCTCGAACCGGAACGCGGTGTTGTCAGCATAAGCGTCCACCGCGCGCTCGAAATCATCCGCCACCAGGAAGGCGGACTCGGACGAAATCTCGCCGGTCCATTTCTTCAGGAGCTGCGCATCCTGGAAAAACCGGACCTCGCGCGCAAGAATGGCAATAGGATTCATTTTCCGCGTCCCTGACTTTACGGCAGCGTGTGGTCACATGGCTGTTGAAGTCTGCAAGACAAAGGCGTTTCGGCCGCGTTGTCAAAGAAAACCGGCGCAATCGGCCCGTTGCCTTACGCGACGTGACGGCATACTGCTGCGCCGCACAAAGACAAAGGAGAAGCCAGGACATGGCGACCGATCCCGTAGGCGACCTGCTGACCCTGCTCGACCTCGAGCGTATCGAACTCGACCTGTTCCGCGGCCAGAGCCCGGACGAAGAGGAAAGCCAGCGCGTCTTCGGCGGCCAGGTGATCGCCCAGGCCCTCGTCGCCGCCTACCGCACCGTGCCGGATGACCGCACCTGCCACTCGCTGCACGGCTATTTCATCCGCCCCGGCGACCCCAAGGTGCCGATCATCTACCAGGTCGACCATTCCCGCGATGGCGGCAGCTTCACCACCCGCCGCGTCGTCGCCATTCAGCACGGCAAGCAGATCTTCAACCTCGCCGCCAGCTTCCACGTCAAGGAAGACGGCTGGCACCACCAGCACGAAATGCCCGTCGTGCCGGATCCCGACACGCTCGGCGACCGCGTCGAATGGCGCAAGCAATTCGCCGAAAAACTGCCCGAGCGCCACCGCGGCCACTTCCTCCGCCCGCGCCCCATCGAGATGCGCGAAGTCGAGCCGCTCGATCCCCTGAAACCCGCCAAGGCCAGCGACGTACACCACCTCTGGTTCCGCGTTGCGCGCGCCATCGAGGAGGCGCCCTGGCTGCATCATTGCCTGCTCGCCTATGCCAGCGACATGGCCCTCCTCGGCACCGGCAACCGCCCGCACGGCGTTTCCTGGATGACCGGCGAAGTGATGTCGGCCAGCCTGGACCACGCGATGTGGTTCCATGCCCCGATGAAGTTCGATGAATGGCACCTCTACACCATGGACGCCCCCTATGCCGGCGGCGGGCGCAGCTTCAACCGCGGCAAGGTCTTCGACCAGCAAGGCCGCCTCATCGCCTCCGTCGCCCAGGAAGGCCTGATGCGCAAAGCCATCCGCAAACCCAAAACCTGATCCCCTGAAGCCCCCTCTCCCTTCAGGGAGAGGGGTAAATGAAAGGTCACTTACGCAACACATCCCCCGCCCCCAGCCCCAATAAATTCAACCCGTTACAAGAAATATCGGGAAACTTACGCACCCCCTCCCGCGCCGGGTGTATACTGCTCGCATGTCGCAAACCCCTCCGCTCCCGGATGATGATGTTCCCCACGGCGCCCTGATCGAAGAGGGCGGCCGGCTCGTCCGTTGGCTGATCACCGAGATGCGCGCCCTGTTCGCCGGTCTCGCCGGCCAGCCGCCCGGCCTCGCCTGGCTGCGCCGCCTCGCGCGCCAGTACATCATCCCCGCCGAAGCCGTCCTGCGCCGCGCCGTCCACCTGATCGCCGACACCCTCCCGCCGCTGGAGCCCTCGACCCGCCCCAGGGGGTCCGTCCGCCCCCGCGCAGGCGGGGGCCCCGCGCCGTAAGCCCGCAAGCCCCGCGCCCCGGTCTTCCGCCTCACCGAGCCCCTCTCCCGTCCGCCCACGAACTATCTCCCCGTCAACCAGCGCCACCGCATCTCGGTCGCCGGCGACGCCCCGCCGCCGCCCGCGCCGCCGCCCCGCAAACCCGATCCCGCCCGGCTCCAGGCCCGCCTCCTGCGCCGCCTCGCCGCCGCCGAACGCCTGCTGCGCCTGCGCGCCCGCACGCCGCGCCCGGCCCCCGCGCTCGCCTTCCACAAGATCCCCGGTCTCAAGGCTGAGCCTCTCCGCACCGACGGCCAGCGCATCCTGCAAGACCTCAACACCGCCGCCCGCACCGCCGCGCTGAACTCGTCCTGAAAACGTCAGACGTCGGTGGACAAGAGCCCCGCCCCAACCCTCCCCGTACCGGGGAGGGGACAGGCCCCGTTGTCAGGCACGCACTCGCACCAACTGCTGACCTGTCCCCTCCCCGCGCAAAGCGTGGGGAGGGCTAGGGTGGGGCCTCTTCACCACCGCTGGGAACCCGCATCAGCCTGTGCTAATCCTGCCCCATGCGCCGACTCCTGCCTGCCCTCGCAGCCCTGCTTCTGCCCGCCTGCGCCGCAGCGGCCGAACCCGCACCCACCCCGCCGCCAGCCGCCGCAACGCCGGCGCCGCCCTGCACAGGCGCAGCACATCACGACTTCGATTTCTGGCTCGGCGACTGGGAGGTCTTCGCCGCCAACGGCGCCCGGGCCGGCGAAAATGCGATCACCCGCGCCGAGTATGGCTGCCTTCTGGTCGAGCACTGGACCGACGCCCAGGGCATCACCGGCCAGAGCTACAACTTCGTTGATCCGGGCACGAACAAATGGCGCCAGCTATGGGTCAGCGGCGGCGCGGTCATCGACCTGTCGGGCGGCCTCACCGAAACCGGCGCCATGCGTCTCGAAGGCACCATCGCCTACCAGGCGGGCGGCCCTGCCTTGCCCTTCCGGGGTGAATGGACCCCGAACGCGGACGGTTCCGTCACCCAGCACTTCCAGCAAGGCGACCCCGCCACCGGGGACTGGAGCGACTGGTTCACGGGAACGTATGTGCGGAAAGTGGCGGACTAAAGCCGCGTTACATCCGCGAGCTTCACCCGGACCTGCCTCAGCCCCGCAACCTCGAAGATCCGTCCCCGGACCATCACCGGGTCCGCTACCAGCGGCCACACGCCGGGTCCGAAGGCTCGCCCCCGCTCGTTCAGGAACAGCAGCGCGGCCTTGCCGTCGCCGCAGCGGCCGGTCTCGCCAAAGGCCAGCGGCAGGCCGCCCCGGGCGCACAGCGCCGCGCAGGCCTTGTGTGTCTTGCCATGCCCGGGGCGCATCGCGCCGAACCAGCATTTCGCGTCGAGAATCTCACCCGTCATCACGGCGTCGCCAAGATCCGTCTCCGGCCCCGGCCGAAGGCGCCCCGGCGCCGGATCGGGATAGATCCCCTCCACCGCCATCATCGCATGCTCGCCCCGCTGGATCAGCGTGCCGGTCACGGCCGCGCCCGTGAAGGTCAGCGCCGGGCGGACCGAAATCCGGTCCTTGCCCGCCCCCACCAGAAAGACCGGCCGCAGGCCATTGCCAAGATCCTCCGTCAACAGATGAAGGTAGGGCTCCGGATAGATCGTGCCGGTCACCGCGACTTTGCGGCCCTGGTCCCAGACGCCGGGTCCCGGATGCGGCGCCGCTGCGCCAAGCCCCAGCCCGAGCGCGCCTGCGCCCGCCACCAGCCCGGCGCCGGCCGCCAGCAGGCCGCGCCGCGTCGGCCCCGCCAGCTCGCCGCGCCAGCCGACAAAGAAGGGATCGTCCGCCATCAGCCCGCCTCCCCGGCAATCGAGGGCGCAATCGGCGTGCCCGGCGGCTGCGGCGAGGGCTCCACGAAGACCCAGCCACCGGTAATCCGTGTGCGGTAGGTTGGGATCTTCTCGGTAAAGGGCGGCGGCGAACAGCCATCCTCCGGCCGGTACTGGAAGCCATGCCAGGGGCATACGATACACCCGTCCAGGATGCGCCCCTCGCCCAGCGGTCCGCCCTGATGCCGGCAGGCATTGGCCACGGCGTAAACCTTCGCGCCGTCCCGGAACACCGCAATCCGCTCGCCCATCGGCGGCACCAGGATCACCGCGCGCCCGTCCGGAATCGCCTCTGCCGGCCCGGCGTCGAGCCAGCCCTCGCCCTCCGGCGGCCCGTCCACCGCCCGGTCGCGCCTGCGCTCCAGCTGCCCGGCCACGATGTGCAGGCCTGCCACGAGCAGCGCCGACCCGCCCGCCAGCGCCGCCTGCGCAAGCCCCTTCTCGCCCTGCACCGCGCCCAGCATCACATGCCCCACAAGCAATCCGTAGGCGGCATAAACCGACATGTGGATCCACTTCCACAGGCGCGGCCCCAGCACATGGTTCCAGAAATCATGGCTCGTCGCCGCCATCACGAACAGGATCAGCAGCGCCAGCGCGCCCAGGCTCTCGAACGGAAAGCCGCCGAAGGATCCATAGCGGGGGTTGGAGATCAGCAGCGACACGAAGGCATTGACCTCCGAAAACCCGTGATACCAGAGCACCACCAGCCCGCCATGCACCAGCGCGGCGGCGAAGCACGCCACGCCGAGATGCCGCCGGTTGTACAGCACCGGCAACACGCGCGGGGTCAGCCGCGCCAGCGGGCCGATGCAGAGGATGATCGTCAGCAGACTGAACGCCGCCGCCCCGCTCGCGCGGATCAGCAGCTGCACTTCGCTGGGATGCTGCCCCGCCGGTGCCAACAGGATGCCGGCCCCGGCATGCGCCGCGAGGAAGGCCGCCAGCCCCGCCAGCAACACACCGTCATAGGCGCGCTTGAACCGGTTCCAGCCGACGATGACATAGCCTGCCGCCATCACGCCGCCTCCAGCACGGCAGCGGCGGCGGCCGCCACCCGCGCGCGTTCGGACAGCGCGCTGAGCACCACCCCGGCCAGCACCAGCGCCAGCAGCGGCCACACCAGCGCATGCACCCGGCGCTGGCCCCGCGTCACGCCCGGTCCTCCGCCGGCCGCACACCGGCGAGCCGCAACAGCACGACCGGCCACAACGCCGCCAGCCCCGGCAGGATCACCAGCCGCACCCGCCAGGGCAGACGTCCCGGCGCCAGCCGTTTCAGCCCGAACAAGATGACACCGATGCCGGTCACCAGCCCAAAGCCAAAATACAACGCCAGCCCTCGCCAGATCGCCTCCGCCAACGCCACGCTCATCCTTCACTATCCTCCCGTATGTCCGACAGGGTTAGCGCGCCGCGCCGGGCGCGCAAGTCACGTTTTTGCGCCGCGCGCCGGCCCGGGTTTTCGGGAAGGCCTGCTTTTGCTAAACTGCACCGTTCGTCACACGGCAGATCGGGGGCCCCATGCCTATTGAAGTTCATCCGTCTACAGAAGTATCCGGCGCGCGCCGCCTGATCCTGCTCGGCGCAGTCCTCTTCCTTCTTGGCCTGCTCTCGGGCCTCGTGACCGGCCTGATGGCCAACCCGCGCATGGGCCTCTCCGCCCACTTGCAGGGGATCACCAACGGCGTCTTCCTGATCGCCCTCGGCGCCATCTGGCACCGGGTGAACCTACCGCCCGGCCTCAAATCGCTCACCTTCTGGCTCTTCGCCTTCGGCACCAGCCTCAATTGGCTGATGACCCAGTTCGCCGCCCTCTGGGGCACCAGCATGATGACGCCCCTCATCGGCGCAGGCCACAACGGCACCGCTGCCCAGGAAACCTTCGTCACTGCTGGCCTCCTCGCCCTCACCGTCGCCATGATCGCAGGGGCCGTGCTGTTAATCGCAGGACTGGCGCGACAGGCGTAAGCCGGGATGAAATCCCGCCCTACCCGATGACACGGCGCCCAAATCCCCCTAAATGCTCCATATGAGCAAAAATCTGGACATCCTTGCGGCGCAGCTCAATCCGGTGGTCGGCGATATCGGGGGGAACCTGGCGCTGGCGCGGGCCGCCCATGCCGAGACCAGGGCCCGGGGCGCGGACTTGGTGGTGCTGTCGGAACACTTCATGCTCGGCTATCCGGCCGAGGATCTGGTGCTGAAGCCGGCGGCGGTGGAGCGGTCGATGTCGGCGGTCCACCAGCTCGCGCGCGATACGGCGGGCGGCCCGGCGATCCTGATCGGCAGCCCCTGGCGCGAGGCCGGCAAGCTGCACAATTCCGCGCTCTGGCTGGAGGGCGGCGAGATCCGCGCCCGCCATGACAAGCGCGAGCTGCCGAATTATGGTGTGTTCGACGAGAAGCGCCACTACACCCCCGGCGACGGGCCGGCGGTGGTGGTCGATTTCAAGGGCGTGCGGATCAGCTTCGCGATCTGCGAGGACATCTGGTTCGAGCGCGTGCCCCGCGCGGCGAAGGCGGCGGGGGCGGACCTCCTGCTGGTGCCCAACGCCTCGCCCTGGCGGCGCGCCATCCAGGCCGAACGCGCGGCGGCCTTCGACCGGTGGGCGGACCTCGGCCTGCCCTACCTCTTCGTCAACCAGATGGGCGGGCAGGACGAGCTCGTCTTCGACGGCGCCTCCTACGCGACCAATTCCACCCACGGCGCCCGCTGCGGCCTCGTCGGCCAGTTCGGGACAGGCTACGCCCTCGTCGCGTTTGATCCGTCCACGAAGCTGTTCGCGGGCCTCGGAAAAAGTTGCACGGCAGACCTTGACGGCTGGGCGGCGGAATACCGCGCGGCGATGCAGGGCCTCGGCGACTATGTGCGCAAGAACCGGTTCCCCGGCGTCGTGCTCGGCATGTCCGGCGGCATTGATTCGGCCATCACGGCGGCGATTGCCGCCGACGCGCTCGGCCCGGACAAGGTCTGGTGCGTGATGATGCCGTCGAAATATACGTCTACGGACAGTCTGGAAGATGCCAAGGCCTGCGCCGAGGCGCTCGGTTGCCGGTATGACACAATCAACATCCATCCCGGCGTCGAAGCGCTGGGCGGGATGCTGGCGCCGGCCTTCACCGGCAAAGCCGTCGACATCACCGAGGAGAACATCCAGTCCCGCCTGCGCGCGGTGACGCTGATGGCGCTGTCGAACAAGTTCGGCCACATGGTCGTCACCACCGGCAACAAGAGCGAGATGGCGGTCGGCTACGCGACACTCTACGGCGACATGTGCGGCGGCTACAACGCGCTGAAGGATTTCTACAAGACTGAAGTGTTCGAACTGGCGAAGTGGCGCAACGCGAACGTCCCGCCCGGCGCGCTGGTGGACCGCGGCGAGGTGATCCCGGCACGGATCATCACCAAGCCGCCCTCCGCCGAGCTGCGCGAGGACCAGAAGGACGAGGATTCCCTGCCGCCCTACCCGGTGCTGGACGATATCCTGCGCGGCCTCGTGGACCTCGAGGAAGACGTCGATGACATCCTCGCGCGCGGCCATGACGCCGCCACCGTGCGGCGCATCGAACACCTCGTCTATGTCGCCGAATACAAACGCCGCCAGGCCCCGCCGGGCGTGAAAGTCGGCGGCAAGAATTTCGGCCGCGACCGGCGCTATCCGATCACCAACCGGTTCCGGGATGATTGATCCGCCCAAAGACGAAACAGTTGCAATCTTGCGTCACCCTCGACCGGCGCAGCCGGTCGAGGGTGACGCAAGGCACCGATCCGTTTGCCGCCGCTCTATTCCTCAGACGGCGGAATGATTTCCTGTTCGGAGGCGTTGACGCCGTAGGCGTCCGTGGTGATGGCTTCGCGCACGGCGTCCGCGTCGCCGGGCAGGATGTCGGCGGCGTCGCCATAGCCGGTGATCGGCGAGGGAAACACGCCCGGCTCCTCGATCACTTCATCGAACATCAGCCAGCCCTGCTTGCCGCCGAGGCAGGAGACGCGCACCCAGAGGTCTTCCTCCAGCGAGGCCGCGCCGATGTCGGTGACGTTCGACAGCTCGCCCTCGTTGATGTCGAACTCCCGGCCGTTGAAGGACAAGACGGTGAACCCCTCGCCGATATAGCGCAGGTAGGTCAGCACATCGCCTTTCTTCAGGGCCAGCGTCTCGATGCCGGCATCGCCGACAAACTCGATCTCGGTGTCTTCCAGCACCGTCACCGGCACCTTCTTGGTCGCCACGAAATATTCGAGGTCGTCTTCCGCCGTCCGGACATTGTTCCACAACTGGTAGTTGGCATATTGCGGCAGGAGGCAGGTGATGTCCTGCGGATCGGTCGGGTTCGGGCGCGCCCGGGCCGGCACCTTCACCGCCTCGTCCAGCACCGCGAAGCCCGGCGGATATTCGCCCGGCCAGCCGGGGCTGAGGAACCAAGTCGTGATGTCGTAGCCCGACAGGGCCGCGTAATCGAGCGCCGGGCGCACCGGCATCTCCGCCGGAGTGCCCGCAGGCCCGGCCGGACCGGCGCCACTGGCGGCCGTTCCCGGCGATGCGCCGTCCTTTTGCCCGCAGGCCGCCAGTAACAGCGCCCCAGCCAGCACCCAGCCAAATCTCATAACCCACTCCCGGAATTGCGGCATCGTAACTGTACGTGAAACAAAACAACAGCAAGAATGTGGCCGAGGCGCTTGGCTTTTGTCCCGATTTGATGTCGAAAGCGGCTTTCCCAACCCCGGAAGGCCGAGTTGCCCATGACCGCCCCTGTTGTCCGATTCGCCCCCTCGCCCACCGGGCGCCTGCATGTCGGTAACGTGCGCACGGCGCTCGTGAACTGGCTGTTTGCCCGCCGCGAGGGCGGCAAGTTCATCCTGCGGATCGATGATACGGACCTCGAACGCTCCACCCAGGAGAACGAGGATATCCTCAAGGAAGACCTCACCTGGCTGGGCCTGACCTGGGCCGCGACGTTCAAACAGTCCGACCGGTTCGGCATCTACGATGAGGCCGCTGCAAAGCTGCGCGCGCTGGGCCTGCTCTATCCGGCCTACGAGACGGCCGAGGAACTGGACGTGAAGCGCAAGATCGCCCAGTCGCGCGGGCGGCCCCCGGTCTATGACCGGGCGGCGCTGAGCCTGACCGATGCCGACCGCGCAAAGCTGGAAGCCTCGGGTGTAAGGCCGCACTGGCGCTTCAAGCTCTCGGGCGAACGCGTCGAGTGGAACGACCTCGTGCGCGGCCCGCAGAGCATCGACACCTCGTCGGTATCGGACCCCGTGCTGATCCGCGAGGATGGCAGCTACCTCTATACGCTGCCCTCGGTGGTGGA
>Ga0180732_1001629_pt1 | contig 13368 bp, 19 predicted proteins | sample KR11_01MetaG_FD_148674 | JGI IMG/M metagenome (GOLD analysis project Ga0180732, IMG submission 148674) | Groundwater microbial communities from the Olkiluoto Island deep subsurface site, Finland - KR11_0.1 MetaG | ecosystem: Environmental > Aquatic > Deep subsurface > Groundwater | place...
CTGCGTCCTTTAACCCAGATTTGATTGCGACAAACAGTGATGCTGCTTCAAGTGCCTTAGCGGAGGCTAATACAGCAAGTTCTGTCGCTGCAAGTGCCAGTTCTAAAATAGCCGCACAATCTGCGGCATGGGAAAGTGGAGCTGCTGTAAAGCGAATTATTGAAGTTCGTCTTCTTGACAAAGATACTTCGCATACAGTAGCAGACGGAATTGGTGGTGATTTTAGGGTTAAATCGGCAATGACGGTGCTGGATGTTGGGTGTTATTTTGACACTGCCGGAACAACTTCAGTAACAACAGTAGAGATTTTTGAGGCTGGTTCGACTATCCTTTCAACCGATATAACTGTGGATGCTACTGAAAAAACAAGCGAGACCGCAGCAACTCCTCCGGTAATTTCTGACGCTGCCATAGCTGCTGATGGGATTCTGACTTTTAACATATCTGGGATTGCATCGGGTACGGCTGGTAAGGGTCTGGTTGTTTGGATGGAAGTAACAATTCCATAAGGAGTCAACAAAGATAGGAGCGATTATGACAATCATGTTTTACAAATCAGCCGAAGCAGTCCAGAGTATAACCGCTGTAGTCTGGACTGAGATAGCTTCCAAGACCGGCAATTTGCGAGTAACCGGAAACTTCCTGCAATTATATGCAGAGTACGGTGGTTCGAGTACCAATAAAGATGTTGGTATTCGAGTACTTATTAACGGGGTGGAGCAGGGTATTGACTATCATGCACCGACTATTGCAGGTGCGTATAAAGCGTTTTGTGTATTCGGTGTTATCGAGCCGGAAGCAGCAGGGGAATACACTATCTCGCTTGAAGTAAGAGCTTTGGCTACAGGACAGACCGTAAACGTGCGCAGAATCAGACTGATGGTGAGACAGACCTAATGGCAAGCATGAATTTCACAGAATTATTTGCAACAATAACATCCGCTACAACTGGGTCGTGGGCAACTATTGACCTGACCTCTCTCGGTGTGCCGGATAATGCTGTTGTTTGCGTGTTGTGCGAGCATAAAACAGATAATACAGCAGCAATTTGTGGAGTTAGAAAAGTAGGGTCAGCCTTAAATCGTTATGTTAATCTGCACGAACCTGAAGTTGGCGGCTCGACTTCAACTGTAATGCATGTTCAGGCAGATGCCACAGCGTCTATTCAATATTACAAGCAAGATGCCGCTACAGTTTTTACCCTCCTCGGTTATTATGGCGCTGGTATAACATATACTGAGGAAATTACATCACATACGCCAACGGCAGCAGACTGGAGAAGTACGGCTGTTGGGCAGAATAATGCAGTATTCGAGTTTGTTTGTGCACAGCCGGTTGATAATGCTAATGAAACTGTTGGTGTAAGAAAAGTCGGTTCAGCTCTTGTCAGGTCTTATCTTTTACATGAGGCAGAACCATCTGGTATAAGTTGTTACACCAGCTATGCCCAATCAGACAGCAGCGGTAATATTGAGTTATATCGTGGAACAACTAATGGACTACTATACAGGGTAGGCTATTTCTCCATTAACGTTCAATTAGTAGAACGTTTTACTCTCTGCACACCAGCCGCAGATGCAACATGGGGAGAACAGACTATTGTTGCAGGCGGTGAAAACTGTGTTGCTCTTATTGCCTGTATGCACCAATCGACTGGTACGGAAGAATACACAGGTGCAAGAGGCGGTGCGTCAGCGGTTAATAGATATTGGTTAGAACATGAAGCTGAACCATCAGGATTCACAGGCGATACACTACCAGTTCTTGTAGATGCAACTGGTAAGTACGATACCTATTTTGGTGATGTAAGCGATGGGTATTTCTTTTGTCTTGGGTATTTGTATACGGTACTTCCTACATCGGAGTCACCAAGCGAATCACCATCAGAAAGCCCAAGCGAAAGTCCTTCTCTAAGCCCTTCTGCATCAGAGTCACCATCTGAATCACCAAGCTTATCTCCTTCGGCAAGCGAGAGTCCATCTGAAAGTCCGTCAGAATCGCCATCGTTATCACCAAGCGCCAGTGAATCACCTTCTCTTTCACCAAGTGCGTCAGAGTCTCCTTCGGAATCTCCATCACTAAGTCCGTCAGCTTCAGAAAGTCCTTCTGAAAGCCCATCAGAGAGTCCGAGTGAATCGCCCTCACTATCCCCTTCTGCGTCTGAAAGCCCATCGGAGAGTCCATCAGAATCTCCGTCACTTAGTCCGTCTGCTTCAGAAAGTCCAAGTGAGTCGCCAAGTGAGAGTCCGTCACTATCGCCGAGTGCTTCCGAATCGCCAAGCGAATCACCGAGCCTAAGTCCTTCGGCATCAGAGTCACCCTCAGAAAGTCCGAGTGAGAGTCCAAGTTTATCTCCATCAGCTTCTGAGTCACCCTCTGAATCACCGAGTGAGTCACCAAGTTTATCACCTTCTGCAAGTGAATCGCCATCAGAGAGTCCTTCAATATCCCCTTCAGCAAGCGAGAGCCCATCTGAAAGTCCTTCAGAGTCACCAAGCGAGTCTCCGAGTGAGAGTCCATCTCTAAGCCCAAGTGCAAGTGAATCGCCTTCAGAGTCTCCATCTGAAAGCCCATCACTAAGCCCATCTGCTTCTGAGTCTCCAAGTTTATCACCATCGGCATCAGAAAGTCCGTCAGAATCGCCAAGTGAGTCTCCAAGCTTATCTCCTTCGGCTTCAGAATCTCCAAGTGAGAGTCCTTCTGAATCGCCTTCGGAGAGTCCTTCAGAGAGTCCAAGTTTATCTCCATCTGCATCTGAGAGCCCGTCTGAGAGCCCTTCTGAATCGCCGAGTCTATCGCCAAGTGCTTCTGAGTCACCGAGTGAATCACCTTCTGAGAGTCCAAGTCTGAGTCCAAGTGCCAGCGAATCACCAAGTGAATCACCAAGTGAGTCTCCATCGTTAAGTCCAAGCGCAAGTGAGTCACCAAGTGAAAGTCCTTCAGAATCTCCATCACTAAGCCCAAGTGCATCAGAATCGCCGAGTGAGTCACCTTCTGAAAGTCCTTCTCTTTCGCCGAGTGCATCAGAATCTCCTTCTGAGTCACCCTCGGAGTCACCATCGTTATCTCCATCAGCCTCTGAATCGCCTTCTGAAAGCCCTTCGGAGTCGCCTTCAGAATCTCCATCAGAATCGCCAAGTTTATCACCATCAGCAAGCGATAGCCCAAGTGAAAGCCCAAGTGAGAGTCCTTCTATTTCACCTTCTGCATCTGAATCGCCTTCGCTCAGTCCAAGTGCATCTGAAAGTCCGTCTGAAAGTCCTTCGGAGTCTCCATCGTTGAGCCCAAGTTCTTCACTAAGCCAGAGTGCTTCTGAGTCACCTTCTGAAAGCCAATCCGAAAGTCCAAGTTTAAGTCCTTCGGCTTCTGAATCATCAAGCGAATCTCCGAGTTTATCACCTTCGGCATGAAAGCCCGTCTGAGTCTCCGAGTCTTTCACCGAGCGCAAGTGAATCGCCTTCTGAAAGTCCTTCTGAGAGCCCATCATTATCACCATCAGCATCTGAGAGCCCTTCAGAATCACCGAGTGAAAGTCCGTCAGAGAGTCCAAGCCTTTCGCCATCAGCTTCTGAGAGTCCAAGTGAAAGTCTAAGTGAGAGTCCGAGTGAAAGTCCAAGCTTATCTCCTTCGGCATCTGAGTCACCTTCAGAGTCTCCATCTGAATCTCCATCAGAGAGTCCATCTTTAAGTCCAAGTGCATCGGAATCTCCGAGTGAAAGCCCAAGTGAGAGTCCTTCAGAATCTCCATCATTATCTCCAAGTGCATCAGAATCACCTTCTGAGAGTCTAAGCGAGAGCCCTTCGTTAAGCCCCAGTGCCAGTGAGAGTCCTTCTGCATCGCCAAGTGAGTCACCAAGTCTTTCACCATCAGCAAGTGACTCACCTTCTGAATCACCGAGTTTATCACCAAGTGCATCAGAATCTCCAAGTGAATCTCCGAGTGATAGCCCAAGTCTTTCTCCAAGTGCAAGCGATAGCCCAAGTGAGTCTCCAAGCGAGAGTCCATCTTTATCACCGAGTGCTTCGGAAAGCCCATCACTGTCACCCTCTGTAAGTGAATCGCCTTCGGAAAGTCCAAGTGAAAGTCCTTCTTTGTCGCCAAGTGCAAGCGAATCACCATCGGAAAGCCCTTCTGAGTCGCCGAGTTTGTCTCCGAGTTCATCTGAAAGTCCTTCCGAAAGCCCTTCTGAATCTCCAAGCTTAAGCCCTTCGGCAAGTGAAAGTCCTTCTGAATCGCCTTCAGAATCACCGAGTGAAAGTTCAAGTGAATCGCCGAGTTTAAGTCCATCAGCCTCAGAGTCACCGTCCGAGAGTCCAAGTGAATCACCAAGTCTGAGTCCATCGGCAAGTGAATCGCCATCTGAATCTCCATCGGAAAGTCCTTCGTTAAGCCCCAGTGCAAGTGAGTCACCTTCAGAGAGCCCGAGTGAAAGTCCAAGTTTGAGTCCAAGCGCATCTGAATCACTTTCAGAAAGTCCATCAGAATCTCCTTCGTTATCCCCGTCTGCGTCAGAATCACCTTCGGAAAGCCCAAGTGAATCGCCATCTGAGTCTCCTTCGTTAAGTCCTTCGGCTTCTGAATCGCCGAGTGAGAGTCCAAGCGAGAGTCCAAGCGAATCGCCATCCTTGAGTCCAAGTGCATCTGAGAGCCCTTCTGAATCACCAAGTGAGTCACCATCTGAAAGTCCTTCGCTTTCACCTTCAGCATCAGAGTCGCCTTCAGAAAGTCCGTCCGAGTCTCCTTCTGAAAGTCCTTCTTTGAGCCCAAGTGCTTCCGAGTCTCCATCCGAAAGTCCATCTGAGAGTCCAAGCTTAAGCCCATCGGCATCAGAGAGTCCAAGCGAAAGTCCAAGTGAAAGTCCGAGTTTATCTCCGTCTGCTTCAGAATCGCCAAGCGAAAGTCCATCAGAATCACCAAGTATAAGTCCAAGTGCTTCTGAATCGCCCTCAGAGTCTCCAAGCGAAAGTCCGTCATTATCACCATCTGCATCTGAATCACCAAGTGAGTCACCTTCAGAGAGCCCGAGTTTATCTCCATCAGCTTCGGAATCACCTTCCGAAAGTCCGAGTGAGTCTCCATCACTTTCACCGAGTGCTTCAGAAAGTCCATCTGAGTCTCCATCTGAGTCACCTTCTTTATCGCCTTCGGCAAGCGAGTCTCCTTCAGAGTCTCCGAGTGAATCGCCAAGCGAAAGTCCTTCAATAAGTCCTTCAGATTTTCCATCAATAGTGGCAATGTCTATTATATCAGCAGATGGAATACATAGTGCTATTATGGGGAGAGGTATAATTAATGGATAAAGTTTCAATTATAATTCCGGCAAGGAATGAGCAGTTTCTCCAAAAGACAATAGATGATATTTTTAAGAATGCAACAGGAGATATAACTGTATATGCAATGTTGGATGGATATTGGCCTGTTCCGCCATTGAAAGAACATAAGAATTTAGTTATAGTTCATACTGGAGTAGTTGTTGGTATGAGAGACCTTATTAATGCGGGTGCCAGAATGTCAACAAGTAAGTATATAATGAAGCTGGATGCTCATTGTATGGTATCCCCAGGATTTGATGAAGAACTAAAAAAGAACTGCGAATATGATTGGGTATCTGTGCCTTCAAGATATAGCCTTGAACCCGAAGCATGGGTAAGAGACCTGTCAAGGAGAGCACCAACTGATTATCTAATGCTTACATTTCCTTACAAAAGTGATAATTTATATGGAACAGGTTTGCATGGAAGAAAATGGAAAGGGCCGGGAGGAAAGGAAGGATCATTTTTCTATTTAGAGGATAGAAGAAAAGATATTAAAATTGATGATATTATTACATTTCAAGGGTCTTGCTGGTTTATGCACAGAGATAAATATTTTGATGTTGATGGTTTAGAAACAGAAGGGTACGGCAGATTCCACCAGGAAGCACAAGAACTTGGATTTAAAATATGGCTGTCTGGAGGCAGGGTTATCAGGAACAAAAACTGTTGGTATGCACACCTCCATAAAGGTAATAGATATGGGAGAGGATTCAGGTTGTCAAAACCAGAAATGGTTAAGTCTGAAGTGTATAGTTTCGATATGTGGATGAATAACAAATGGCCTAAACAGACGAGAGATTTTAAATGGCTGATAGATAAATTTCCAAAGATGGATGGATGGCCTGATGACTGGTTTGAAAACTTAAAAAAATATCAAGAAGAATATGTCCACCCAAGAGCTGATCTATTATGAATATACAAGACATTATAAATAAAAAATTTAATGTAAAGCCAAACCACCTGTCTCCATACACAGGTTTAAAACCAAGCAGGAGAGAAGACTTATATGATCTCTTTGCTGAAGTTGGATTCAACTATGGTGCTGAGGTTGGCGTATTGAGAGGTGCTAATGCTTTACAGATGTTTAATAGAATACCTGACCTTAAATTAATTTGCGTTGACCCAAACCAGCATGAAAGAGCTATCAAAAGATTAAAAGATAAAAATGCTATATGGAAAGTAATGACATCTATGGAAGCAGTTAAAGATATAGAAGACAACTCTTTAGATTTTGTTTATATAGATGGCTTACATGATTTCGATAATATTATGCTTGATTTGATTCACTGGACACCAAAGGTTAAAGCAGGTGGTATTGTATCTGGTCACGATTATTTTTATAGCCCAACATGCCAAGTTCCTATGGCTGTTGATGTATATACAAGGATACATAACTATTTTAAATTGCATCTTACGAGAGACAATATTGATGGTGGAGATTTCCCATATTCGTCTTCATTTTTTTGGGTGAAATAAATGGATGTAAGAAAAGCTATTTGGAAAAAATTTCATGTAAAACGCAACGACACATTACCTTTTTCTGGTTGGTGGAACAGCACAAGACAGACTCTTGATGAGTTGCTTGCAGAAGTTGGATTCAATTATGGATGTGAAGTTGGAGTCTGTAAAGGGCAACACGCAAGAGTTCTTCTCAAACTAAATAAGAATCTTAAAATGATTCTTGTAGATCCTTGGGGACCATATGAAAGACTGTCTCAAGAAAAAGCTGATGCAAGGTATGAAATATGCAAAAATAATTTAAAGAATTTTGAAGATAGAATTACATATATACGCATGGAGTCTATGGACGCAGTCAGCCAGATTGAAGACGGAAGCCTTGATTTTGTATATATAGACGGACTTCATACATTTGATGCTGTAATGCTTGATATAATTTTCTGGACAAAGAAGGTAAGGTCTGGAGGTATAGTTGCTGGGCACGATTATTATGCTTTTTATCAAACTGGAATAATTGATGCTGTAAATACTTATACTAAAGCACATAATATAAATGAGTGGTATATAACCAGAGATAAAGAAGCAACTTGGTTCTGGATACAGAAATAATGTCTGTTATTGTTGTCGGAAAGGGGCCAAGCTTGATAGGCAAGCGACTTGGCAAACAGATAGATGAGTTTAAAACAATTATTCGATTAACGAATGGAAGACAAAATAAAGATTATGGGATTCAAGCAGATTATGTTTTGGCAGTGTCATGTGAGGCTTATTTAATTGAAAAGGTTAGAGCAAATAATGTTTGGCTATATGATACAGAAACACCTTGGGAAGATATTAAAGGAACGTATATAAATGATTTTATTAGAAAGTGGCTTGATATGTATAAAGAAATTGCAAAACCTTTAAATCAGCATAATCATCCACATGTCACTTGGTTCTGTAAAGGAACTGCGGCAATATTAACAGTTATGGAAGTGTTACATCCTAAATGTATTTGCGTAGCAGGTCTTGATAATGTAATGAAAGGCAAAAGAACGTGGCATTGTCACGATTTTTCAGCAGAGAAAAGAGTTATTGATACAGCGTCAAAGGAATTAGAATGCCAGATTTATCAGTTATAATACCTGCTCGTAATGAAGAGTTCCTTCAGAGAACAATAGATGATATTTTATCTAATGCTGAAGGTGATACGGAAGTTATAGCTATTTTAGATGGCTACTGGCCAAATCCTGGCATTAAAGATAATCCGAAGGTGACATTGATACACCATGAAGTATCAATAGGTCAAAGAGCGGCAACTAATGAAGGTGCAAGATATAGTCAAGCAAAATATATTATGAAAGCCGATGCTCATTGTATGTTTGATAAAGGCTTTGATGTTAAATTAATGGCTGATTGTGAATATAATTGGACTGTAATACCAAGAATGTATGTCTTAGATGCTTTTCATTGGATATGTGAACAGTGTGGCAGAGAATGGACACAGCAAGGGCCAATGCCAACACAATGTGACATTTGCACCAATACAGACAAATTTGAGAAAAGAATAATATGGCAGATTAAAAAACGTAAACGTACTGATTATATGTGGTTTGATAAGGATTTGCGAATTAAATATTTTGATAAACCAGGGTTACGACAATATGGCGATGATATAAACGCTGTTAAGAAAAAATATAGCCACAAAATACGAGACTGGGCAAAAGACGATATTACAGATGTGATGTGTGGAATAGGGGCATGTTGGTTTTTACACAGAGATAGATATTTTGAACTTGGTGGTATGGATGAAGATCATGGCAGTTGGGGGCAAATGGCAGTAGAGTTGGCATGTAAAACATGGTTATCGGGTGGTCGTCAAGTAGTAAATAAAAAGACTTGGTTTGCCCATTTGCCAAGAACACAGGAAGGATTTTCGTGGCCATATCCAAATCCAGTAAAAGCGCAAGAACGTGCAAGAGCACATTCAAAAGATTTGTGGCTTAACAATAAATGGGAAGGGAGAATGCACGATATTGATTGGTTAATAGATAAGTTTAGCCCTCTTCCTGGATGGGATGAAATAGCAAAACCAAAAACTTCAACAAAAGGCTTAGTCTATTATACAGATAATCAATGTGAGGAACGCATATTAAATATAGTGAGAAATCAATTGAAGAGTATATGTAACGGACACCAAATAGTTTCTGTTTCTCATTATCCTATAAATTTTGGCAAGAATATTGTCTTGAGATCACCCAAGTCACCATTAACCATGTTTAAACAGATTTTAATAGGCTTGGAAGGAATCAAATCAGATATAGTTTTTTTAGTTGAGCATGACATTATATATCATCCAAGTCATTTTGATTTTACGCCGCCAAGGGATGATGTTTTTTATTATAATGAAAACACTTGGAAGGTTAGGGCACAAGATGGGCAAGCATTGTTTTATCATACAAAGCAGGTATCAGGGTTATGTGCTAATAGAGAATTACTTTTAGAGCACTATCGAAAAAGGGTTGAAAGAGTTGAAAAAGAAGGTTTTACAAGGTATATGGGATTTGAACCAGGAACACATACTTATCCAAGAGGGATAGATGATTATAAAGCTGAGAGTTATTTTTCCGAGCATCCAAATATAGATATACGTCATTCAAATAATTTAACAGCAAGTAGATTTAAAAAAGAACAATATCGTGATCAAAATTCGATAAAAGGGTGGACACTGGCTGATGAAGTTCCGTTCTGGGGCAAGACTAAAAATCGTTTTTCTCAATTTTTAGAGAGCATCAATGATAGACTATAGGTGTAAAAATTGTTTATGGTTCGATAATGAGCATAAAAGTATTAATCTTGTGCCGTTAATTCCTGGAAAATATGAGATAGGTTTTTGCAGAAAGAAAATTCCTGGCGTAATTAATATAAAAAACTATTTTTATGGCATACAGCCAGTAAGAGATGGAAACGAATTTTGTGGAGAGTTTAAAGAAGATGTCGTATGAAAAGCATGAACCTATCTCTGAAGAAAAGATGCTCAAACAAAGATATTTTGGACACCATACAATATGCCAGATGCTTAGAGATATTTACATTTTGACAGATAATGAAGACATAAAACTAAAGTGCCGAATAGCAATGGCAATGGCAAAAAGTATGCACAATAAATTAAAACAATATAAAGAGGCTAAAGATAATGGGCTGCCCCAGTAGTTGTGAAATAGAAGATAACTTAGTATTTTCAATATGCTGTCACGATCCTGATACTGGAGTCTTGACTGATGCTGATTCTGCACCTGCGTATAGGCTTTATGAAGACGAGACTGCAACTCCTATTCTTACAGGAACTATGGACAAACTTGACGATGCAAACACTACAGGATTCTACACAGAATTGATAGCATGTACTGCTGCAAATGGATTTGAAGACGGTAAGTCATATACAATATATATAGCTGCTACAGTTGATTCAGATACAGGTGGAATTTCTTATGGATTTAAAGCATACAGTACAAAAGCAGATATTAGTGCTATTAAAGCTAAAACAGATAATTTACCATCAGGCATAGCTAAAAATGTAGCATTGGCTAAATTTGATTTTTATATGGTTTTAGCCAGCGATCATGTAACTCCAGCAACACTTAAAACAGTAACAGGAGAAATTAGCAAGGATGGTGGATCGTTCGCTGCCATAACTAACGCTATTACAGAAGTTGAAGGTGGAATGTACACAATCGCAAGTGGATTAACGCAAACAGAGATGAATGCAGATATAGTTACTTTAAAATTTATTGCTACAGCTTGCGACCAGAGAGTTGTAACAATATTTACTACATAAATATATTATGATAATAACTTATTCTTGGTTAGATCAATATAAAATTATAGGATTAAACGATTTATCTGATTATTTTCAGAGTCTTTCGGTTGGAGTAGTTAAATATTGTTTCAGTGAAGACGCAAGACAAAGTTTTGGCGAAGATATAAGACAGAGTTTCGGTGAAGATATAAGGCAGAGTTTTAGAGAGATAGGCATAAGGCAAAATTTTAAAACAGGCAGCAGGGCAAGTTTTAGATATGATAAATAATAAACTTATAAGGGTTAGATGTCTATGAAAAGACTATTTACAATAACAGATCCAAAGCCAATTTATGCAGAATGGCTTGTGTCTATCGACTTGACTAAATGGCTTGGCACAGAAGAAATAAGTTCTGTATCATTTACAGCTAAAGATATTAAAACTAAAAAAGTAGTAACATCTACTGTGTTGGATACTGCAAAATGCACAAACACTGCTACTGTTGTAAAACCTTACATACGAGCTGGATCTGATGGTGCAACCTATGTGGTTACAATGCAAGTATCTACAAATTCAAATCCAGCGGCTTATGATGAGTTTTATTTACGATTTAGTATTGACAACAATATTCCAAAAACAGGTGAATAATTATGGCTATTACAACAAATTTTTCTGGCTACTTAAAAAGATACAACGATAGTGAAGTAGAAACAGTAAGAAGGTTTTCTGTTTCAAAGACATCAAATGAATATGGCTTTAATAAAATAACTATTGCCCTTGGGAGTTCAAATATATCTATTATGCCAAGAGGATTAACGAGTGCTAATAGTTTTTTTTTAGAAACAGATAACAATATTAATGTAACTGTATATGGAGCTATTACGGCATCTTTTGATATTTATGCTAATGGTTATTGCTATATGAATGCAAGCCTCAGCGATGTCAAATTGACAAACAGAAGTGCTACAACAAATGCAGCAGTTATTTATGATTTAAGCGGATGATTGGAGGGATATAACATGATTAGTAAAATATCTATTTTTTCAGGCAGGGCTATTACCAAAAATGCAAGTATTGTATTGGCAACCCCTATAAACATGGGAATGCATCATTCAGATACAAAATATTATGCAGATATTACTGCATCTGGTGGTGGAAGTATAAGAATGACATATCAGGTTGGAATGACACCAGATGATACTTTTTATACACCAGTAAATGCTACTTCGATTTGTCTTGCGATGCTTTCACCTCCAACAAGTGCAAGCAGAGATTATCTTTCTTTTACTCCTTATCAAGCACCTTGGATGACTTTTAAATGTAAAGAAAACAATGCAAGCCCAGTTGTAGTTGATTTTAATTTAATTGTATCAAAATAATATTTATATGCTCAACTTATAACAATTTAATAGGATACTTATAAAATGGTAACAGCTCAAAAAAGACGTGAAACTGATAGTTTGACTTGGTGGGATAGTAATTCAACAGGTTTGTGGAGAATGATGCTTTTACTCTTACTTGGGTATTTAAGTTTTATGGGAGCATATCTATTCACCGAAACTACAAATTTCCCGAAGGTATATGTTGAGAAAGCAGAATTAACAAACATTAGGCAGGAAATACTCAACCAGATTAACGATGCACGAAAAGAACGAATTGTAATGATGAAAGATATACGACAGGAGTTGCAGCAACAGTTTGAGGTAGTTAATAGAAAAATAGACGATACAAATATGTATTTAAGAAAAACTAAGGGCAATAATTGATATTCAGGATTGAACATGAGTGATGACATCCATCATGTTAAGTTAGGCGCACCAAGGATTTGTCCGAGATGTAAAGCATACAATCCTTCAGGAGTTCCACTGCCTGAAGACTGCTGGTATTGTGGTGAGGAAGCGAAGAAGTTTGAAGAGGTGCTAAGGAAGAGGTTTGAGGGCTGGGGAGAAAATAAAAAAGATGGCTGATTTAACCAAAAATTTTGATAGAAGTGAAATGTGTTGTAACTGCGGATGCGGCACTGATAATATCAGTTTAGAGTTTATCAACAGGCTACAAAAGGCTCGTGACTTGGCTGGTATTCCATTCCACATTAATTCGGCTTGCCGGTGTCCGTCTAAGAATAAATTAGAAGGTGGCACATACAGTTCAGACCATCTTTCAACCGAATCAAATGAATGTAAGGCGGCTGATGTAGCTTGTAGGAGTTCGCATGATAGATTTATACTGATCAAGGCTGGCCTTAATGCAGGGTTCAATCGCATTGGGGTAGGTCGCACATTTATACATTTTGGCATGTCTGATACTAACCCTCAAGAAGTTATATGGCTGTATTAAAATGACTGAAGCTGAATTTATTACTGTTGTTTCCATAATAGTTGAAAATCATAATTGCAGGATTAAAGAAATCGATTTTGAAGCACGCACTTTTCAAATCGCCTGCCCGAAAGGTAATGATCTTATGTGTGCGGCAGAGCTGGAAGAAGTGCTTGAGGCGTATTGTGAACCAGAAACTTTAATGGGGTGGGTGATATGAGCGAAATAGTAGGTTTGAGCTTGATTATAGGTAAAGGAATATTCCATGCTGGGAAATTCCAACGTGGAGTGTGGTTTGACAACTGCGAGCTTTTGAAATTACCTAAAGAAGAAAGAACAGGCTTTGGGTTTAAAATAGATCTCTGCTTTGGGAGAACCATTCGACCAATAGGAATGCTATGGAAAAAAGAGTATTGGAACAACGAAAAATTGAGGATAATGGATATTCCAGAAGACCAATGGGATGATTTTTTTGGAGTACATCTTGCAGGAAAGCTCA
>Ga0180732_1001630_pt1 | contig 13360 bp, 15 predicted proteins | sample KR11_01MetaG_FD_148674 | JGI IMG/M metagenome (GOLD analysis project Ga0180732, IMG submission 148674) | Groundwater microbial communities from the Olkiluoto Island deep subsurface site, Finland - KR11_0.1 MetaG | ecosystem: Environmental > Aquatic > Deep subsurface > Groundwater | place...
TTTCATCTGTTATTTATACATTCATGTTAATTTTATCCATGAACTTCCATTCCATATTTTTATATGTGCTAATCCTACTAAGGAAGTACTTAGACTTTCTGATATGTTAATGTCATCAAATAGATTTTTTAGTAGAGCTTCAGTTGATGATGTTAAGTCTTCTGAGATTGTTGTTAGGTCAGAGAGGGATGATTGTAGAGCAGTTATTAGTTGAGTTGTAGATTCTGATATGTTTATTGTGTCAGAGAGAGATGATTGTTGAAGTAATGTTAGTAGTTGCGTTGTTGAATCTGATATGTTAATGTCATCAAATAGATTTTTTAGTAGAGCTTCAGTTGATGATGTTAAGTCTTCTGAGATGTTGGTAAGGTCGTAGATTGATTGTTTTAGAGATGTTATTAATTGAGTTGTTGAGTCGGAGATTGATACTGTGTCAGAGAGAGACTGTGTTAGTTCAACGTTATTTGTTAGAGATTCTGAGATCGAGGTTAGGTCGTAGATTAATTGTTGTAGTGATGATATTAGTTGTGTTGTTGAATCTGATATGTTTATTGTGTCAGAGAGAGATGATTGTTCTATAAAAATAAAATCTATTAATTTTTCTTCTGGTTCTACTGATGTAAAAGTTTTTGATGCACCATTTACACTTACTTGAATAATATCTCCTGATGTATATCCAAGAGAAAGTTGACTTAGATCGTCATATATATAATTTCCTGATGCATCTGTTATTGTTGTTCCACTTCCACCATCTGTTAAGTTGGTGATTGTTACAGTAAGTCCTTCTTGTACAACACCATTAATTGTAACAGTTCCATACACAATATATGGAAAATCAGGAATTGTCATGTTACCAAGACCTTGATATATCAATCACATTAGTAGAATTTACAAAGAATCCTTCACCTTGATTAACTAATACACTTGCATTTCCTACATTTCCACATGTAAATAGACTTTCAGTCTGTGTAGAAAAATTTATGTAACTTATATTATCAGCTATACATCCTCCATTTAAATTTATGCTTGTATTGATTTGAGTTAATGTTCGACTTCCATTATAATCAAGACCTAACATATTCCATCCAATTTTTGTAGTCCAATTGTAGTTACCTGTGCCATTATTCCTTGTAACTGTGTCATTATTCGTAACCTTAAGATATACAGCCTCTCCTAAACTTACGTTATTTGTAGCTCTGATAGTCCATCCTGCTTTATATGTCTCAAACTTCTGACTTGTTGCATTCCATTTAGCAATCCACAAAACATTGCTTATGTTCATCATGCTTCTAATTGTGGTCATGTTCTGAGTTGCATTGATGAAAATAGTCTGCCATCCAGTGTTATAGATGCTTTGATTAAATGTTGTTACCTCTACTGCTGTCCTTGTCGTCTGGTTTACCCATGTTTGATTAATGTTATCCACTGTGTCTACGGTATGTGTGCCAAGCTCATACCATGTGTTTGGTGTTAAGCTGCTGTTCTGATAATATTGGGTTCCTGCTGTAACGTTGGTGAGCCATGTGCCATTCATGTATATCATGACGTGGCTGAAGTCGGTATCTATGGGGTCTGTCCATGTCCAGTTTATTGAGGTTGTTGTTGTGGAGTTTTGAAGATTTGTAATGCTTGCTGGTGGAGTACCATCTACTGTCCAGTTCCAGAGCTGAGTTGCACAACCTTCAGTATTACAAGCAGTTGCATTGACAATATAGAAGCCAGTAACGGCACTTGTGTTTGTATAGTTTGCAGAAGTTACACTTAGGTTCTGCTGAACTTGCGTGTCATTGATATACCAAGTTATTGTGTTCACTGCATTTGTAAATGATACTGAAAATTGCCGACCCGATAAACCAGATGTATTTGGTGTTGATGGATTATAAGTATTCACATATGGTGGTGGTGGAGCAATAAAGTCCAAATGTATTTTTACGCCCATAATCATTGCTTGTGCACCCAATTGTGCAGGTATGGTTACGTTAGATGCACCGTAATAAAGAATTTGTTCATCAATTAAAATTGTTGGCGACCACAATGTACTATTGTCTCCTGCATACCCCCCACTTCTATATAAGAACCAATGGCTTGTATCTGAACGAAAGTCTTGTGGGTTAGATGAAACACGATACCCAATGGTATTAAATTGTTTATCGAACACAGCAATATATTTGTTACCATATTTCTTTACTTCTGGATGTCCTGCGATTATTCCTATACCATTATTATTAATGTAAGTAAAGTTATGACCATCAGTTCCTTCAGCAAGATATACCATACTATCACTTAATACTGTATTTGCTAAGAAGTAAAGCCGTAAGAGTCCTGAATCATTAAATATAGAGGGTTCACCCATCCCAAATGCATTGGGATCATAAAAGTTAGGCAAACCTGAAATATTTACTTCACCCATTCTTGTGAAATTGATACCATTTGTTGAGTATGCATGATGTACGGTATTGTTATACCCCGTAAAATTAGCAGGATCACCAACAGCAGTATAATAAAGATGAGTTATATTATCACCGTCAATTAAAGCAGCAGGGTCACAAACAGCGGCATCTTCTTGACTTCCTACTTCGGCATCTTCTGGAGTCAGAACTATTATAGGAGTAGACCAGCCTGAACTATTACCAAGACCACTGGATATTCTGTTTTGACTCCAGATTCGGTCATATCCTTCACTATTTCGACAATAATACATAATATCAGAACCAGTAGAGTTCCTTACAACAGCAGGAGAATACACAGCAGTCGATGCTCCAGGAGTATTTACTTGGATTATTCGTTCTTCACTATACTGTACTGACATGTTTTTAGTCGATCCATCAAGAAGATAGTTTGATGCTGCTTCTCCACTTAAGGTGTTTGTGCTTTTATCATATTGGCTGTTATTCGCAAAGAATGAATAGTTTTGAGCAGAGTTAAGCATGAAGGATGAGTAGTTTAAGTATCCAGATATGCCAGATAATGTAAAGTTAAAGTAATCATTTCCTTTAGTCATATTTAAAATTGTTTTGTTTGTAGTAGATGTGAAATTTACAATATGGGTATATGTTTCAAGCGGATTATTATATCCATCTTGATAAGTTATAGTAAAATTGAATTTTAGATTGTTTAAGACAACTGTTCCTGAAGTATTGTCCGATGAGATGTATGCTCCATTATTTAGATCATAAACTGCATATTGCTGAGTAACATAGCTCTGTTCTTCAGTCACATTCCAGTTGTCTAAAACATCATTGGCATACACTTTCCATCGTATTGTAGAGCCAATCGTGGAGTTTGCTGTTTTCGTAACATTAATCCAAGTCAGATTATTCTGAGGGGAAAGATACACATAAGAATCATTGACATAAGTACCTGAGCCATTATCATATGAGAAGATGTACCCAGACATATTCCAGATGGAACTGCTATTCCAATATGAACTATGAATAATGCTTGAACCAGCTACGTGATGCCATGTTGATGATAACTGTGAATAATTTGGGTGAGAGTCACTGAGATCAGTATCAAATACCTCAAACTGTTTAACTTTTCGGTAATTTGTATTTGGATTTAATGTAGTATTATATTGAAGTCTGATTTTATAATATTGTTTTTTATTATCATCTGGCACAGAATAATAAGTATCATCCACCAAATCAGAACCAATTAAGACCTCGTCTGAGAAAATAGTTCCATTCGGTGATGTTTGTAGATACAATGACATATTTGAACCAGTACCATTAAATTTAATTACATTTAATCGTTGTGAACTTCCCAAGTCAAATGTAACTGAACTCAAATTCCCAGTTGTATTTAATGAACCGTTTAAGTTTACAGGACGAATCCATATGTAATCCCATTCATTTGCTGTAGTGTGTGATATTAATCCAATTTCCCCATGTGTTTGGCTTGTGTTTGTTACTTCTCGGTTCCAATAAAAGGGTTCAGAAGAAGTTGATCCTTGCCAAATTTTATATTTCAATGTAGATCCATTTGCAAGAATCCTTGTAGTATAATAAGTATTATTAGATACAACTGTTGTTATATTATCTACGCCCATTACAATTGAGCCGCCAGATAACCCCATATCTACACGCAATGTATTGGGGTTTCCACCAGCTTTTGTCCACGCTTCATATCCATACCGTGCAGTATTTGCAACACCCCAAGTGGTTGTTCTAAAGTCATATCCCCATAATGGATATGAACCACTACCATAATATTTTGAAGATGCTAACATATCAAAATCAGAAAAGTTAGTATTATTAAAGAAGATATGAATATCGGTAGCTGTAGCATTGTTCTGAATTAGTTTTCCATTTGAATAATTCCATGAGGCCCCAACCCCGGATTTTTGTGTCCATGCGGGTATAACGTTATTATCAAAATCATTACTCCACAAAGCCCATTCAACATAATTATCTCCAAGATTAGCAAACACATTTGACATACTCCAATTAGCTGACCAATTATAAGATTGACCACCTATCATATACACTGAACTATAGATTATGATTTGAACCTGCGTCCAATTCGTCACACTATCCTCAGTTGAGTTGTACCCACGCACCCTAATATAATTCAATCCAGTCGGCAATGTCAAATTACCAGAGTAGTTATTGCTTGTGGTTGTATTGTATATGAGCGTTGTGAATATGGGTGATTGAGATACCTGATACTGTATAGGAATTGTTGCATTCGTTGTAATGTTCACAATCCTACTGGTCTGAGCAGAGTTATTGGAAGGGAAGAGAATTGTTGGAGCAGGAACGTAACTATACATAATCATAAAGTTCTGTACTTTCGACTGACCAATACCAGATATCTTTAAGTTTAATTGTGTTGAATTAGTAAAATTCGTTATAGTTTCATTATATTGAACATATGAAAGATTATTTACATAAAAGTTAGTGCCTAACCCTATACTATCTTTCATTAATTGAATGTTTGGAGCAGCAGTTACATATTTAGCTTGGAACCCATACTGAAATGTTCCAGAAATATTTGAAGGTAATGTAACATTTATATAACATGGATTTACCGAACATGTAAATTCTGTAATATTTGAGAATTGAACAGTAGTTCCATTCTGCACTTGCAAATATGATGCCGATGCCTGCCCGATGAAGAGCAGGATGCAAACCAGGAATAAGACTATTCTCATATCTTTCCGAACATCGTTTCTATAACAGCTTTGATTTTCTCTGCAAATACTTTTACAAGCTCAGGTAGTATTGACCTGAAGATCATGCCCATCAGGACTGCAAAAACCATACTTTGCCAGAACTGAATGTTCATCATCTCAAAGATTGCCATCGTGAATATTGCAGATACTAAAGCGTAAGGAGCAAGTTCATGCCATTCATATTCATAAGGTTTTGTTTCTCCTTCCTTCTTTTTATCGATTTCTCTATCCTGGATATATAGACCAAGCAGTGTAAGTCCGGTCACTAAAATGAAGTACAAAAACTGTACTCCCGTGGTTATGGTTGTTAAGACTATTCCTACTTCGTCGAATAGTAATGTTGGTGTCATTATTTCATCTCCATTTATTTTTGTTTATTTTGATTGATTATTTGTTATTGTTTTTATTCTTCTGTCCCATACTAATCCAATTGGATATTGCTGACCAGAACTTAAATCAATATGTTTACAAAAGATGTTTGTGTCTATTAAGAAAGGATATTTTTTATTTCCTATTCTTTTGTAACCGGTCTTTTGTAATACTTTTTCTTTCATCACTCTATCGCACCAATAAAGGTCACTTGTTCCTGCTCTACCTTGACATAATCCAGTTTCTGGATCTGACCATGCTTGAGATGGAGTTTCAAACACTTTTCTAACTATTTGACCATTTCCAGTATTATATTCTGGGGATTCGTCCCACATAAGTTTTAGAAGTTTAACATTTATTAATAAACAACCTGTTGGAACACCATCTACCCATATTTTATCTCCCATTTTCCAATTGTAGAATGCACCATTTCCACGTCCTCTATACACAAGAGGCTCTGGTGGTTGTGATTTTAAGAAATAAAGTCCTGATACAACAGGTATTGAACCATCTTGCATGTATCTGTTAAGTTGTAGAAAGCAATCAATTGGTAAAATGACATCATCTTCCACAAAAAATAACCATTCATAATTTTGTTTGACTGCAATATCTGTAAGAATATTTTGTGCATCTGCAACTAAATATCCTAATGGGTAAGTGTGACTAATTCCAACATGAATACCTGCAGCAGACCAATTACATGGAATCACTTGACCATATCGAGCAGCTGACCATTCAATTCTAACAATTCCAAGTGTTGGAGTACCAACTAAAATTCTATTTCTTATTGGTTTGGTACTCTCGTTTTTTATTATTGTTATATTTTCTGGTGTTATGTTTTTATTTTTTGTCATTTGTTGTCACACTTTTATTATCGTTAGATGTTATTTTTTGTGCTTCAAGGATTACTTCAAGATTTCCATTAAGTTGGTAATCATTTCTTTTTAATTTCCAAGGTTTGGGTTTATAAATATTGTACATAGGATATCCTGGATCAAAGTATGTAAAAGTTGCTTCATTTGGACATGTGTAATGGGTTGGATCTTGTGTTGCACCAAATGAAAGATAATAAGGAACAGAAATGAGTAATTGTCCTTCGTGTTTCATTATTCTCCATAATTCATCCATCATTTTTATTCTATATTTTGGTTCAATATGTTCCCATAAATGTGAGAGAAGAATTTGAAAACATGAATTATCTGGTATTGGATATGGAATATTTTGAACATCCCACACTATGTCAACACCATCAATTTTACGAATGTCCATTCCTATCCAGTTTGGTTGTTTGTTTCCTCCACAACCTATGTCAATACGAACTCCTTGATAAGAATTGAATAAAATGTTTAAATCTTTGTTGTCTTTGTTGACTTTAAATTTGTTTTTGTTCATTTTTTATATGCCTCACAATAAATACTTTTCAATCCATCTTTTGATGGATAATGTGCAAGTATTAAACTATTAAACCCAGCAAATCCTAATAAGTTACTTAATCTTTTTACAGTAAATCCTGTTTTATGGAATTGTCCTTCGTGTTGTTGATGACCATAGAGTTGTGCTAAACTCCATTCATTTTCTGGATCTTTTATTACATGTTCGCATAATCCTACTAAATCTGGAACTATAATAATTAATCTTCCTTCAACTTTTAGTATTCTATTTAATTCTTTAAACACAAATAAAACTTGGTTATGTGGTAAGTGTTCCAAAAAATCGGAACATATTAATTGTGCAACAGTTCTATCATTTAAGGGAATATGTTCAATATCCCAATTTGCATCTGCAGTTGAGTCATATTTATCGATATTGATATATCCCTGTTTATAATCTTTACCACATCCAATATTTAATTTTAGACCATGACAAGGTGCTTCTTTATTTGTGTCTATTGTAATTAATGGTGCTTCTATATTTTTTTGTTTGTTATCTTGTTGTTTTTCTTGTTCCTCCGTTTTTTCTTGTTCAGTCAATTTATTATTCCTTACCTTTAAGCTGTTGCAAATCTTAGTTGATAAGTTACATTGAAATCTTGGTTTGTGTTCCACTGAGATGTTGCAAATGTTTGCATTGCTACTAAAGAGCCATCTGAATTTGTTTTATGTAGTCCAATTGCACCAACATTACAGGATGCAGATAATGATGCTGAACCAAAATCGACAGTGAATGTCTGTGTACATGTTCCAGATGTTGCTGTTGCTATTGCTCTAAATGAGTTAGTTGAACCAATTACAGCTGTTTGTGACATATCAACTGCAGCTGTTTGTGTTCCTGCTATAGCATATCCAACTGTATATCCTCCAGCACCTCCACCTATTAAATTTGCTAATGAAGTAAGTCCTGCATTAGTAAGTTTATTCTCTACCCATCCAGTGTCTCCATGTATTTTCCCAGTTTTTGGATCTATAATTTGTGCATGTATAAATCCTCTTACTGTTAGTGTATTTTTTATCATTTGCTTTTCACGTTCCTTATTTTATTTAGTTTATTTATTTAGTTTATTTAATTTGAGTCTATCCATATATCACCAACGCCTGGAGATACTGGAGCAATTTTACTAATGTTTATTAAAAATTCTGCAAGTGATGTTGTTGTTAATCCATTATTTGTTTTTACGACAGCAATTCTTCTTTTATTTGTTTTAACAGATGGCATATTATTATTCTCCATAAATTTTAATTCATTATTTAATTAATTTCACCAAATTAATTTTAGTCTATATGTTGAGTCACCACCTGATGACAATAAATATATATTTCTTATTTTACGTCTGTTATAACTATATGAAATATCTTCGGTTGGTTGTATTAAATCGAACCTTGATAAGTTGTTAGTAACATCTATTATGTCGGCACCTTCTCCACTCAGAACTACATTAAATCCAACATATATAGAATTTTCTCCGTCATTATTAAATTCAAATGCTTTAATTGGATGTCCTGGATCGGTTATAGTATTTAGTATGGTAAATTCTGTTGTTGTAACTGTTCCAGACAGTCTCATTACTTCTCCTTCATCGGCTTCATTTTTTAATTCTTTTAAAATATCAGTGTTTATTTGTATCAATTGTTCAAATAAAGGTTTAATATTTTCTTGTGTAATTTTAACAGGTTCTTGAGAATGTAGTTTAATATGTTGTTGTTCATGTTTTTCGTTTAATTTTTCTTCTATATCTATTAATTTGTTGTGAATTTCAACAAGTAACATTGATGTTAATTTGTCAGATTTAGAAGGTAATTTGTTTGGATCTTGTGTCATGATAAATTATATTTTTAAGTTTGACATGTCAAATAATTTTCTGTGTACACTAACTCCAGTAATTCTTCCTTTATCATCTTTTTTAAATTCCCAATTTTCGTCATTCTCAAGAATTTGGATTGGTTGATTTGGTTGAATATCTTGTTTGTTGTAATATGTTGGTTGTGTTAATGTTTGAACTGATGATGTTAATATTTTAGGTTTTAGTAGTAAGTAAACTATTAGTCCTCCGATAATTGAAGCTATTATAATAGTTGACAGACTTGAATTATTTTCTACCATTTGTATCACCTCATTTAATTTTTTTAAGATTATAATAATAAGGACGGTGGAGTGATGAGTTCCACCTGCGTAGTACCTTGTCAATTGTTCCTATTGTTTTTTATTTTTGTATATTAACGATATCACTTAATTTATATTTCCTTAATTCAGTGAAGAATGTCAATCCTGATGTAATCATAGATGACACAGCTGCAACTTTAATATTCAATAAAATGTTATCGTATCCTAAAACAATCATTAATGAGAAGAAAGAGATTCCTCCAACAACAAATGAATCAATAAATGCTTTTAATGAGATGTATTTTAGTTTGTCTATATGTATCATTTTATATTGTTTTTTGTTTTCTCCTACTTTCATTATTATTAAATGTTTTAATATCAATTCAATTGTGTCATCCGTTAATTGTAGCATTTTAGTATTCCTTCTATTTGATTTTTTTGTTTCTTTATTAGCAATTTTTTGATTTTGTATTGTTTAGCCAAATCTTTCGATTGAAATTCCTTGTGTTACACAATATTCCTTATTTGTTGCACCGATACGACAACCAGTTCTTTCTCCTCCAAGATGTATTCCCATTGCATTTAGTTTAAATACTATTTTTCCAAGTTTGCTTAAGTTTCTTCCAAATTGTATTTCTTCGGTTTGATGCATTTCTTTTATGTTCATTTGGTTTATCGATTCATTGAACTTTCCTGTTTGATAATATTTATGTTTCCAGAATGCACTGTTTGCACCTGACATATTTGTAGTATCTAATAAAGTTTTATTTATATATTGTGCAATGTTATATATAGGAACTGGTATTCCTGGAATATGTGGATTATAAATTGAACCTGATGTTCCAGATATACTTGGATTATATATTAAACTATTTGTATTGTTAAATGGTTCAAGTAGAGTATTTAACCACAGAGGTTGATAATAAATATCAGCATCAGCAGCCACTATTATGTTTCCTGATGCATTGAGGATTCCTTGATTTCTTGCATACAATTTACCTTTTTGAGTTACGTTTATTATTTTATCCACATAATTCTCAGCTATTGGTACTGAATTATCTGTTGAATTGTTGTTTGCAAGTATAATTTCAAACATTTCTGGATACTCATTGATTATAGATTGTCCTCTAATTGATTGTAATGTTCTTTTTATAAAAGGTTCTTCATTGTAACATGGTATAATGACTGACACTGTGTCAATTGGCTTGAATGTGTTGATTTCAGGATTATTCATTTCTCTTTCTATAAAACTATTTACTGTTAAAGTTCCTAAAACAGCACTTAATCCAAGCTTAGCTAAATTTATTGGTATCATAATTAGTGATATATTATTATATTTGATTATTTATTAAGCATTTTTGCATACTTTATTCTTTCAGACAAAGGAAATTTTGACATTTCACTCACATGTAATGTTTTAGTTGGACATTTGAAATATTCAACTTTTTCAAGTATTTCGTCTTCTAATATAGACGATTTTTTATTTTTACGAAGTTCACACTTTAGTGCTGTTTTTATTGCTTTTATTTCTTTTTCATTGAAACATTTCATGTTAATACCTTTGTTATTTAACTGTGGTTTAATATATTTTTATAATTAGAATTGTTAGGTAATATATATTTTTGGTGGTTTTCCATTAAACATAGAGTCCATCACATTTCCATCTGAATAATAATATTTACCATCAAAATATGTACCAAAACATAAACCATTAAGATAGTTATAATCAGTGTAGTTTGTATCTTCTATTATGTTTGTTATTGTAAATGTTTTTCCATCTGTACTTTCTGCTTTTATTAAGTACCAAGGTTTTATTGTTGTTCCATTTATTATCATTATAATCTTATTATTTTCTATATAACAATATGGAGCTAATATTATAAAAAATTTATATGATGGCTCTAAAGGAAACTCTGGTATATGTATAGATGTTCCATTTTTTGTTATAGTATTTGATACAATATCATATACATGATAAAAAATATTTACATTAACATCACTTGTATATAATATAATATTGTTGTTAAAATTAATTGCCGATAATCTATATGATTCTGATGGTGATATATCTGGAAGCAATATTTCATTTGACCATAATATACCATCATCACTTTCAGAACGTTTAAATGTTGTTTTATAAGTGTTTGTATCTACATAAACATAAAATGCATAGTATTTATTATTATAATATACAATTCCTGGTATGCTGGTTGAATTTAGAACATTTCCATGATCTGTATATGTATTATTAATATTATCATATTCTAATACTCCAATCCCTTTATTATTGAATTCCGCAATACTATAATATATTAACAATTTATTATTTATATAGTATGGTGTTGGTATATTAACACCATTAGCAGACCATGTATCTGAAGTGCCTTTAAATATATATGGGTCTTTATTATTTATTTGAATATTTTTAGTAGCAGATATAGAATTTTGTGATGTTAGTTTTAATGTATTATATAAATATTCAGCATTCACAAGTCCATGTCCTTCATTATTATTTATTTGATTTAATCCATATAATTTATTAATGTTATGTTTTTGCCTTAGGCAAGCCATAATTCCAGAAAAAATAGGACATGAAAAACTTGTTCCTCTTGCTTCTCTATAACTTCGTGTATCTAATATATATGGAGAAGCACCAATTATATATTCATCATCTCCAATTGTACCTTCGAGTTCATAAATTCTTTTTACATTTCCTCCAGGTGCTAAGAAATCCGGTTTTATAATTGCATTATATCCTGGACCTCTTGAACTAAATGTACAAGCTCCATTAAAATTTGGTGTTTTTAATGCATAAGAACCAATACCAAATACTTCAGATAATCCTCCTGGATATCCAGCAGTTCTCATTCCTGGACCTCCATTTCCAATAGAAGCAATTGCAATTGCTCCATTATTTATAATTGTCTGTATTAATAATTTATTATCCTCTGAAGGATAACCACCACCAAGACTCATAGAAACTATATCTGCTCCTCCTCCACCACCTAATGTTTCTGATGTAAATAACCATTCAATTCCTTTAGTAAGTACAGATGATTCTATTCCTGTTGCTTTACATGGAGGAGTTGTAGTATAATTTCCAGATATACTTACAACATTAACATTTATTAATTTTGCATCTGGTGCAGAACCGTACAATAATCCATCAATAGTATCCCAACTATTTCCAGCAACACATGATGCAGTAAATGTACCATGTCCTACTATATCTGTTGGATCAGTTATAGCATAATCATCACAATAATTATATCCAAATGCTTTTTCTTTTATAACTTTAGAAATATTATTTTTATCTAAAAACATTGGATGATTTTTATCTATACCAGTATCTACAATTGCCACTTTAACATTTTTTCCAGTCAATTCTAAATTCCAAAGTTTTGTGACATTAGTTATGTTTATTGCTTCGCTTAATGGAATTTTTGGGGAGGATGGATTTATTGCAAGCAATTTAATTTCATGTAAGTCAAATACTTGTTCTATTGTGACATTTAATATATCAGGGTGTAATTTTAGGGATTTTAGTTCAGAAATGTCTATTTCAGCATATATGTAAGGAATATTTTTACTTATATGTTTTATGTTAGATTTAGTTTTTATTAAATGATTAGATATATTATTTACAGCTTTTTGTGATGGTGTCTGTTCTGTTCTAAAAGGTGAAATTGAATATTTTGTTTTGATAGCAACACTAATCTTATTAATGTTTTTATTTATTCTATTCTCCTCTATTATGTCAGTAAATTTCATATTATCTATATCCTACACATAAAATGTCAAAAGTTTCAGTATCCAATTCTATTCCATAAATTTTGATTGGTATATCAAAATTTCCATATATATCTGTTATTCCATATCCTAAGTTTGTTTTTGTTTTATTATCAAATATAAATATGTTATTATTTTCATATATTCCATTAATTATAGCATTTCCTTTAATAAATACAGTTTCATTGTCATTAGTAAAACTTATTTCATCTTTATTTGTGTTATATAAAGAAAAATCTAATTGTGTTGTGGTGTTTGGTTGTGCTTCAGTCCGTTTTGATAATATTAGATATGTTGCACCAGCAAGTCCTATTAATAGTAGTTTATCGTTTGACATAATTATAATTATTTAAGATTATTGTTATTTATGATTTACTACAGTCACATCCAAATTCTTCTGCTATTTTTAGATTTGTTTTATAATGTCTTTCTTCATCTTTTTTCATTTCATCATATAATTTCTTAAGTTTTGGATGACCTAACATCTTAGCT
>Ga0180732_1001632_pt1 | contig 13356 bp, 19 predicted proteins | sample KR11_01MetaG_FD_148674 | JGI IMG/M metagenome (GOLD analysis project Ga0180732, IMG submission 148674) | Groundwater microbial communities from the Olkiluoto Island deep subsurface site, Finland - KR11_0.1 MetaG | ecosystem: Environmental > Aquatic > Deep subsurface > Groundwater | place...
TAACATAATTGTCTTCGGCGCTCCCGGCCATTTCTGCATTTGGTGTTAGAGCAGCTATAGAATCTATCACTATAAATCCTACATCGTCCGCTCTAAGTGCAGAATGATAAATATCCACATACTCTTCGCCAGTTAGACCGTATACTACATCTAAATCCTCTGATATTCCAATATCTTCCGCCCACCCCCAATCGAAACTATTATGCACAATAACATCACTGACTGTCCAAGAATGATGGTGTAATATAGAAGCATCATAACATTGTGCCTCTCCTGCTTCTATATTAGATACTACTTTATCCCACCAAACATCACTATTGTTTATAAAAGAACCTCTTTTATAAGCATATTCTTCGCCATAACCTGGAAGCAAATGCTCAAAGGATAGTTTATTCGCTTTGGGTACATGCGCCAACCAGCTATTTAAAGTATTCTTTCTATTGGAATATAACCCGAGACAGGAATCTAATATTCTTAGGTTTTCCAATCCATTTATATTTATAGTATAAGTAGGATTATGGTTAGGATTTATATATTCGTATTTGTGGATTCTCCCTAAAATACCTAAACGAGAAAGTAACCACCTTATTTGTACTATTAAAGTTCTAGAGGAAGAAGAATATGAGGCTGTGGGCCTCGCTATATTTAAAGTGCCGTCTGTCATCCACAACCCAGTTAATAAAGAACAAATAACATCTTTGGTTTCTGTTAATAAAAAGGAAGGTATTTTTCTTTCTGAAGAAATTTGAGGTATCATTCCTATATCTATCAACCATTTTTTAAGAGGGGAAAAATCCCCTTTTTCGTAAAAGTTTCCTTTTTTTGAGTCCATTTTTAGTCGGCAGTGTCTATCATCATATTTGTTTACCATATAATTTTTGTCTTTTATTAATCCGCCAAGTCTATCGGTAACTTCCCCGTCTGTTTTTGTAAACGAAACACTACCATCTGTATTTGTAAGAGTTCCGTCCCCTAACATCATTCCTATAAATTCTGCCTCTTCTATGGAGATGCCGGAAGAAGTTCCTTTAAAATTGCACCTCCAAGGTCTTGCTATATAATCTCCTATTTTTATATCTTTTGCAGCTACCCATTCTGGGTTTCCGTTTTTATACGAAAGCACAGGATGATTATGGGTTACTCGTAATTCTGTAGTTTTAGTTTTTAATAAAACCGTATTTTGTACTCCAGAATCTATTAGATGAATAGGGGACTCGATGCTAAGTGTTCCGTCATTTCTATAAGAAATAATATTTTGGGTATCTTGTTTTACATACTCCTTTAAAGTTCCTACAAATCCAGATATAGGATCAAAAATTTCCTGGTCTTCGCACACACACCCCTCAGCATCTATAAAAAAGGACTTCATTTTCTTTGGGCCTTCTTTGCATTGGCAGTCCCATTCATATTCGTAGCATCGGTGGCAAAGGGAGGTTGCCTGTACTATAGTTTTTTGGGCTATGTATGTCTTCGCGCTCCCGTACGAACCCCAAATTGAAGATATAGAATGAACCGGAAATCCTCCCGCCAAACAGTTGTCCAAGGGAAATATTCCTGTAGGTATTCTATGAAAGTCCCGCGGAGCGGAAGAAGCTTTTAGGAAGCTACTGGCTCCATATTTTTTACCTCCCGCTCTAATTATTTTGGCCAAATTAGGAGAGCCTTTTTCTGCGGGAGTTGTGCCTTCTGATAACTTTGCCATTTTCTACACCGCCTTTTTGATGTCTTTTATTTCGTCAAGTTTAGATGAAATACAATCATCTACCCATTTCGAGGCTTGTTTTTCTATTTCCGAGATTTCTTCTACATAACACGGTATTGCTACGCTTACATCTAGACGAAGAAATTCATAGTTGCCGAGAGAACGCGTGACTCCTACAGCAACGGTCACAACGGCGGGTGTAGTTTCGAACTTTCCCACCATAATTATTCCTTCTTCCCCTTCGTCTTGAAGAATTCTATCTATCCGAGTTCTTCTAACAGATATAAATGCTTTTCCTTCTAATGTTTTGGTTTCCTTCTCATTCATTACCATTGCCTCCTGTCTTCTCCACGAAATTGTTTTTGTTTAATACGTCTTTCAACAACGGGAGTTTCCCAAATCCTATTAATTACTCGCGTCGAAACTGTCCCATCTGCTTTTAGAAAATCTCCTATTGCTATCCATTTCCATACTCCATTATCATTTATTAAATCCCTTTTTCTTATAAGCATTTGTTTTCCTCTGTATGCCCAGCCAGCTATAGGGACGACATCATTTACAAAATGCGGATGAAATTTAAGCACCATTCTTGCTATTAAAGTTTCCGTTTCTAAAACCAAAGAATGTTGCGTATCTTCGATTTCCTTTATTTTATTAAAATAATCTTCTAAAGTTTCCATAGTAGAACTCTTATTCTTTTAACTGAACATGTTTAGCTCCGGCTTTGGTTTTCTTTTCCATTGCTTTCATGGCGGCGATTAAACACCTATCCGCTTCCATAGCCACTCCAGTTTCCGGGTCATTCCAGAAACAAAATAGAACAGCTTGCGTCCTATTGGGATTTGTATATTGATGGTAGTATATCATAGCTCTTTTAAGGAGTTTTATCTGCCCGGCAGAATATAGTCTCCAGCCGGAAGGGCTTTTAAATGAAGCGTCCGGAATTATCCCTTTCCTTATAAGGTCGCGGAACCATGCAACAGAAAAACCAATAGCATTGGCCGCATGGTTTATACTATATAGTCTCTGCCCATCTTGCGTTGTCATAATAGTTCTATTATGGGCTCCGGTTTTTACCCTATGTCTTAGATAGTATTCATTAGACTTCTTTCTGTGGTAGTCTCGGAGAGTCGGCGAACTGCTATACCTTTTCTTTTTCTTTTCTGCGATTTTTTCCTTATTCCGCTGATAGTATTTAGAGTAATAGGTATGTCTCTCCGAGAGATAGCCTGTTTCTGCCCGGAATCTGGGGGATCTGGCCGGATGTCCGCCCTTTTTAGGATGTTCTATACCTTCCGTTATTTCTTCTATTAGAGTTTCTTGTTTATCTTCCATATTAACCTCGCATTTATTTTTTTATTCTGCTGGAACCTTTGCCGGTAAGTTTCCATCGGCGCATTCTTTCTCGGTACAATAGTTTATTTATAAACTTTTCTGCTCCATAGGTTCCGTATTTGCGGATTGCTTTTATTGTCATACAAAAAGCCCAAAGTTTATCTGGCATTCTAAACTTAAGTAACAATGATGTCCCCTTTTATATCAGGATGTTTATACTCAGATGTTCTACTTCTATACCAGCCTACGCATTCCTTTATATCAGTATCAACTATATCGACGATAACCGGTCGTTTTTTACCCTTATATAGTCTTGATATCCGACCTACGGCCTGTCTTATATGAGACTGCGGGGTAGCTATAACAAGTCCTGCTAAATCTGGAACGTCCATACCCGTTGCAAAGATAGAAAAAGTCGCGTAGATTATTCCGCTCTCTTGCAAAACTCTTTGTTTTTCTTCTTTTAAAGTAGCACTTATAAATAATCCGGGTTTGTGCATGGGGTCTGTCCTATCTAGGAGATAGTTTAGTTGTTCTATTCTATCGGAAAGAACAAGTATCCTTCTGCCGGATAATGCTAATTTTATTGTATTGGACACTATCATGTTGTTTCTCGCGTTGTCCTTGGCGAGCGCGCTTATTATAACCCCTCGTTTATTTATCTTCTGGAGTCCGTGTGTCCAGCCCGGAATAAACTTACTTGCCCCTTTATACCCGATAACCAAAATTTTAGGTCTTACTTCTTCTTCCCTTTCGTCTCCTAAAGATATGGTAACTTCTCCAAGATGATTTCTAAATACTATATCCATGCCGTCTTGCCTTGAGACCGTACCGCTACAGCCAATCCTGTATCTAGCTGTAAACATAGATACTACTTTGCTAAAATGCTCGCATCCTGTTCGATGGCATTCGTCAAAGATTATTGTGGAGAAATAATTATTAAAATCTTCCCCGTACTTATCCTTACATAGACTTTGAATTAATCCTATAGTTATAGGCTTATCTTTGTAATCAACTATGTCTGCTTGAACATGTCCTATATCCGATTTGGAGTAGGAGGTGTGTTCAACGATCATATTTTGCCATTGTGTAAGCAAACTTGTTGTTGGGACTATTATAAGTGCATTGCTTCCTAAGTATTCCAGGAATTTAAGAAGCAAGACGGATTTTCCCGCTCCTGTTCTCGCTTTTAGGATAAAACCAGTTTTACCTGAATTTACTTCGTCTACAAATTCGTTATATAATGGGACTTGATTTTCCCGGAGCTGAGAAATGAACACGTGTTCAGCAGGGATTCCGTCCGATACTTCATATTCAAGATTTTCTATGTGGTCGGCAGTTATACCGTAATACCTAGGTATGCCGAAATAACCCTCCCTACTTTCATCATACATTGGGATATGGGCTAGTTCGGCATACTTCGGCCTTGCCGTAAGTTTAGACTTAAGTTTGTTTATTGGAGTCTTTAAATCTTCTATAGGAAGATAAAGATAACTTCCAAATATGCCTTTAGGATACATTATCATATTATTTACCATATCTAGCGAGGAGGGGAGCAGGATTTAAACCTACACGGCTATTCCTCTAATAGCCAAAGCGAAACTCCGATACTATTAGTAATGGGAGCTACCCATTTTCTCTTTGTTTCTTGGCATTACTCTGCGTCTTCGTACGACAAGCCTACCATGTTCCCCGCCGCAACCCACCACTTATCCAAGTGGATACCTCGGCTTGTTGTTTCCGCCATCCCCTCCTGTGTTTTATAGATACCTTCCTATATCTCCCTTATCTGAAGGAGCCTGTGCATTTTTAGTATCTGCTTCGCTTCCAACCGGAGGAGCGCCTCCTATAATTACCAGTAAATCTTCGGCGGATTTGGGATTAAATACTTCTTCATAATTAAACGGTTTAATCCATTCATCAGGGTCAACCGGTTCCATTGTTCCGCTTTTTCCAAATTGCATAGCAGGGGCAAATGCTTTTAGTTCTTCGGTCGTGCAGCGTTTGACAAATTCCAGGTCGCTCCCTGTGCTGTTGTCTTTCGCCCCAAAACGGGAAATTTCAAAAGTACACCCTGTCAAATCTCCCTCTCTCTGTTCTTTCTTTTTCAAAACTTTATTTCTTGCTGAAGATTTGAAGACTGCTAATCTCTTTGTATTCTTGACAACCTGTCCAGCGTTTGGGCCTTTTTTAAGCGTATACTCGGAATGATCTATCCCTGTGAAGGCCACTACATACGCCGGCTGCATCCCTGCATCGCATAAGGGACAGTTATCAAAATCGCTTAAGCACGTTTCGTAGTGAAGCCAGGAGCCCCCTATAAATAATTGGTGTTCCCGTAAAAAGAACCCGACACTGTCGAGCCAGGTAAACTGTATCGAACTATCCGGCGGTAGCCATAATCTTCTCTTTTTTATAATTACATTTTCATCCCGAGCTTCTTGCCGTCTTCGTTCGGCATCAGCATCTACTTTCTTTCCTTCTGCCGCCCCTTCTCCGCCTGTTTTAAACCATCCTGCTTTTGCCATCATTGTCTCCTTCTCCTCTATATAAGTGTTTTTTGTTATAGTTTCAATCCACGCCTTTTGCAGGCGACATTTAAAGCAAAATTTTCTTATTGTAAACTTTGTCGAAGTCTGTCTTTGTTTCTATTTTCCCCGCATCTGTTAATCCTAAAATACTCCAGTCTAAAGCAAATAAAGTTGAATAACCTTTTAAAAGTTTTGTAGCTTTGATTTTATTTTTAAGTCCTGGTATATCCACATCAAATCCGAGCAAAACTACATTATGGTATAATCTGTCTATCTGGGCTTTTTGAACATTACCTCCTGTTGCTATGGCATTATTTACTCCAAGCGAATGTAGTCTTAAAACATCCGTTTCTGATTCAACTATTATCGCCGGACCATTATCTAAAAACTGTTCCCCGAAAAAATGTGAGGAATCCCCCCATTTATTTTCTGTCTCTCCCATATAAGAAGGTGAAATAGAAAAAAATAATTTGGACATTCGAGACCTAGCGCGCAGCCACCAAACTTTGTTTTCTTTATCTATACGCGGCAAAATTACTACTCTATCATTTTTGCTATATCTTAAAGAGAACAGATCTTGGGTATTTTTATCTATTCCTCTCTCGTTACTTAAAAATTCTTGGCATCTTTTGCTTTCAAATCCCAAAGAATTTTCTAAAAGAGGAAATTTATTCAGTATTATGTCTGGTACAAAAGTTTTAGGCTCTTTCTTTTCTATCTCTTTGTTCCACGAAGATTTAACTCCGTTCGGGATTATTGTCGTACTAAATATCTCAGAATCCCCATACATCTTCATTACTTCTTTCCAGTTTGGGATTTTATTTATCCATAGATTATGGATAAGCCCGGAAAGAGGGGCGGTATCGCAGCAAGTAAAACATCTGTACAAGGATTCCCCTTTTGGATTTACTAAAATTCCAAAGGAAGGGTGTCTATCTATACCTCCCTTGTGAGAAACAGACTCCAACGGGCAAGATGAGTTTATCCAGTCTCCTGTGGTTTTTATCCGTCTTCCTCCAAGAACAGATAATAGACTTATGATATCGGGTTTTCGCATATTATGGTTTAATCGTTTTCATGTAAAAAGGAGAATCTTTATCTCCTGGCCATTTGTACGCCGCAATGCAATTATTCATTTCGCCGTCGCACGGAAATAGATCATCTAAAATACACCCACACTCAAATTCGTTTGCTACTAAACCGTCGTATCCGTTTTCTTCGAGATATTTTCTAATAATAGCATAGATATTTACTGTTTCTTTTTGTTTATCCATTTTATCCTCTGTTACTTCTTTGAGCCGATTTTTACGGTTATCGAAGCGTTGGGGGTCGTCGTTGCAATTTTATCAAAAAGCATTGTTCCAAGTTTCTTCCGGGCATCTGCTACTTTGACAGTAACCATATCGGTAAATTCTGCCGGTCTTCCTAAAGACTCTAAAAGATTTTTAAGGTCTTTTGGTTCCACTGTAGCCGAGGCCCTGCCAATAAGAGATACATATCCTTGATCCCCATCAAAAGTTTCCCCGGGAGTTCCTATGGCTTTGAAGAAGCTTTTATAAGCTTCGAGTCTGGCTACTTGTTCGTCGCAATTCTTTTTTATAGCTGTGGCTGCGTCAACAATATCTTTAATGGTGTGCGATTGCCCCAGTCCTTCTTCTGCCAAGAATTCTTTCTTTGCACCGTTTATTAATTCTTTGTATTCCTGTGCTTTTTCTATTGTTCCCATTAGTTTGTTCCCTCCTGTTTGTTTAAAATATTATTTAGCATTTAAGATAAGGATAACATAGATTAATTTAAAAGTCAACAAATATGTTTCTTTTATTCTTTTCCGATCATAAAAAGTTAACAGTTATTAACAATTAGCCTTATTAACGCCGTCAACATTGAGCGCAACCGCTCAACTCTTGCGTTCGTTTAAGGTGTCGCTCAATCCAGTCGCCACCATAGGTTAAAAGATTTTTAGCCGCATTGACGTCACGATTTATAGGCTTGCAACCATGTGAACAGCGATAAATTCGGTCAGATAGCGTTAAATCATGTTTTATCATTCCACATCTTGAACATTGTTTCGACGAAGCAAACCATCGATTAGCTATAATTAAATTACATCCACGAAACTTAGACTTATATTCAAGCTGCCTACGAAGTTCCGACATTCCGACATCAAGGACAGCTCTCGCAAGATTGTGGTTTCTGCTCATACCAGACACGTTCAAATCTTCAATCACTATCCAGTTGTAAGTCCTTGTGATGAAATCAGTGAACTCATGCAAAACAACTTTCCGCTTGCAGGTAATGTAATAATATAGTTTTGCTATCTTTTCCTTAACCCTGTACCATCTGTTACTCCATCTCTGCTTACGTGCTAAACTTCTTTGCAACTTCGCCAGCTTCTTTAACTTCTTTTTGAGTGGCTGGTTCGCTTCGTAAATCGTCCCATCTGATAGGGCGGCAAGATTTTTAATCCCACAATCGATTCCGACTCCGCCTTGGCTTTCAGTAGGAATCTTGTCGATAAAAGGATTCTCGTTCGTATCTGTCAATATAGATGCGAACCACTTACCGCCCTTACTGCTTATCGTTACTTGCTTTTGTACGCCTTCAAATCGTGGCTTTTGGCGCATTTTGATCTTGCTTTTTAATTTCTCGATTCTAAGTTTCCGACCATCAATGCTGAACTTTTCTTTCTCTCGTATTGAAAAACTATCACGCACACCTCGTTTTTTAAACTGTGGATGCTTCGCTTGCCCCTTGAAAAATCTTTTGAATGCCAACAATAAGTCATCAACAGCGCCCCTACCTATCCGTGCCGATACTTCGTCTATCCAAGGATTACGCTCTCGCAGGCATTTGTAAAAGAATCGAATATAGGCTTCATCGGGCTTATAGCCTCGCTTGTAAGTATCATTCCACTCAGAAAGACAGTGATTATATATGAATCTTTTAATGCCAACTGATTGCAAGAAATAATTCTCCTGATCTTTGTTCGGTCTGATTTCTATTTTTTGCCCAAGAAGCATTTATCAAGTTCCGTTAATATTTATTAATAAAAGGTTTACTATCTGGCATCCTGTCAAATCTATAAAACTCCCATTATTCTATCCCTTAGATGAATGCTACAGGTTCTGGGTCGGTTTCGTTTCCAAGTCCCGATCCGATTTCGTTGTCTTCGTACTCAAAATTATCGCTTAGTCCAGACAAAACAGATTCTTGAGAAAATTCCATCCTATCGAAATCTAGAGCAATCCTTATTTTGCCGGCTTCCCCTTCCCTCCCCTTCAACAGTTTTAAAGTTCTATATTGTAAAGGTCTTCCGATGTGATCATCTGTGCCCTCAGATTCTATAGATATTGCTATGGAAGATAGTTGAGCAAGACCGTCGGTGTACCCAATTCCTTCTAAAGTCCCTGGAGCAGTCTTGTTAAATTGGTAAGACACACATATAGGAATATCCTCTGCTAAAGCAGTATTTTTTAGTATTTCTAAAACCTGTAATGCTCTTTCCCATCTTTGGCCGCCTTTCGTAGAGGTTCTTACTAAGTAAGCTCCGTCGATATAAGCGATATCAGGACGGTAGTGTTTTATCTGGGCTTGTATTCTGTCTATTGTGCCAAATACTCCCCCAGATAGTATTTGAAATGGAAGTTGGGAGGCCATTCTATGGATCTCCTCTTCTATTCGCTGTACCCCAAATGCTGATACTCTCCCTAATCTAAGACGGGTATAGTTTACTCTAGTTCTTAGAGAGAGGATTCTTCTGGCGCATTGGATTATAGGCATTTCCATACTTACAAATAAAACTTTTTTACCTGCATCGTGTGCGTTCATTGCTTCGTTTAGAAGTAAATAACTCTTACAAACTCCGGGTCTTCCAATCCATGATATAATATCCCCTCCCCAAGAGCCCCCTGAAATCAAGTTTAGATACGGAAAAGCAAAAGGTATTCCATATAACACCGAAGAATTTTGCTGTAAAGTATTGTGCTGGTCTACAACATCCCTAGCGGCTTCGGTTATTGATTTAAAGCTATGGCTGTTTGTTCCTTGCTCCAAAGAAATATACGCTTGTTGGATACACTCCCTAAGAGAGGCTATATTCCCGTTCCCTAAAGCAGTTTGGGCTTGTGTTATAAGACCGCCGGCTCTTAATAGGAGGGTTCTTTCTAAGACTAAATCCAACCAATAGTTGGACGGTTCTATTGGAAAGTTATCCCAAGGTACAGTAATTCCAGAGTCTACCGATATCGTCTCGAAGGTAGGGAGAGTTCCATAATTTAGGAAAAAATGTTCTATCGAGGAGAATACTGCTCTCTCATCTCCTTGAAAGGATTCCCTTGTTATGCCTCTATCTAATAGAAGAACAAATGCTTCGGGGCCTTCAGATAAAACGGATTTTATTAATCCATATCCAACACTCATAGCGAAAAATTCCTATGCTCTGCCGATTGATTTAGAAAAAATAGTATCTACAAATTGTAAGGCCTTGGCTTCCGTGGCCGGAGAAATATAACTGTCTTCTGTTAATTTCTTTATGGTCTTTAAGACTTTTTGTGTTGCGGAGTTTATATCTTTTCCATCCAAAATTGCTTCGGCTACGGAGGTAACAAGCATATGGTATACTAAGGATAGGTGGCTGCAAATATCCACGAAAGATTCTGTATCTATTTTGGCTTTCTTCTTTGTTAGTTTATACTCTTCATCGAAGATTTTTTTCATCGTTATAAACGTATGCTCTACTACTGGCTTACTTTCATCTAATAACAGATTAATGGATTGGTCTATACTCATATGTTTCCTACTCCCCTTTAAGGACGATAAATTTAACTTCATTACTGCAAAATAAATCTTTAGCCGGCGTTCCGAAAAAATCGATAAGTTGCATTGAAAACTTTGGGATATCTTTATTGTTTGCAGGTAACTTATTGGTGAAGATTGAAAATAAAAAAGGTTTTTTCTTAATTTTTCTATCTGATAATAATTCTAATAATCGTGGGCGTGCCTTTTGTATTCCCGGATACAGAGGGTCGAACGGAGGGAATATAAGTAAAGAACATGATTGTATTGGCGGGTCTTGGGAGAATTCATCTGTGTGTTTGTTAAAAGTAAACTCTACTAATTCTTTAGGCCCCGCTATTTCCGCGGATAGTTTGGTGGACATGACAAAACTGGCTAGTACATAATAACTTAAAGTTCTTATATAGGAAGCGGAATCGCAAAAACATATTACCCATCTCCTATTTTTATAAAGAAACTGGTTTACAAGAAACTCTATTCTTGCCTCCATTATAGCAGAGGGCTTAGAAAACACAAAATCGGGGATACCTCTGTCATCTAGAAAAAATTTTCCCCATCTGTATTCCGGAAGTTCTAAGTCTACCTCCCAGGGTTTTATTAAAGAATACTCAGGTGGGCATGATATTTGGGTTTTCTCCGTCGTCATCTACTTCCTTTTCTCCAGTCAAGAATGAAACTATATCATTTTTACAGTATAAAAAAGCCCGTAAATTAGGGCGGGTTGGCATAGTCATTTTTCTATTTTCTACTGTATTGAACACGTGTTCACCAATCTCATTCCATCTACCTACAAGATTTTTAGCTATCCCTACTATTTCTTGTGTATTTAATCTTTCGGATAAATGCTTTATTAAGTGATTAAGCATTCCTTTATCTTTTTTTGTAATTTGGGCAGGTATTCCAAATCCTTCTTTTTCAAATTGATCATTAAAAACTTTTATAAAAAGGGTTGAGGTCATTGGTCTAAGGATTGCTTTGCCTATTTTATTCTCTTTGGCCTTCTGGTATTTTTCTTTACCCTGCTGAATTGAGAGTTTTAGATTCATTTAAAATTTTTTCCATATTTGTATTTAAAAAATTTACTTCCCAAGAAATGGCTTCGGAACGAAGTTTAAATCCGGTTGCCAATACTTCTTCTTTTTGAAAAATAGGCGGTAAAGATAGGATACTCCAACACAACAGATCGTTATCAAATTTCACTTCTGTTGCTCTATGTATTTCCGGAATACCTCTGAGTCTAGTTAAATCTAGTAACTCCGAATACACAGATACTATGTTTCCATCTTTTATCACTACTTTAAAAGGCTGTTTTTTCACTGTGTTTTCCCCAGTAGTTTTTTTAATCTTTTTGCTCCTTCAAGTGAGACAGCAAAAATAGATTTAGAAAAACCGGCCATATCGTTATGGATACATCTAATTTCAGATTCTACAATAGCTGCTTTAATATAAAGAATATCTGTATCGTAAACTTTATTTACATTCCAAGTTCGTCTGGTATCTGTTTCTTCTTGCTGTAAATATATTACGCTTAAATCTTTCATAATTTTATCCGTTTACCAAAATTTGGTCGGGGATTTCTACAAAAAATTCTGCTTTCCTTTCGCAAGACTCTACATTTCCCAAGTCTGTGAAAATAGCGGATAAATCTACACACTTTGCCCCTGTTACATTTCCAATATCCACTCCGATTTTATCTCCAGCAGGAGATATTGTGACTGTAAATGTTCCTTTCATTTATTTTCTCCTTTTGTGTTTATAAAAAACATCCTACAACTACTGTACTTCCGTCCTCTCGTGTGTTCACAGAGGAAACCATTCCTATGGAATTTGCCTGTGCAAGTACAGCCTCTACACTATAGGCATGCGTTAATTTCTCACAGTTTCCGCCTATAACTGCTTTTAGGGAATTTCCATAACTATCCCACTGTATTTCATATCCTGCGTTTTCCGTTTTAACAACAGCGGCTTCCCCTCCTTCTTTATCTACTATACACGCGGCGGTTTCAATCTCTTCAGTGTAGTAAGATTTATAGGTTTTTTTAGACCTATCGAGGTCTACTCCTAAACTCCTACATGCTTTTTCAAGCAAAGCGAGATCTGTTAATTTGATATTACTTACTTTTGATAAATGACTCAAATTGTTTCCTCCTTTTTTTAAATTAAAAGCGAATGCACCTAATTTTGGACGATGCTGGATGAATTGTTTCGTTTTCTCCCCCGATAGAGATTACCCTCCTTAATATAGATACAGGAAGAGGTGCCTGCCTTTTGAAAAAGCTAAAAGATACAGATTCCTCGCCAAGCAAATCCCTTGTTTCAATCGTAGTCATTAATCGTCCGCGTGCGGCGAAAAAGTTCTTATCGTCACGTTCGTGTAGTGGAGAGATTACTGTCATTTGCTCAAAAGCGTCCAAGAGAAAAAAGAAGCTATAGAACGATTTGGCTCGACCAAACGCTTCTACCAAAGAAAAAATCTTGAGATATGGAATATCCGTGGAATATTTCGTAGCATCTCTATCCGAAGAGACTTTCTTAGCCGAGAATTTTGTTGTATCTATAATTGTTCCTTCGCGAAGGGCCTGGAATAATAATTTTTCTTCAGTTTTCTGTCCTCCTATTGGGATAATATCCTGCGGAATAAGATGGAACAATAAAAACTTACTAGTTGACCTGTCTTCTGGATATTTTAAAATTCCCCCTGCAAACCCGAAACTAAATTTAGGCATTGTATTGTTCCTTAAATTTCGTCCAATATATTAGATATAATTTCGATACTCTGTAAGCTAACTACGCCTTCGCCTATATTTCTATCTGCCTGAAATAGTTTCCAAACATTGTTTTCTACAGATAGGGTAAACATATCGTATTTCCATGTTTGGTCTTCGGCATCTTTTGTACCCTTTGAAAAGCCGATTTTAGATATTCCGGAAATAAACTTATCTGTAAGTTCTTCTGATTTCGGAGACTCCTGTTTTAGTCTTCTTTGGTCGGCTG